>VSSQ01000377.1_pt1 | contig 34926 bp, 32 predicted proteins | sample 4763081 | NCBI WGS metagenome assembly VSSQ01 (sample SAMN12137344, study PRJNA551015) | bioreactor metagenome | isolation source: SDC9 anaerobic chlorinated ethene degrading culture | place: USA: Knoxville, Tennesee | collected 2015-01-01
TAACATTAGAAGAGTATTTAGGTAAAAGTTAATATTACTTATTATTTAAATATATATATAGACAATTAAAATAAAAGAAGGCCTATAGAACTTTGTAGTTATTATAAGGTTTTATAGGCTTATCTAAAGTTATTAATTATTTCTTCATAGTTTCAAGTATATTAAGTAATAAATTCACAGTGATATTATATCCTTTATAGCATATTATGTATTATATGGTTAAGTCTTGACCTTCTGATAAATAGATTATTGTGAAGTTGTGGTGATAGAAATGAGTAAAAATAATTGTAATCCATTTGCAGGTGGAAAAGTACCCCCTTGTAGCGCTTTTTTAGGTAATACTAATCCAATAATTAAAGATGGACAATTAATTTTCACAAATGATAATAGAGTTTTTTATTTTATAAGAACAACATCCAATACCAGCGATTCAAGTAATAATTCTCAACTTGGCACTTCAAATGTACAAACAAATTTACAAATTAGCTTAACTACATTTTTGGTAGGTTTATATATAAATGAAGTACAGCTTGGAAATATTAGTCACTCTAAAAAAAATACAATACATAATGATATGGCGGCAAATGACTTTATTAATAGCACACTTGAAAATAATCCAGAAGTAAATGTTGATTATACACCATCATTAGTAATTGTTGTATCTAATACAAATGCTATTCTTTCAATATATACTAATACAATAAATATTACTCCATTGAATTACTATATATTATTTATATTGAATAGATTAGAGAATCATCCAGGCTTATTTTTTGGAAATAATGCTTATGCAACTGAAGATCCAATAAACTTTAGTTTAGCAGCTTTAGCACTTAGATTTCCTTTTGATTAAATAAAACTTCAAACTATCTTTAAGTATTCTAATTAGTATGACACCAAGAGAATTACCTAGTTCTGAAAAAGCCTTATTTTATTAATATAATTTAAAATTTTAAAATCTCGCTATAATGCAATGAAAAAGATAATGATTATACAGAAATAATTATTAAAACTCCATATATTAAAAATTCCATTTTGAATTCATTGTTACTGTCTAAATAGTACTTAAGGTAAAAGAATATACATAAAGCAAGAACTAGAATTGCTATAAGATATGCTATAATATTAAGAAAAGAAAATATAACTACATTATAGGGGGATAACATGAGTGGAACAATAATAACAGCATTAATTTCATTTGTATGTACTAATGTCGATGATATATTTATACTTATGCTATTTTTCTCGAAAATAAATAAAAGTATAAAAGTATATCATATAATTTTGGGACAGTATTTAGGTATATGTGTTTTACTTATAATAAGTATTATAGGAGCTTTAGGGATATCTATAGTTCCACCTAAATATGTAGGGTTGCTTGGATTATTCCCTATATATTTAGGTGTAAATGAATATTTTAAATATAAAAAAGAAAGTAAAAAGAATGAAAGTGAAAATCAGAAAGAAAAGCAAGATACAGATTTAAATAAAATAACAGAAAACTATAATAATAGTATAGCAATAGTTATAAAAAAAGTTATCAATCCGAGTGTTTTTAAAGTAGCTAGTGTGACTTTAGCAAATGGGGGAGATAATATTGGAATATATATACCACTTTTTTCAAATATGAATTCAATAGAAATTTTTATAACAATAATAACATTTATTTTTCTTATAGCAATATGGTGCTATATTGCTAAAACTTTATCAGAATATAACTTTATTAAAAAAAATATTGAAAAATATAAGCATATAGTTATACCAATAGTATTTATAGGGTTAGGAATATTTATAATGGTAGAAAGTGACACAATACCATTAATATATAATAAAATATTTTAGTGTAACAAAAAATATAAATTTTACCAAGTTATTTGAAAAGTGAAAAATTAAATACTATTTCTATATTAAAAAGACAAATAAGAAGTTTTAGAGGAGATATTAAAAATGGTACATACAACATTGAAGAAATTATGTGATTATCCTGAATATTTGGAAAAGGCAGCTTGTTGGTTCTCAGAAAAATGGTGTATTTCAGTTGACGCGTACAAAGAAAGTATCCAAGAATGTATTGATTTAAAAATGGGAGTACCACAATGGTATATTGTTTTAGATGATAAAGAAGAAATTATCGCAGGAGCAGGAGTTATAGAAAATGATTTTCATGACAGAAAAGATCTAAAACCTAATTTATGTGCTTTGTTTGTTGAAGAAAAATATCGAAATCAAGGAATAGCAAAGTATATTTTAAATTTTGTCAAAAGAGACTTAGGGAATATAGGTATTAAAAAGCTATATTTAGTAACAGATCATACAAAATTTTATGAAGAATGTGGCTGGGATTTTCTAACGATAGTAAATGGAGATGGTGGAAATCTTCAACGAATGTATATTACTTCTACATCACACTAAGGTTTAATGGTTTAAAATATAAAATAACTAGAAAGGGAATGTAATGTTATGGAAATAAAAATAATAGATCAAGATTTTTCAATATGTAAAGTCGAAGATTTATCACAAATAGATTATTCAAATGAGTTTTGCTTTATTAGTAAGACAGACGAAGAGTTATCAATAGTATGTAGCACAAAATTGATACCAGCAAATGTGATTCAATGTGATAATGGATGGAGGGGATTTAGGATACAAGGTATATTAGATTTTTCTCTTATAGGAATTTTGTCAAAAATATCTACATTATTAGCAGAAAATAAAATTGGAATATTCGCGGTATCAACTTATAATACAGATTATATATTTACTAAGGAAGTAAACTTTGACAAAGCAATAAAAATCCTTAAAAGAAATGGATATATAATAAAAAATTAAGCAAAAGCACTTATTATGCTATTGCTTAATTTTTTATTAAAATTCAAATACACATATTAAATAGTGAAATAAATATATTTATATTTCTTTTAAAATTAGGAAAATAACTTTTTTCATATTTAAAAAGAAATTATAATACCTTATTTCTTAAAAATTATCAGATTACAGCTATCTCCTGTTATAGTTATAAAATAAGGTGTTTTATTAATTTTTTTTATTATTTTTATTTTGAAATCAAAATAAATTCTAAAGATATCAAGATTATAAGCAACGAGATTAGCATCTGAAAAATAAGCTTTTACTTTTCTATCATTAGCATAATACGCATAAGGAATTCTTGATAAGCCAGCACCATAACCTTTATTACTAATCATATCTACAAAATTAGATAAAATAAGTATATCTCCAACATCTATATTTTCGGAGTCTAAAACTAGAGTTAAGTCACCAATTTTGTTTTTACTTATAATACTAATATCATTAATATCCACAAATTTTTTGAGTGATAAGTCATATATTTTCATAATAATTATATCTACATACCTATGTATGTTCCTCCAAAGACTTATTTATATATAATATATTTAATAAATATAATTTATGAATGAATTATAAAATCGCATTGAAAACTGTAAGTATATGTAATTATTGTAGCTTTTAGAGGAGGTAGACAAGATTAAGAGTTAAGTTTTAATTTTGTAACCCAAATAAAAAAATTAAATGATGTAAAAAATAGATAAAGTACTTATAAGGTAATTAAAGAGGAAAACAGAAGTTTGAATATAAAGAAAATTGTAGATAAGGTAAATTTTTCTAGGAAGTGAGAATAATATAAATTAAGGAATATTAGACGAGAGATTTAAAAATTAAATAATATATAAACGAATTCTTAAGATAGCTTGATTCAAGCTGAGAGAGGAGGCATAAAAGTGACAGTATTTATAAATGAAAAGGAATTAAGTGACAAATTAATTAAATATAGACGTGAATTACATGAAAATCCTGAATTATCTATGGAGGAGTATGGAACTACTAAACGTATTCGTCGGTGGCTAAAGGATGAAGATATAGAAATATTAGATTTGCCTTTAGCAACAGGAGTTGTTGCAGAAATAAAGGGGGATTATCCAGGCCCAATTATTGCTTTAAGAAGTGATATTGATGCACTGCCAATTTTAGAAACAACAGGTTTACAATTTTCATCTAAAAATTTGGGTGTAATGCATGCTTGTGGGCATGATTTCCATACTGCATCAATTTTAGGAGCAGCCATTATTATAAAAAATCGTAAATCAGAATTACACGGAACTGTCAGAATTATATTTCAGCCAGCAGAAGAAAATGCAAAAGGTGCTAATATAATTATTAAATCAGGAGCACTTGATAATGTGGAAGCTATATTTGGAATGCATAACAAACCAGATCTCCCAGTAGGTACAATAGGAATAAGATCAGGTCCACTTATGGCAAGTGTAGATAGATTTGAGATAGATGTGGTTGGAGTAGGTGGACATGCTGGAATACCTGAAAAAACTATTGACCCTATCATAGTAGCAAGTCAAATCGTTTCTGGATTACAAACAGTAGTAAACCGTAACTTAAGTCCGTTTAGTAATGTTGTTATCAGTATAACTCGTTTTCAAGCAGGTAATACTTGGAACGTAATACCGGAAAGAGCAGAGCTTGAAGGTACAGTAAGGACATTTCAAGATGATATTCGCCAAATTATTCCCAAATTAATGAAACGAAATGTAGAAGGAATAGCATCAGCCTTTGGAGCAAAGATAGATTTTAGATGGTATTCTTATTTACCTATTGTTAATAATTCAGAGAAGTTTATAAAAGTAGCTACTGAAGCAGCAACAGAATTAGGATATAATGCTGTATTAGCAAATCAAAGCACTGGAGGTGAGGATTTTGCATTATATCAAAATAAAGTTCCAGGATTTTTTGTTTGGATGGGAGTTGGAGGAGAGAAAGATTGGCATCATCCTTCTTATAATTTAAATGAGGATTCATTAATTATTGCTGCTAATTACTTTTCTAACTTAGCAATTAAGGTACTATTAGGTTAATTGTATTAAGTTATATTTAAGAAAGGCTTTTGAATTATATAATTTAAAAGTCTTTTTTATCTGCGTCAAAATATTAAAAGATATCTAAGGTGTTAAAAAAACGTTAAGAAAATTATGTCTAAATATAATGAAATAATAATACTAAAATATAATATTAAACCTAAAATTTATACGTTTAGAGTTATTATAGAGAAGAATTAAATCATTTTATGTATTAAATTAGGGGGAATAGTATGGAATATATTTTAGGATTGATAATATTAATTATGATATTTCTAGGTTACCGGGTTATGAAAAAAATTGATGATTTCTTGGAATTGCCAACTACTTTTCCAAAAGAAAAGAAATATGTGGATTATGGAGGAGTTATACTTGTTTATGGAAAATCAGATTTTGCAGATGGGATTTTAAATATTCTTGAAGAAAATGGTGAGCCATATGTGCACATTAATGATGTAGGCATAATAAATTTTGAAGAATCTTATATATGTTTTTTAGCAGTAGATAGTGATGATTATAAAAATCTCATAATGAGCAGAAATATAGAAATAGGGTCTAATATTAGTAATCAAGTGCTCTTATGTAATGATTTACTTTATCAAAATATATTTTATAGAAATAATGTGCCATTTGTTTATGTTAACGATGGTCCAGAAAAAATGATTATGCTTGCTAAGCAAAGAATTAAGGTGACAAAAAATGATTAAAAAATGGATTAACAATTTAAGTTATACACGTATTATTGCATTCAGCTTTCTTTTAGTTATAGTAGTAGGAAGTATTTTTTTATGTTTTCCTTTTTCATCACGAAATAGAGAATGGACTCCATTTATAGATGCATTATTTACTGCAACAAGTGCAACAGGGGTTACTGGTCTTATTGTATATGATACATTTACTTATTGGTCTATATTTGGACAAATAGTTATACTACTTATGATACAAATTGGTGGTATTGGATTAATGACTATAATTAGTATGTTTGCTATTTTTGCTAAAAAAAAAATTGGACTTCATGAAAGAATGATATTAATGCAATCATCAGGAAATATGCGCATTAGTGGTATTGTAAAGCTAGTAAAACGCATTATTATGGGAACAGTTATCTTTGAAGGAGCTGGAGCAGTTATACTTGCAAGTAAGTTTATTCCTAAAATGGGGTTTTGGGAAGGACTTTACAATGGTATATTTCATTCTATATCTGCTTTTTGTAATGCGGGATTTGATCTTATGGGAAAATACGAAGAATTTTCTTCTTTTACAGGTTATGAAACAGACATGATTGTAAGCATTACAATAGTGATGTTAATTATAATAGGTGGAATTGGTTTTTTAGTATGGGATGATATACTAAAAAATAAACATTATTTTAGAGAGTATTCACTCCATTCTAAAATAGTAATTATAACAACAGTAGTATTAATTACCCTAGGAACTGTAGGATATTATTTGTTTGAAGCAAGTACTAATTTAAGAGAATTAACAATACCTGAGAAGATTATTTCTTCATTATTTATGTCAGTTACAACAAGAACAGCTGGATTTAATTCAATGGATCTTACTACATTATCAGAATCAGGAAGTATTTTAACTATGATACTAATGTTTATTGGTGGAAGCCCTGGATCAACTGCTGGTGGTATAAAAACAACAACATTAGCAATAGTAATAATTGCAGCATTTTCAATGTCAAAAGGGAGAAATGATGTAACTGTATTCAAGAAGCAAGTTGAAGAAAGCCTTATAAAACAAGCTGCTGTCATAACATATGTTTATTTAGCAGGAGTATTAACTGCAACAATGATTATATGCTTTGTAGAAAAAATAAGTGCTTCTACTGTAATGTTTGAAGTAATATCTGCAGCAGCAACGGTAGGACTTTCAAAAGGAATAACACCGTCCCTCGGAGTTTTTTCAAAAATAATATTAATAGTGCTTATGTATGGTGGAAGAATAGGTGGGTTATCATTGTTATTAGTATTTGGAGAGCAAAAGAAGGAAGCTCCATTAAAAAGGCCGCTTGAAAAGGTAATGATAGGTTAATTATATATTTACATATAGATAATGAAATGGAGGATAAAATGAAATCAATACTTGTAATTGGAATGGGGATTTTAGGAAAACATCTTGCAAGTAAAATGCAGGAACTTGGAAATGATGTAATGATTGTTGATAAAAGTGATGAAGTAATTCAAGAATTATCACCAATATTTAAGGACTCCTTTGTTGGAGATTGTACAAAGGAAGGTGTATTGCGATCCTTAGGAGTTAATAATTTTGATTACTGCTTTGTAGCCATTGGTGAAGATTTTTATGCTTCTTTAGAAATTACATCAATATTAAAAGAACTTGGAGCAAAATTTGTTGTATCAAAAGCTAAGAGAGAGCGTCAAACTGAGTTTTTAAAAAAGGTAGGAGCTGATGAGGTTTTTTATCCTGAAAAGGAAATTGCAGAAAAACTTGCAGTAAGATATAATGCTACAAATATCTTTGACTATATAGAACTTACTTCTGAATACTGCATATTAGAAATACCAATAGCACCTAATTGGCTTGGAAAAACTATCGAAAATATTAACGTAAGAGCTACATATAAGGTTAACATTATTGCAATAAAGAATAAAAATTCATTAAATCCAGCACCAGGTGGAAAATATGTGTTTAAAGAAGATGACCATATAGTAGTAATGGGGCTTTCTACTGATGTATTTAGACTTTCATCGAAAACAGAATAAAGTAATAAAAGGTTGCTGCACAAATTAAAATATTCTAGATGATGAATAGAAGTATAATTGTGCAACAACCTTTTTATTTTTTATCTGTGAATCTATAGCCTATTCCAATTTCAGTAAGTATAAAGCGAGGATGGGAAGTATCATTTTCAATTTTACGGCGTAAACTTGCCATGCAAACACGTATGCTCTTCGAATCACCACTTTCTGAATAGCCCCATACTTCCTTCATAATTTGCCTGTGAGTAACAACCTTTCCACAATTAGAAACTAGTAAAAAAAGCAATTTATATTCAAGTGGTGTAAGGTGAATTTCCTTTTGCCCAAGAAATATTCGTCTTCTTTCGGTATCAACTGTAAGATCATCAAAATGGTAAATACTTTCTGGTTGAATAAAATTCTCTCTAACAATGAAACGTTCCATTACACGAACTCTAGCAAGAAGTTCACCCATAGAAAAAGGTTTTGTAACGTAATCATTAGCGCCAGCATCAAGGGCTGAAATTTTATCATTATCAAATTCTCTAGCAGAAACAACAAGTATAGGTATTTGTGAAACATTTCGTATTTCTTTAATAATCTCATTACCATCCATATCTGGAAGACCAAGGTCAAGCATTATGATATCTGGTGATTGTGTACAAAACGCAAGAATACCATCCTTTCCTGTAGGAGCAGATATTACTTGGTAACCTTTTGCCTTCAAAGCCATGGACATAAAATTAGTAATTTTGGAATCATCTTCTATAATTAAAATAGATTTAGTTTCAATCATATTATAATAAAACTCCTCTCTAAAACTTAAAAATTATTTCTATTCTTTTTCATAAGGTAAAGTAATTTTAAAAGTAGAACCACCATATTCATTATTTGATGCTAAGATAGAACCTTGGTGAGCTATTACGATTGCTTTACATATTGAAAGTCCAAGTCCCACTCCTCTTCCTTTATCAGCAACATGGGTTGGCATGGTTATAAAACCATTGAAAATATCATTAAGTATATCAGGATCAATACCATAACCGTTATCTGATACTTGAAATACCATAAGTGAATTTTCAGGATAAGCACTAAGCATAATTTGTGAATTATCTCCAGAATGCTTAAAAGCATTATCAATTAGATTTATAATTACTTGCACAAAAAGTTTACCATCAACATTAACAAGAAAAATATCATCGGGTATAGAAATGGAAAGTCTCGTTAAGTCATAAAAGGATGGAAGACGAGAAACAGCCTGATTAATAAGATCATCAACGGATTCATAATTAGTGTTAATGGTAAATTTCCCATCAGTAATTCGTGTCATATCTAATATATTTTGAACAGTCATAATAAGCCATGAAGATTCTTCATTTATATCTGATGCAAGTTTTTGAATTTCTGTATTAGTTAGTGAATTAATATGTTCCATAATAACGTTACTTGCTCCCATTATTCCTGTTAGTGGAGTACGTATATCGTGAGAAATACTTCTTAAAAGAGTGCTTTTTAGATGCTCACTTTCCATATCAAGTTTAATTTTTTGGCGCTCAAGATAAATATACTCACGATCAAGAATAAGAGCCATTTGATAAACTATTGTATTTATTATTTTACTAGTATCTTCTGTAAAAGGCTCACAAGATCGAAATATAATAGTTCCAATCTGATTTGAAACTCCTTTTATAGGCATTTCATAATCAAAGGAATTGTTAAAATCAGATAGACTATTTGGTGTGTGAAAAAAGTCTTTACAACCTTCAAATTTATTGGAATCAAGTTTAATAACACAAGAAAGCCCAGTTTTTTCATAGATGCATTTTAGTGCATTATTAGCAATATTTTCAGTACCTGCAAGATTTAAAAAACTTTCTGTGATTTCATACATAAACTGGGCAGTACGTTCATTCTGCTTTGCTATTTTAGTCTGGTGTTGAAATTTTGATGACATAATGCCGCATATAAGTGCAGCTATTAGAAAAAATATAATTAAAAGAATATCTTGTTTATTACTTATTGCAAGAGAATATAATGGCTCTGTGAAAAAAAAATTAAACAAATAAACACTAATTATTGCACTAAGAAATCCATAGATATATCCTCTTGTAGCAACAGTAGAAATAAGAACTCCTATTAAGAAAATCATAAGAAGATTCTCTTTATGTACTCCCCAATAGTTTAAAAGTAATGAGGAAGAAGTTGCTATAGTACATATAATAAATACAATCATTATACAAAATATATGGTAATGAAGGTTTTTTATTTGTATAGCTCTATACATATGTCTACCTCCTTTTCTAATAAAGAAAATTATAACATAAGAATTTTCTTTTTTGATAAGAGAAGAATAACTTTAGCACAAATTTAACACCACTTATGATAAATTAAAAATTGTAACAACTTTTTATACATTAAAATATACACTATTATAACTCCTAAATAATATACTCGTAAATGATATAAAATAAAAATTAAAAAAATATGTTGTATTTAAGCGAAAAAAATGATATATTTTATAAAAATACTTTTAATTTAGTTCTGAGAGACTAAGAAGGGGGATAATCATATGAAAAAAGTATCAGAAAATGAAGTTTTAATGGTTGATGTCAACGAAAAAGTTCCAATGGGGAAGGCGATTCCATTAAGCATACAACATCTATTTGCAATGTTTGGAGCATCTATTTTAGTTCCTATCTTATTTAACATTGATCCAACAACTGTATTATTCTTTAATGGAATAGGCACATTGCTTTATGCCTTTATAACAAAAAGAGGGATACCAGCTTATTTAGGATCAAGTTTTGCTTTTCTAGCACCAACGTTTTTATTATTTAGTGAGGGTTATAATTTTCAAACTGTACAAAGTGGCTTTGTAGTTTCAGGTCTTGTTTTTTCAATAGTAGCAATTATTGTAGGTTATACAGGGACAGGTTGGATTAACAAATTATTTCCACCGGCAGCAATGGGGGCGATAGTTACTATAATAGGACTAGAGCTTGCTAGTACTGCAGCTGATATGGCAGGATTTCCAGTTGGAGGATCAAATTCACCAGAACTTAATACAACTTGGGTTATAGTTTCAATGATTACACTTATAACAGTTATATTGAGTAATGTATTATTAAGAGGATTTTTAAAAGTAATACCTATTTTAATAGGAGTTATTGTTGGTTATATAACAGCTTGCTTTATGGGGCTAGTAGATTTTAATGCTATAAATAATGCAACATTCTTTACAATACCACAAATAAAAATAGCTAAATTCGACATGACAGCTATACTAACTATACTTCCAGCTACATTTGTAGTAATAGCAGAACATATAGGACACTTAAAGGTTACTAGCAGCATAGTAGGTAAAGATTTATCAGAAAATCCAGGACTTCATAGATCATTATTAGGCGATGGATTATCAACTGTAATCTCAGGCATGTTTGGTTCAGTGCCAACTACCACTTATGGCGAAAATATAGGAGTTATGGCCTTAACAAAAGTATATAGTGTATATGTAATATGTGGTGCAGGAATAATTTCAATAATATTGGGATTTTCAGGTAAGCTTTCAGCTATAATAAGTACTATTCCAACTCCAGTAGTAGGTGGTGTAAGTTTATTGTTATTTGGAACTATAGCAACATCCGGACTTAGAACCTTTATAGAAGAAAAAATAGATTTTTCAAAATCAAGAAATTTAATTCTTACATCAATCATATTTATGGTAGGATTAAGTGGTATAAAATTAACTATAGGAGTTGTAGAGTTAAAAGGAATGGGACTAGCAACTGTAGTAGGAATTGCTTTAAATTTAGCATTTATAATATTTGATAAATTAGGAATTATGAACGAAGAAGCATAATTAATAGTTATTTATAATAGTAAAAAGTTTATTCTAAAAATGAATATATAAAATTATATAAACTTTTATTATAGAAAAGCATGTTAATTTTTATTAATTAACATGCTTTTTAACGTTTTAGTTAGATTTGTTAGTGAATAGATGTAATTAGCCAAATTATGTAGTAAAATAAAACTAGTATTGGTAAAAATTTATTAAGAAATAGAAGGCGATAATATGAAAATTAAAGGTATTTTATTTACAATACTGTCAGCAATAATATTTGGTTTTACACCTGCTCTAGCAAACATAACATATAAATTAGGGAATAATTCTTTATCTATGACCTTTTTTAGAAATTTACTTGCTATTCCGATTTTATTTTTTATATTAAAACACAAAAAAATTTCTTTAAGAACTGAAAAGAAAGAAGTAAAGAATATATTTATTCTTAGTTTAATAGGCGTTGCTTTAACTACAGCCTTATTATATAGTTCTTACTCATATATTGGAGTAGGAGCAGCTACAACATTGCATTTTATGTATCCAATTTTTGTAGCAGTAACATGCAAATTATTTTTTAAAGAAAGTTTAGGTAAAAGTAAGGTTTTAGCTTTGATAATTTCATTACTTGGTGTATTACTTTTTATGGATATGAAAAATGGTAGTAATATATTAGGAGCATTAATGGCTTTAATATCAGGAATAACTTATGCTTTTTATATAGTATATCTTGAAAAGCAAGAGTTAGTAAAAATAAATCCCTATAAATTATCTTTTTATATAGTTTCTTTTACTTCCGTTGAAATGATAATAGGTAATATTTTGGGTAGATATATAAGATTTAATCTTTCTTTAAAAGTTTATGTTCTAATGATAATTATCTCATTATTAACATCAGTAGTAGCTATTATACTATTTCAGTTAGGTGTATCAATTATAGGGGCTACGTCTGCTGCAATATTCTCCTTATTTGAACCAATAACTAGTATAATTAGTGGATTATTATTATTTAATGAAACTCTAAGCATAAAAAAGGTTTTAGGATGTATAGTTATTTTTATAGCAGTTAGTTATTTGGCATTAGAATCAAAATTAAAAGATCAGAACAATAATGAAATAAATAGCGAATATTTAGACGTATAAAATATATCTTGTGTATTATATTTTTTCTTTAAAAAAGAGAGAAGGATATCATATGAGATAATAATGTATAAATTTATTTAAAACACTTAAAAGTGGAATATTAAGATCTATTAAATTTAATAGATGAGTGTACGAATAAAGAGAAAATAATTGAATATTAAACTATATAGATTTAATTTTTATAAAACTTATTGTTGACAATAAATAGAAATGATAATAAAATAACAATATAAAATTGAATAAATCTTCAGGGCAGGGTGAAATTCCCTACCGGCGGTAAAGCCCGCGAGCTATTTTAGCATGACTCGGTGAAACTCCGAGGCCGACAGTAAAGTCTGGATGGAAGAAGATAATGTATTTAAGTGATTTTTATTTATAATTACTTTTGTTTGTTATACTGTTATATTAGCTCTGAAATATTTTTATATTTCAGAGTTTTTTAATAATATTTTTTATGCAAAATAAAAAGTTTTTATTTATATTGATTATTTATGTTATTGTGTTTTAATGCTCTGGGGATAGATTTACTCAGAGCATTTTTGCTTTATAAATAAAGAGAAGGAGTTAAAAGATGGATGAAAAGTACATGCAATTAGCTATTGAATTAGCTAAGAAAGGAAAAGGTAAGGTTAACCCTAATCCATTAGTTGGAGCTGTTATTGTAAAAAATGGGAAAATAATAGGGCAAGGATATCATAGAAATTATGGTGGAAATCATGCTGAAATAGAGGCCATAAATAATTCAAGTGAAAGTGTTGAGGACTCAACTATATATGTAACATTAGAGCCTTGCTTTCATTATGGTAAAACGCCTTCTTGTGTAGATAAATTAATTTCTTCCAAAGTTTCTAGAGTTGTAATAGGAAATTTAGATCCAAATCCATTAGTTTCTGGGCAAAGTATTAGAAAATTAAAACACGCTAAAATTGAAGTTAAGATTGGAGTATTAGAAAAAGAATGTTTAAAGCTAAATGAAGTTTTTATTAAATATATAAAAACTAAAAAACCGTATGTTGTTTTAAAATCTGCTATTTCTTTAGATGGAAAGATAGCAACTAGAACTGGAGAATCTAAATGGATAACTGGAGAATTATCAAGATTAAAAGTACACAGACTAAGAAATGAGTTAAGTGGAATTATGGTTGGAATAAATACAGTACTTATGGATGCTCCAACTTTAACTTGTAATATTAAAGGTGCAAGAAATCCTATAAGAATTATAGTTGATAGTAATCTTAAAATTCCAATAGATTCTAAAATATTAAAAACCTCAAGCAATTATAAAACAATAATAGCAACTACAGAAAAATCAGATATAAATAAAAGGAATATAATAATAAATCTTGGAGCTGAGGTGTTAATAACAAAATCATTAAATAATAAAGTAGATCTAAATGATTTAATGTTAAAACTAGGAGAAATTGAAATAGATAGCATTCTTTTAGAAGGCGGGGGAGAATTGAATTACTCTGCACTAAAAGCTGGAATAGTCGATAAAGTGATGATATTTGTTGCTCCTAAAATAATAGGTGGAATAGATTCTAAAACTTGTATTGAGGGAGAGGGAATAGACTTATTGAGTAAAGCTTATAAAGTTACTGATTTAAAAGCTAAACTTCTAGATGAAGATATATTACTAACTGGATATATAGGGGGGTGATAATTTGTTTACAGGGATAGTTGAAGAAATAGGTGTTATAAGAGAAATTAAAAAAGGACTTAAATATTGCCAAATAAAAGTACAGGCTAATAAGGCATTAGAAAATACAAATATAGGCGATAGCATTTCTGTAAATGGTGTTTGTTTAACAGTAACAAGTATAATGTCTACTGAGTTTACAGCTGATATTGTTTTAGAATCTTTAAAAAGAAGTAATTTAGGAAGTCTTAAAATAGGATCTAAAGTAAATTTAGAAAGAGCACTAAGTGCAAATGGTAGATTTGGAGGTCATATTGTAAGTGGGCATATTGATTGTATAGGAGAAATAACATCTATAGCTAAAGATGAAGTGGCTACACTCATAACTGTTAAACCTTTGTCTTCTGTTATTAAATATATAGTTGAAAAAGGTTCGGTCGCTATTGATGGAATAAGCCTAACAGTGGCATATGTAGACAATGAAAAGTTTTTACTTTCCATAATACCCCATACAATTAGTGAAACTACTTTAATGGAGAAAAAAGTTGGAAACTTTGTAAACATCGAATGTGACATTGTAGGTAAATATATAGAAAGCTTTATAAGCTTTAATGATAAAGAGATAAAAAAAGAATTTAAAATAAATGAAAATTTCTTGAAAGATAATGGATTCATGTAGGAGGATAATTTCAATGTATAAATTTAATTCAATAAAAGAAGCAATTAATGATATTAAAGAAGGTAAAATAATTATTGTAATTGATGATGAAGGAAGAGAAAATGAAGGCGATTTTTTAATGGCAGCAGAAAAGGTTACTGGTGAATCTATAAATTTTATGGCTACATATGGAAAAGGGTTAATATGTATGCCAATAAAAAGAGATATTGCGGATGAATTAAATATAGAAGGCATGGTTAGCGTAAATACAGATAATCATGAAACAGCCTTTACAGTTTCTGTAGATCATATAGATACTACTACTGGAATTTCTGCTCATGAAAGAGCATTAACAATAAAAAAGTTATTAGATGAAAATAGTATTGCTAATGATTTTAGAAGACCAGGACATATGTTTCCATTAATAGCTAAAGACAATGGTGTTTTAGAAAGACGTGGACATACTGAAGCGGCTGTCGATTTAGCAAGACTAGCTGGGTTAAAAGAGGCTGGTGTAATTTGTGAAATAATAAAAGATGATGGAACTATGGCTAGAACAAATGATTTAATTAAATTTGCAAAGGAACATAATTTGAAGCTTATAACAATTGACGATTTAGTTAAATATAGACAAAAAGAAGAACTACTAATTAAAACTGAAGCAGAAATTAAAATGCCAACTAAATATGGTAATTTTAAAATGTATGGATTTACTGAAAAAGTCTCTGGTAAAGAGCATGTGGCTTTAGTACTTGGAGATATTGAAAATGTTAATTCCATACTAGTTAGAGTACATTCCGAATGTTTAACCGGTGATATATTTGGATCAAAAAGATGTGATTGTGGTGAACAATTAGATTTCGCGTTAAAAAGTATAAAAGAAGAAGGTATTGGAATTTTATTATATATGAGACAAGAAGGAAGAGGTATTGGCTTAATAAATAAGCTTAAAGCATATAAGCTTCAAGAAGAAGGATATGATACTGTAGAGGCTAATTTAAAACTTGGGTTTCACCCAGATTTAAGAAGCTATGATATTGCAGCTTCTATATTAAAGTCTTTGAAAGTAAATAATATAAAGCTTATTACTAATAACCCTAAAAAAGTTGAAGGATTAGAAAGTTATGGAATAAAGGTATCAGAAATAGTTCCAGTAATAATAAGACCAAATGCTGAGAATAATTTTTACTTAAAAACTAAAAAAGAAAAAATGAATCATATTTTATAATAATAATTTTGGAGGTATAAAAAATGAAAGTATTTGAAGGAAACTTAGTTGGAAAAGATTTGAGCATTGGAATAGTAGCAGGAAGATTTAATGATTTTATTGTTTCTAAGTTAGTAGATGGAGCATTAGATGGATTAAAAAGACATGGTGTTAATGAAAATGATATTGAACTGTCTTTAGTGCCAGGTGCATTTGAAATCCCTTTAATAGCAAAGAAGATGGCAAATAGTAAAAAATATGATGCGATTATTTGTCTAGGAGCAGTTATAAAAGGATCAACACCGCACTTTGACTATGTATGTGCTGAAGTATCAAAAGGAGTTGCATCAGTTTCATTAGATAGTGAAATACCTGTTATATTTGGAGTTTTAACTACTGATTCTATTGAGCAAGCTATTGAAAGAGCAGGAACGAAAGCAGGAAATAAGGGGTATGATGCCGCTATGTCCGCAATTGAAATGGCAAATTTATTAAGATCAATATGAATTTAACCTATTGAAAGCTATCCTAAATAACATTAAAATTATAGTAAGTTTAGTTTGTTTTAAGGAGGACGTTTTGGATAGAAAATTAATAGAAAAGATAATTGGTAAAAAGAGTTATGTTAATTTAAACGATGAAATATATTCTTTAAGAGAAATAACAGGTATTATGAGACAAAACATTCAGAATAACATAACTTTTACAGATGATTTTATTACTAAAATTAATGTTAAAGCTTTAAAATCTAAAATAATAATAGATGAGATAGTTAATGGTATTGAAAATGATTCTTTTATTCCAGGATATGCTAATAGTAAAAGTTATTTATTGAATTACCTAAGAAATTTCAATAGTAGTCTAGAAGGAATTATTAAGTTTACTAATCCTTTTAATTATGATGAATTACTCAAATATACAAATAGTCTTATAGACTTAATATTGCTATTTTGATAATATAAAAATACTTATAATTGAAAATATTATACCTTCTTTTCTTATTAGGCTATCTTATAAGAAAAGAAGGTATTTATTTAAATGATATCTTCAAGGTCTATTATTTCCTGATTTCCAGTATCCATATTTTTGATATTTATAGTCTTATTTATTTCTTCATCTTCACCTAGAAGAATAACATTTGGAATCCCCATTTTGTTAGCATAATTCAATTTTTTCTTTAATTTATCATCTTCAAAATATATTTCTACAGACTTTTTTAGTTGAGACAGTCTTGTATATACTTGGCTACAGTATTTCAACGTATCTCCAATTGGAATAATTAAATACTCAACCTTAGATGGAAGTTTATAATTTTCAATAAATCCTATCTCTTTTAAAACAAAAAATAATCTTGTTAAACCAATTGAAATACCAACTCCGGGCAATATATTAGTAGTGTAATTTTCTGATAAGTTATCATATCTGCCACCAGAGCAAATGGATCCATATTGTTCATTATTAGTTAGCAAAGTTTCAAATACTGTTCCTGTATAATAATCTAAGCCTCTTATGATTTTTAAATTTATTATATACTCACTATCATCTACTCCAAGTATTTCTAAAGTAGTAATAACTTCTTTAAGCTCATTCAAACCCATGATAAATTTTTCATCTTGTATACTTAATGAATTTAATTCTTCTAAAACTTTGTTCTTAGAGCCATTTATACTTATAACTTTGTTTATCATATTTGCTTGTTCTTCATTTACTAATTTATTTAGCTCCTCCTCAAAGGATAATTTCCCAATCTTATCATATTTATCTATTAATATCATAACATCAGTAGGATTTTCTATATTTAATGACTTTAATAAAGCAGATAATATTTTTCTATTACTTATTTGAAATTTATAATTTTTTAATCCTATCGATTGAAAGGCTTTTGATGCTAAATTAATAACTAATGCATCATTTTTTACGCTTAATTTATCTTTGCCTATAATATCAACATCACATTGATAAAATTCTCTATATCGACCCCTTTGATTTCGTTCTCCTCTATAAACCTTACCTATTTGATATCTTTTAAATGGAAATGTTAACTCATTAAAATATTGAGATGTATATCTAGCAAAAGGAACTGTTAAGTCAAATCTTAATGCTAAGTTATTAGATCCTTTTTGGAATGCATAAACTTGCTTTTCTGTCTCTCCAGCACTTTTAGCAAGTAAAACTTCAGCTTTTTCTATAATTGGAGTATCTATAGGTAAACATCCATTCTCTTCATATACTTTTGTAATTTTTTCTACCATATCATTGAATTTTCTTTGTTCTATAGGTAATAATTCCATAAATCCTGGTAAGATACTTGGTTTAATTTTATAGTTGTTCATTTTTAATTTCTCCTTTTATATTTTAAAAATAAGAATTCAAGATTATTATTAGTACATATTTAATCCTAAATCAAAAAGCCATGCAGGCAAATATCCCACATGACTTACAAAAATATGATTGCATTAGCATATCATAGCCTAGAGATACAAGCCCACTTAAAATAGACCTGCACTCTTTTTACAAGAACAAGTCTCTCTAGCAATGATGATGTATTAATTTATATAAATTCTTCAATGCCTTCATATTATTTCCTCCTAAATTTATTATACTAATTATAAACTATTTTGAATTTCCCTTCAACAAAATTTATTAATTAATAAAAGCTTGAAGGTATTAATAATGAGTATTAAAATTAATTTGTTATAAAAAATATAAATTACATATGATGTGAGGGTTAAAATGAAAATACGAAAGCCAGATTATTTTGATAAATTTGAATGTATAGCTGATAAATGTGAAGATACTTGTTGTGCAGGATGGGGAATAGTTATAGATGAGGAAAGTTATAAAAATTATTTATCTGTACAAGGTAAGTTTGGAGAAGAATTAAGAAGTAAAATAGTTAATGAAGATAATGAAAATATATTTGTTTTAAAAGGTGATAGATGTTCCTTTTTAAATGAAGACAATTTATGTGATATATATAGTAACCTAGGGGGGGATAGTCTTTGCTATACATGTAGACAATACCCTCGCTATTTAGAAGAATTCGGTAATCTTCGTGAAATGGGAATATCTTTGTCTTGCCCTGAAGCTGCAAGAATAATATTAAGATCATCAAAAAGAGTAATATTTGAATTAAGTGAAAATGATGAAGAAGTTAATAATTATAATGATATAAATCCAACTCTGTATATAAGTCTTATGCAATGCAGAAAAGTAGTGTTTGATATACTGCAAAATAGAAGTTTAGATTTAAATATTAGATGTTCTTTAGCCCTTATTTTTGCAAATGAAATTCAAGAAAAAATAGATTTAAATGATATAAAATCTATTAAAAATATAAAAGATAAGTATTTAGCTGAAGAATTTATTGAAAAAATTATTAAAAATCTTCAGAATTATAAAGGAAAAGAATATAAAAAATATAATAATATGAAAGAAATACTTAATGTATTTAAAGATTTAAAACATATAAAGCCTAATGATATTTTGGGAATAGAAGATGCACTAAGATATTTTTGGCAAAGTGATACTGATAAAGAGATTTACCTAAGTTTTCATGAAAAGTTTGATGAACATTACAAGGAGAAAAACTACCACTTTGAACAAATTTTAGTTTATTATATTTTTAGATATTTTATGAAATCTGTTTTTGATTATGATGTTTTAGCTAAAATAAAATTTGCAGTAATAAGTTATATTATGATAAAAGAATTAGCAGTAGTAAGATTTTTAGAAAATAGAGAATTTAAAGAAGAAGATATGGTAGATATAGCACATACTTATTCAAAGGACATAGAGCATTTAGAAGAAAATATAGAAAATTTGGAAATGGTATTTGAAACCAATAAGGTGTTTAATATCGAAAACTTACTAACTGTAATGTTAAACTTATAAAAAAACAGAAAAGTAAATTTGCAATTAATTATACTATTTTTAATAAATTTTATTCTTATACTAAATATATTGGTTGTAGTAGGTAAATTGTGGTATATTTATAGATAAACAAACATTAAGGAGAACTGTTATGGATTTAAAAGAAAAAATAATAGAAGTAAAGAGTTATTTAAGTCAGTATGAAAAATTAAATCAAGCACTTAGCTTAATCTATTGGGATATGAGAACTAATATGCCAAGTAAAGCAGGAGAATCAAGGTCAGAGGTTTTAGAGTATTTGTCTGGTGAAAGCTTTAAAATGATTACCAGCCCTAAGATTGGAGAATTTATAAAAGACTTATCACAGAATAAAAGTGAAATGAATCTTCAAGAAAGAAGAATGTTAGAGGAGCTTGAAAGAAATTATAATGAAACCAAAAAAATACCAAAGGATAGATATGTAGCCTTTGTTGGTGTTTGTAGCAATTCAGAATTAGCTTGGGAAAGAGCTAAAAAAGAAAATGATTTTGAAATATTTAAACCTCATTTAGAAAAAGTAGTTGAATTTCAAAAGGAATTTATTAATTATTGGGGATATAAAATAGATAAGTATGATACACTTTTAGATAAATATGAATTAGGACTTACCACTAACAAATTAGATAAGATATTTTCAGAGCTAAAAGATGGAATAATCGAAATTTTAAATAATTTAAAATCAAGCAAGAAAACTATAAAACGTGACTTTTTATTTGGAAATTTTGACACAAAAAAGCAGAAGGATTTATCTTTATTAATTTTGGAAAAAATAGGATTTGATTTGAGTGCTGGGAGATTAGATGAAAGCATCCATCCATTTACAACAAACTTTGGTAATAAGGATGTAAGATTAACTACTAATTATCATGAAGATGAGTTTACTTCAGCTTTGTTTAGTACTATTCATGAAGGTGGACATGGTATTTATGAACAAAATATAAGTGATAATTTAGAAAATACAGGTCTTCAAACAGGATCTTCTATGGCAATACATGAATCTCAGTCAAGATTTTATGAAAATATATTAGGCAGAAGTAAAGAGTTTTGTTCATATTTACTACCTATAGCTAAAAAATATTTTGAAGATTTCAAAGCTGTTACTTTAGACGAATTCTATGAAGCGATGAACTATGTTGAGACTTCATTAATTAGGACAGAAGCAGATGAATTAACTTATGGACTTCATATTATAATAAGATATGAAATTGAAAAAGAATTAATTAATGGGAAAATAACAGTAGATGATCTTAAAGGTTTATGGAATAAAAAGTATAAAGAATATTTAGGTGTTGAGCCTAAGAATGATAGTGAAGGAGTACTTCAAGATACTCACTGGTCAGATGGATCCTTTGGATATTTTCCAAGTTATGCTTTGGGTAATTTATATGGAGCGCAAATTTTCCATAAACTTTTAGAGGAGAAACCAGAAGTAATGGATGAAGTGAAAAATGGAAATTTAACTGAAATAACTAACTGGTTGAAAGAAAAAGTACATGTACATGGTGCAGTATATACTCCAAATGAACTTATAGAGAATATAACAGGGGAAGATCTTAATCCAAAATATTTTATAGATTATTTGAAAAACAAATATTATAAAATATATAATATAAAATAGGATTTCATATTATAATAAATAAACTGATGGCTAAAGATAATAATACATCATTAGCCATTAGTTTATTTATACTATACAGTTTCTAGATATGTATTATTATTTTTTTCAATATCATAAACAAATAGTTTCCATTATCTCATTCTTGCATTTTAAAGTAACTTACCTAAAAATTTAAGAATTATTATTTAATTTATCTTGCTTTTTGAATACTTTTAATTAGGTTTCTATCAATAAATTTTAAAACCTCACCATTACTTACTTAAAAAAGTAAGTAAATATTATCTGAATTATTAAATTTTCTTAGCATTAATTCCTAGCTTCCATGAATGAAAATAACGTAAAATGTAATTGGATTATTATATTATCTCATAACTATATATACAAGTTAAATAAAGTTTAAATTTATTTTCTGGGAAATAATGTAAAATCATTAGTTTATTTTCTTATATATAATTATACATAAATAAAAGAAAATTAAAATTAATATTCATGTAGGTTTTTATATGTTTTCAGTTTATAAAAAATACTTAGGTCTTAAATGTAGCAATTCTATTGAATGATTTATGAAAAGATTCTATTATACAGATAAAGGAGGGGATATTTTATGAAAGAAAAAAGTTTAAAAGCTCATGAAAATTGGAAAGGAAAAATAGAAGTTATAAGTAGATGTCCTGTAAATAACAATGAAGATTTGACAATAGCATACACTCCCGGGGTATCATATCCTTGTTTAGAAATTGAAAAGGATAAAGATGCTTCATATAAATATACAAGGAGATCTAATTTAGTTGGAGTAATTACTGATGGAAGCGCTGTATTAGGACTTGGAAATATTGGGCCACTAGCAGCAATGCCAGTTATGGAAGGAAAATGTGTATTATTTAAAGAATTTGCAGGTGTTGATGCATTTCCTATTTGTATAAGTGATAATGATGTTGATGTTTTGGTAAATACAATAAAACTTATAGAAGGAAGTTTTGGAGCGATAAATTTAGAGGATATAAGTGCACCTCGTTGTTTTGAAATTGAAGAAAGATTAAATGAAATTTGTGATATACCTGTTTTTCATGATGACCAGCATGGTACTGCCATTGCTGTATTAGCTGCACTTCTAAATGCTATGAAGGTAGTAAGAAAAGATTATAATATGAAGATTATAGTAAATGGAGCAGGAGCTGCAGGGATAGCTATAGCTAATTTAATATACGATGCAGGATTTAAGAACATTGTAATTTGTGATAGATATGGTATAATCACAAGTAATAATGCAAGTAATAAATATCAAATGGAATGCGCTGTAAAATTTAACAGAAATAAGGATGGATCTCTTGAAGATGCATTAGTAGAAGCGGATGTATTTATAGGAGTTAGTGCTGGAAATATTTTAACAAAGGAAATAGTAATGTCAATGAATGCTGATTCTATAATATTTGCACTAGCAAATCCAATTCCAGAAATAATGCCTGAGGTAGCTAAGGAAGCAAATGTAAAGGTTATTGCTACAGGAAGAAGTGATTATCCTAATCAAATAAATAATCTGTTGGTATTTCCAGGAATAATAAAGGGAGCTTTAAAGGCACGTATTAATAAAATAACTACAAAGATGCAATTAGAAGTTGCTAAAGGAATTGCTAATTGTATAAAAGAAAATGAATTAAATAGTGAAAATATAATTCCAAGTGTATTTGATAAAAGAATCGTTGATTTAGTTTGTGATGTAATTTGTAGTTTTAAAGAATAGGAGTTATTATGGAGAATTTAGCTAAATTATTTAATAAATTAACTAATAGTGAACAAAAGGTATTTACATATATTTATGCTAATCAACAAAAAGTAATAAAAATGAAAATAAATGATTTAGCTAAAGAAACATTTACTTCGAAAACTGTAATTATTAATTTAGCACAAAAGCTAGGGTTTGAAGGCTTTTCAGATTTAAAATATTATTTAAAATCAAATAATAATGGTGAAGATGACATAAAGGTTTTAGAAGATTTGCAATATGGATTAAAACAAAATATTGAAAAAACTTTTGTGGTAATAGAAGCTGATTTGTATAAAAAGGTTTCTAGAGAAGTTATGGAAGCTAAAACTGTTTATGTTTTTGCAAGAGGTACAAGCAAAGCAGCCGGATATTATTTAAATCATCTTTTATTAACCTTAGGAATTAAGTGTATATTTGTTAAAGATTACAACCTATTAACTCTAGTTGGAAATACATTAGAAAGTGATGAATTAGTTATTTTAATTTCATTATCTGGAAATACAGAAAAGATACTGGAGGTAGCTAATATATCTAAAGTTAAAGGTTGCAAAACAATAGGGATTACTTCCTTTGGGAATAATGAATTATCTAAGATAAGTGATTATACTCTTCATTGTGTATCTAGTGATACAGAAACAAAATTTAATGATAGCATATCTAGAATTGGTATGTTTATAGTAATTGAAATGTTAGTAAATTCTATTAAAGAGTTTACTAATAGATAGCTCGCAAAATTGCGAGCTATTTTTTTAGAGAATTATAAGATTTGCTATTTAGATAATTTTTAAGACCTAGGTCATTTCTTATGACCTTAGACTTCACAAAAGAAAAGAGTATCACTTAGACTTATTGAAAGATTTGTTTATACCGATTACAATGAAAATGAAAAGAGCGCTCTTTAAAGAAAAGGTATTCATAAATATATAATTTAATAAATGGAGGAAGGCGAAATGTCAAAAGAATTTAGTCAAAAAATTCAACAGTTTGGTAGAACCTTATTACTACCAATTGCAGTTATGGCTCCAGTAGGAATGATATTAGGTATAACAGGAGCTCTTGTTCAGTCTTATATGATAGCAAGATTCCCATTCCTAGGCAATGAAGTTCTAAATACAATTTTAGTTAATATCAGAACTATAGCAGGTGCTGTCTTTGACAATATTCCACTAATGTTTGCAATGGGTGTTGCTTATGGAATGTCAAAAAAAGATAAGGGAATTTCAGTATTTGCATCAGTTATAGGATATATAATCTTAATAATATCTATGAATGTATGGTTAACTGTAACTGGAAAGTTAGCAGCTCCTGAAGTAATGAGTCAATTCGGACAAATAAAGGTATTAGGAATACAAACCATGAATGTAAACGCTTTGGGAGGTATAGTAACAGGTTTAATTGCAGCTTGGGCAACAGATAAATTTTATAAACTTGAATTACCAATTGCTTTTGCATTTTTCTCTGGTAAAAAATCAGTTCCAATAATAACAATGGGAATTATGACTGTAATCGGACTAACAATACCATTCATATGGGAGGCTTTAGTTGCTTTACTTACTAAATTGTCAGTAGTTTTTTTAAGCCCAGTAGGACCATTCTTTACAGCAGCAGGTGAAAGGCTATTTATTCCTTTTGGATTACATCATCTTTGGAATGCTCTATTTAGATTTACTGAAGCTGGTGGTTCATATGTTATAAATGGAGAAACTTTTGTAGGGGTTGTTCCAACCTTAAATGAAGTTTTATTTAATCAAGGACCAACTAGTGAATATTGGAGTATGATGCCATCATTAACAAGATTTATGGCTCAACAACAAATGTTATGTACTTTATTTGCTTTCCCTGCTATAGGACTTGCAATGTACAAAACAGCATATAAAGAAAATAAAAAGTTAGTTAAATCTTTAATGATTACTTGTATATTAACAGCACTTTTAGGTAATGTTACAGAACCACTAGAATTTTCATTTGTATTTATTGCACCATTATTATATGTAGCTTATGCATGTATAATAGGCGTTGGAGCAGTAGTATTATCATTAGCTAATGTAGCAATTGGATATATAAGAGGTACAATTTTCGATTTTGCAATATTTGGATTACTTTATGAAAATACTCATTGGATTAGCTTTATATTGATAGGATTAATTTTAGCAGTTGTAGTTTATTTTGTATTCAAATGGGCAATATTAAAATTTGATTTAAAAACCCCAGGAAGAGAAGATTCTCCATCAGCAGACAATACTCTTATAAAAGAAAAGAGATATGATGAAATAGCTAAGATAGTTATAAAAGCCTTAGGTGGAAAATCAAATATAAAAAATGTAGATAATTGTATAACTCGTTTGAGAATAGATTTAGGTGAAGTTAATATAGTAGATCAAAAACTTTTAGAGACATCAGGATGTACAGGAATATTCTTCCCAGCATCTAAACATATTCATATTGTTTATGGACCTTTAGTAGAGTTTGTTAGAAATGCAGTAGATGACGAATTAAACAATATGTAGTTATAAATTTACTAAAACATTAATATAAATTATAAATACAGCGGAGGGATAGATAATGAGAAGTAGTAATATAATCACAATAACTGGAGCAGGAAGTGCTAGAACTCCAGCCTTGGTAGGAAGCTTAGTAAAATTAAAGGATAGATTTCCATTAAAGAAAATCATCTTTTATGATATAGATAATGAAAGAACGTCTAAAATGGAAGACTATATTAGATTAGTATTAAAAGCTTATTGCAGTGAAACAGAAGTTATTTTCACAACTGATCCAGATGTAGCATATGAAAAAACAGATTTTGTATTTTGTCAAATGCGTGTTGGGAAAAACGAAATGAGAAGTTTTGATGAAAAAATTCCATTAAAATATGGACTAGTAGGACAAGAAACTTGTGGACCAGGAGGATTTGCTTATGGAATGAGATCTCTTGGCGCAATGGTAGAAATGGTTAACCAAGTTCGTAAACATTCAAAGGATACATGGATACTAAATTATACAAATCCTGCTGCAATAGTTGCATTAGGGCTTGATAAAGTATTTCCAGATGATAAAAGAATTTTAAATTTGTGTGATCAACCATATTCTCTTATGAGATCTTATTCAAAAATATTAGGAGTTGAGCAAAAAAATTTAAGAGCTACTTATTTTGGACTAAATCATTTTGGATGGTTTACAGAGCTTAAAGATACAGAGGGAAAAGACTATTTTGATGAATTAAGAACATATTTAAGGGATTATGATTTTAAGCCTTATAATGCAGAGCAGCGTTCTAAATCTTGGCTTGATACGTACTTAAGAGTAAATAAATATATGAACTTCTTTGATGAATATATTCCAACAACATATCTTCAATATTATTTCTTTGCAGAAGAAATAGTAGCTGAAAGTGATCCTAATTACACAAGAGCAGATGAAGCAAAGGATTCAAGAGAAAAAGAAGTTTGGGATATATGCTCTAAGGCCACTAATACTGATTCAATTGAAGATATAGAAATAATTACAAATAGTGTATTTGGAGACTTGATGGTTGAACTTGCTGAATCAATAGCTTATGATCTTCATAATGAGTTTATTCTTATGAGTAGAAATAATGATATTATAACTAACTTTAGTAAAGATGCTATTGTTGAAGTTTCAGGAACTGTTGGAAAAGATGGAGCTAATCCTTATAAATATGGAGAAATTAAACCATTTTATAAAGGTTTAATGGAAGCGCAACATGCGTATGAACTTCTTACAGTTGAAGCTTTCTTAGAAAAAAATTATACTAAAGCATTACAAGCATTAACTTTAAATAGAACTATTGTAAATCCAGAAAAGGCAAAAGCTGTATTAGATGATTTAATGGAAAAAAATAAAGATTACTGGTATTTAACTTAAAAATAATTAAAGTCCTCTAAAATTTTAGAGGACTTTAATTATTTTATTTTATTAATTGATTAAAAATCATAATTCTATGTCAATACTGATAATAAGTAAAGATGTAGGAGGGGTTAAGTATGAAGTCTAATAAAAAATTATTAACTATAATATTTATAGTAATAATATTTTTATTAAGTGCTAAAATAAGTGCTTATGCAAATACATCAAATAATTTTGAATCTATGGGATTAAATAGTGAAAATTTTATTGAGTATATAAATAATTTAAGTATTGATAAAGAAGATATTGAAAATATAATTGATAAGGGAAAAGATTTAGCAGAAGATGTTAAAGATAAAACTAGTATAAAAGAGTTTTCTTTGGCTGAAATTCTGGGGATATACAAAGATGCAACTTATATAGCAAATAACTTAAATTTAAATATAGATTTTAGTTTTAAAGACGGCAATTTTATTCTTAAAGAAAAAGAAAATAATGATACAATTTTTGAGGGTAATATAAATGAATTAGGAAAATACTTCGATTTTTATAAAAATAATTTAGATTTACTGGCTAAAGAAGTTTTGGGTAGTATTGATAATAAAGAGATTATAGAAAATATTGAAGAAGTTGCTGAAGATGAACTTGGAATTTTAAAAGAAACTTCAAATAATAATGAAATAATAAGTAATAAAATTATAGATAATAAAGATACTTTAAATGATACAAAAAATGAATCAGAAAATAATAGTTTAACTGCATCTAAAGAAAAGATTGTTTTAGAAAATAATAAAAGAAAATCAGAAATAATATTTTCTATATTTATTTTATCAGGAGCATTTTTCACAATTGCAATTTCCTATATTAAATTAAAAAAATAACTTAAAACTATATAAGGGGGCAAAGTTTTGCCTTCTTTTTTAATTTTCAAATAAACACACATAAAATTCAATTAACAATTAACAATTATTTATATGGATTATTAATTAAAACATATATATAATAAAATAAAGAATTTACTTATTTATAATATAGTAAACTAGAGGTGGTTAAATGGATAACTATAATTTTATAAATGATTTATTTGAAAAAATAAATGAAGAAAATAATAAGATAATTCCAGCTAATATAATGTTAATTGGTAAAACAGGAGTAGGAAAGAGTACTCTAATAAATAATATATTTAGAGAAAATTTAGCTAAAACAGGAGTAGGACGACCAGTTACTGAACATCTTAAAAAGATAACTAAAGAAGGAGTCCCTTTAAATTTATATGATAGCAGAGGCTTAGAATTAGATAAACAGATTCAAGATAAAGTAAGAAATGATATTGATAATGAAATAGATAGAATACATAGAAATAAGGATATTAACTCCGAAGATTTAATACATGTTGTTTGGTATTGTATTAATTCGGCCTCAAATAGAATAGAAAGTTTTGAAATTGAATGGATAAAAAACTTATCACAAAAGGTACCCGTTATTATTGTATTAACTCAAAGTTTTACTGATAGTTCTACAGAACTTGAAAAGTATATAGATAATATGAACTTAAATATTAGAGGAATTCAAAGAATTCTTGCAGAGCCAATAAAATTTGGAAACATAGAAATACCAAGATTTGGACTTAGTGAACTAGTAGAAAAAACTTATCAAATTTTACCACAAGGAATAAGAAGGGCTTTTAACAATGCCCAGAAGGTAGATTTAAAAAGAAAAGTAGATGCTGCTACCAAATGGGCTTTAGGGTATATTGGAACCTCCTTTGGGGTTGGTTTCTCGCCTATTCCTTTTTCAGATTCAGCAATTCTTATACCCGCTCAAGTAGGAATGCTTGCACATATTACAACTATTTTTGGTGTTAAAGTAGATAAAGATTTATTAATAGCAATAGCTTCAGGTGTAGGAGGTATTGCAGGAGCAACTGTAGCAGGAAAAACAATAGTTAGTAATCTTTTGAAATTCATACCAGTTGCAGGTACTATTATTGGAGGTGCAATAAGTGGTACAACAGCTAGTGCATTAACAACGGCCTTAGCTTTTTCTTATATTGAGGTAATGAAGAGAGTAGCTTCTAATCAATATGAAGGTAAAACAACTGAAGGTGAAGAAATATCACAAATGATGTATGAAGAATTAAAAAAGCATTTTAATAAAAATTAATTAAAATGCTTTTTGACCTAAATAATATATTAATGCAAGAGCAATAGACATAAATAATAATACTGTAAGCTTTTTTAAATTTAATTCATGACTTACAATCATTAAGAATATTTCAAATATACAGACTAAGATAATTCCTATTAAGGATAATTCTAATGCTAAAATAAAAAATATGAAATAATAACCTATAAATTTAAAAAAAGAAGCAAAGACTAGTACAAAAATACTAATTAAAACAAGTATAACTAGTGGAGATAATTTATACTTTAGTGACTTTTTATTTTTAAAAGTCCAAAACTCATAGATTAAAAATAATATTAATAAAATAAATCTTAAAGTATTAGATAAGTTATACAATACTAGTTCCTCCAATAGATTTATAGAAATTTTACTATGAATATTATTATAGTTTATACAATAAAAAGCTTTTTAATATTCATATTAGCCCAAAATATTAAAAATAAGGCTATAGCTGTAAATATTATAGCATATCCATAATTTTGTATATTATTATTTAATAAGTTTTTAATAATAATTTTAATGATTGAAAATCCTAAAGAATTTTCAAAAACTATTTCTAATTCAATAGGGCTAAAACTAAATTTTTTTAAATATGAGATAATAATCTCTTTAAACTGGTTAACTTCTAATAATAAGTTTCTATTTATCTTATTAAGAAATTCATCATATAAAAATGGTATATACAATATATTTACAAGGTAAATATAAGTTATTTTTTTAGTTGAAATTAAGGTGATAATGTTCAAAATTAATAAAATATAAATTTTTTTCATAAAAATTCTCCATAAAGTTAGATATATTTTATTGGTAAATAATACATATTATATCATATCAATATTTAACTAGGTAGTATGAAATTTAATAAAATATAAATTTCAATTAATAAAGAATTGTATACAATTTTTAACTGTAAAGAGAAAAAAGGGGTGTACTCACCCCTGATAAATCTTATTTATTAGTTATTTTAAAGTAATTTCCTTCAATAATAAAGTCTGCTATTTTAAATGTATCTTTTAAATGCTTTTCTTCATTTGCATCTTTTGGAGTTCCAATAATATCTCCATTATTTAGTATTGTTGTATTTCTATTTGTGTTAACTAATACTCTTCCCATAGATGTATTATCAAATCCATCTCTCTTAACACCTAAAAGATAAGATATTGTTGGTAAGAAATCCACTTGTCCCCCAGCATTAGATATAGTAGAAGCTTTTAAATCTTTATTATAAATTATATATGGTATTTTCTTGTAATTTTCTTGCCACCAATCTTCATTTAATGGTGCATCTTTAATTTCTTCTTCATAAAATTTATGAACGCCACAATGATCACCATAAATCATTAATACAGTATTATCTAATTGACCATTTTTGTCTAGTTCTTCTATAAACAATCTTATTGCTTCATCTGTATATCTTACACTTTGAAAGTAAGCACCTAACATATTTTCATCTAATTCTTTAGGAATATCTAGTAATTTCTTTTCTTCAGGTATTTCAAAAGGTCCATGGCTTGTTAATGTTACTACAAAAGCATAAAAAGGATCTTGCTCTAATTTTAGTTTATCAGCTACTTGCTTTAAGTAAGATTCATCAGATAATCCAAGACCAATAATTTCATCTACATTAAATTTATTTATATCCCATAATTTATCAACTCCAAAGGATTTATGGGGTTCTGCCCAGTTCCAGCTTCCAGGTAGTTCTGCATGAGTTGAAATTGTAGTATATCCCTTATTCTTTAATATATTTTGCATACTATTATATGAAGTCCAAGGATATGCTGGAAATGTGCTAGTTTCTCTTATAGGAAAAATAGAAGTATTCACCATTAAATCTGCATCTGAACTAGTTCCTGAGTTATTTTGTTCATAAATATTATCAAAGTATAGACTATTTGAAAGTAATTTATTTAATGTAGGGGTTATTTCTTGTCCATAAATATTTTTATTTATTACAAAGTTTTCTAATGATTCAACTTGTATTGCAACCAAATTTTTGCCTTTAAGTATTCCAAAGTATTCGTTGTCTGAAATATCTTCTTTGTTATTACTAATCCATTCTTTTACATCATTAATATCGGAATCTGATAGTTTTTCATTTCTTCCAGTAAAATAAACTAAATCAAATCCATGATAACCTAAAGGACTCATATCGCTAAATGTTTGGAAAGGTGCCCATGACAGTCTAAATAATGATTTTCCCTGAACGGTACCTTTTATATCTATTTTATAATGTGATATAAAAATAAAAGCTCCACTTAATAAAAATACTGTAACTGCCTTTATAATTCTTAAAGATAATTTAGAATTGTCTTTATAATTTATTAATTTACCAAATTTAAATAGTATAAAGAATATTATAAAATCTACAAAAAATAATAAATCTACGATTTTAAAGTTCAATAAACTCTTATTTGTTGGATTAAAAATTTCAGTATGAAGTAAATGTCGTATTGATAAAAATGTTCCATTATTTCTGTAATACCATATATCAGCAACAAATAAAATGGTAATAATTAAATCAATTATTAAAGCTGCTTTAATTTTTCCTTTATACTTAAATAAGTATAAAATACTTAATATTAAGGTAATTATAAGTAAATGTGCATAAAGAGCCGGAACTCCAAAATACATAGTTGAAAGACTTATTCTAGATGAATTAGTGCTTCTAAGCATTGATAATAATAGCATTGATTTTAATTGTATTATTACAACCATAAGTAAGAATAACCAATTATTTAATACTCTCTTTTTAAAAAATTCTTTCATATGCTAACCTCCGAAATATATAGTTCTCATTCAATTAATTTTATCTTAAATAAATAATTATGGCTATATAAATAAATGTTTGTAAAAGAAAAATAATATTTATATTTAATTTATGGAAATTTAGTATTTATATTATTAGATGAATAACTTTAAATATAAGTGGAATTTTAATATTATTAGTAAAAAATTATAATTTCCATTTAAACATTATAATACACTAAAAATCAGATACTACATTTAATAAAACTTTAGTGGAATTTGTAGAAAAATATGCTAGAATATACAATGGGCTTTATAAACAATATATTAATATATTTTATTTAGGAGGAGTTATTATGTCAGGAAAAAATAAACTTTCTCATGAAGCTTATGGTGGAGTAAACGGGGAAAAATATACACCTTACGTTTCTGTTAAAGATGCCTTACCAGAATTAACTATTATGTCTATATTAGTTGGATGTATATTTGCAGCTATATTTGCAGCAGCAAATGTATATTTAGCTTTAAAAGTAGGGATGACTATTGCAGCTATTATACCTACTTCAATTCTAGGAACGGCATTATTATATGCTTTAGGTAGAAAAAGCATTTTAGAATCAAACATGGTTGCAGGAATAGCAGGTATTGGGGAATCTTTAGCTGGTGGAATAGTTTTTACACTACCGGCTGTAGTAATATGGAATGAAAAACTTTCACTTTTGCAAATAGTTACTATTACAATATTAGGAGGAATATTAGGTGTTTTATTTGTTATTCCTCTAAGAAAATATTTAATGGTTGAAGAACACGGAAAATTATCATTCCCAGAAAGTATGGCCGCATCTGAGGTACTTGTAAATTCAAGTGCAGGTGGTAGTGGACTTAAAAGCGTTATGACAGGTTTAACTGGTGGTGGAATATTTAAGTTTTTATCAGGTGGTTTGTTATTATGGTCAGAAAGTCCTACTTGGATGATAAATTTATCTCAAAATGGCAAATCAATATTTCAAAGTATGTTTGGGGTTGATGCATTAGCGTCACTTTTAGGAGTTGGATTTATAGTTGGAATAGAAGCTGCTCTATATATGTTTGCAGGTGGAGCTATAGCATATTATGGGCTTATACCATTAATAAAATTTTTCGGAGAAGGAGCAGCTACTGCTGTTTTTCCAGCAACTATTCCAATAGCAGAAATGACTGCAAGCGCTATTAGAGGTGAATATATAAGATATATAGGAGCAGGGGCTGTTGCAGCGGGAGGATTTATAAGCCTTGGGAAATCAATTCCTGTAATAATTAGATCAATGAAGGCTGCTTTTTCAGGAATGAAATCAGCGGGTGAAGAAGTAAAGAGAACTGATAAGGATTTACCAATGACTTGGGTTATTGGAGGAGCTGTTTTAGTATTTTTATTAACTTGGTTACTACCAATTACTAAGATACATCCAGTTGGAGCCTTACTATCAGTATTATTTTCATTTTTATTTGCTGTAGTATCTGCTAGAATATGTGGACTTATAGGAGCATCTAATAATCCTGTATCTGGTATGACAATAGCTACCTTATTATTTATAACATCAATATTAAAAGCGGTAGGTGTAGTTGGTAATAAAGGAATGATAATGGCTTTACTTGCTGGTGCTATAGCTTGTGTTGCAACTGCTGTAGCAGGAGGAACTTCTCAAGCCCTAAAAACTACATTTATTTTGGGAGGAACTCCTAAAAATATTGAAATTGGACTAATACTTGGATTAATAGCTTCAGCAGTTGCTGGTGGAGCTGCTATGTTATTATTAATCAATATCTACGGGATAGGTGGAGAAACTGGTCTGGCTGCACCACAAGCAACTCTTATGTCAATGGTAGTTAAAGGTGTTATGGATGCTCAATTACCTTGGACATTAGTATTAGTAGGAGCTGCTTTAGGTATTGCCATTGAGTTATTAGGTTTACCTGTATTACCTGTTGCATTAGGAATATATTTACCAATAAACTTAAGTGTTGGTATTTTAGCTGGTGGTATAGTTAGAGTTGTAATAGATAAGAAATTTAAACATAATGATAATCTAAGAAAAGATAAAGTTGAAAAAGGTATATTAATTTCATCAGGGTTAGTTGCTGGAGATGCACTAGTTGGTATTTTAGTCGCTGGATTAACAGCAGGTGGTGTTGCAGAAGCTGTTGGTATAGGACCTAGATTATTACCTACTATAGCTGAAAGTAAAGAATTTGCTTTAGTTATGTTCTTAATATTAACTTATTTGTTATATAGATATATTCTAAGTGGCAAAAAAAATGAAGCTAATTAAATGATGGTGAATTAACATGACTAAAAATAACAAACAAGAAAATTTTCTTCTATATATACCTGAAAAAAAGCATTCTACATTTGAAGAAAAGAGCAATAAGATTTATTTGGTTTTTCATCATGATAAATTAATAGAAAAACTTCTTCAAAAACTATTTAAAAAACCTGCTATTACAGATATAGAGCTAGATGAACTAGGTAGCGAAGTTTGGAGATTAATTGATGGTAAAAGAAATGTTCTTCAAATAATTGAAGAAATGAAGGAAAAGTTTGGAGAAAAGTGTGAACCGATTAATGAAAGATTAATCTTATTTATTAGATACTTAAATAGAAGAAATTGGATAAGATTTAAAGAAAATATTTAGTAAAAAGGAGCTGTCGCATTAGTGGATTAAAATCCGTTAGCGATAGCTCCTTTTTC
>VSSQ01000378.1_pt1 | contig 34835 bp, 31 predicted proteins | sample 4763081 | NCBI WGS metagenome assembly VSSQ01 (sample SAMN12137344, study PRJNA551015) | bioreactor metagenome | isolation source: SDC9 anaerobic chlorinated ethene degrading culture | place: USA: Knoxville, Tennesee | collected 2015-01-01
GATGGTCAGGGCGATGGCGCGGTCATGGAATTTGCGGGCTGCGGCGCAGAACGGCGCAAGGGTCGGGCTCGCCGCTGCGATCGCGTCGAGTGTCAGCCCCTCCGTGGCGTCCGGCGCGGGGCGGCGCCGCGCCGGCGCGGGTGGCAGCGTCACCACGAGGCCGAGCGCCGCGCCGGGGTCGCCCAGCACATCGACATCGGCGCCGGGCAGCCGGTCGCGCAGCAGGGTTGCGGCACGCTCGGCATCGCCCTCGCGCTGTGCGGCGAGCTGGCGCAGCGCCTCGGGCGCGGGCAGGCCGCTTTGCACCGCGCAGCGCTCGAAGGCGTCGCTCGCCCAGACCAGCCGGCCGAAGCGGTCGAGCAGCATCATCTCGTCGCCCTGTCGGCGCGGCCGGCTGTCGAGCAATCGCCCGATCAGCTCCCGGTGTCCGCGCAGATCGGCGTCGCGCAGCGAGGCCTCGATCTGCGCCGCAAGCGCCGTGGCCAGCGCCCCCGCGTTACCGAACCCCGCTCCCGGTGTGCCGGAGATGTCGATCGCGCCTAGAAGCCTGCCGTCGAGCGGATCGTGCAGCGGCACCGCGGCGCAGGCCCAGTGCCGGATCGCCGCGCAGAAATGCTCTTCATCGCTGATCGTCACCGGCCGGCGCAGGTGCAGCGCGGTGCCGATCGCATTGGTGCCGATCGCGCTTTCGCTCCAGCAGCCGCCCGGTTGCAGGTTGTTGCGCTCGCCCCGGCGCCGTCCCTGCGCGCCGCCGACAACTTCTATCACCACCCCGCCCGGGTCACACAAAAGCACGATGGCGTCGCTGGTGTCGAGCATCGCCCGGGTGCGCTGCAAGAGCTCGCCCGCCGCGCCGCGCAGCCGGTCGCTGCTGCCGAGGATGCGGCGGAACTCATCTTGCGCCACGCTCGGCGCATGGGTGCGTGTGTCGAGCCCGCGCCCGCCTTGCGAGCGCAGCCACGAGCACAGCACCAGGTCGCGCTTGGCGCCGGGCCGCTGTCGGGGGATGCGGTTCATCTGTGGCCTCCGGCCTCCTCAAGCCTGCGCCCAGATGCGGGATCCGGGGCGCCGCTGTCAAGCGATGCGCGAAGGGGGCGAGGCGGATCGCGGCGGTGGCAAGGGCCACGGCGTGCCGGGCGCGCCTGCCCGGGCCCGCGCCGATGCTGCTGCGCTGGCCCTGAGCGGGTTTCAGGCGAGGATCATCGCCACAACCGGTGCCATCAGCACGTTGAGGATGCCCACGAGCACCATCACGAGGCCGGCGACCGCGCCCTCGGCCGAGCCGATCTGATGCGCGCGCGCGGTGCCCGCGCCATGCGCGCCCATGCCGAAGAGCGCGCCCCGTGCCAGCGCCGAGGCGAAGGGCAGGCGGGCGAGGATCATGTCGCCAAGCGCCGCGCCGGTGATGCCGGTGATCACCACGAAGACCGCGGTCAGGTCCGGCACGCCGCCGATGTCGCCCGAGACCTCCATCGCGAAGGGGGTGCTGATCGAGCGCGGCACCAGGCTCAGCCGCAGCGCCTCGTCAAGACCGAGGAGCGAGGCGAGGCCCCAGCTGGTGACGATCGCGGTCAGGCTGCCGGCGATCATGCCGACCAGCAGCACCGGCCAGTGCCGGCGGATCAGCACGCGCTGTTCGTAGATTGGCACTGCGAAGGCGACGGTCGCCGGTCCCAGCAGCAGCACCAGCCAATGCGTCCAGCGCATGTAATCGCGATAGCTGACATGCAGTGCCAGCACCGCCGCGGCGACCAGCACGGGGGCCACTGCAAGCGGCATCAGCCACCAATGCGGCCAGCGCCGGTAGATCCGCTTGGCGATCGCATAGGAGCCGATCGTCAGCACCGACCACAGCAGCACATTCGCGCCGGTCAGCGCCATCGGATCGAGCGTGGCGAGAGACAGATCAGGCATGGCGGGCAAATCAGGCATGGCGGGACATCCAGCGATAGCAGGCCTCGACGGCGAGCGCGGTCGACACCATCACCGAGATCGTGCTGACCAGGATGACGGCAAGGATCTTCAGCCCGATCAGGCCGAAGAACTCGCGATGGCCAAGCACCGCAAGCACCGCGGGCACGAAGAACAGCAGCATCTCGGCCAGGAACCAGTTCGTGCCGCGCCGCAGGCTGAGGGCGCTGAGGCGGCGGCTGAGCAGCAGCGCGAGCAGCAGGCCGAGGCCGAGGATGCCCCCCGGCAGCGGCACGCCCGAGGCGATGGCCAGCGTTGTGCCGAGGCCCCAGAAGAAAAGCACCGCCCCGATCTGCAGCGCCGTGCTGCGGTGCAGCCGCTTTGAAACAGCATAGTGAGTCGACATCGCGGCCCTCCTTTCGATCGGTCTTATCTAGGGAAGGGCTTGCCATGAGTGAAATGAATTGATTGACTGAAAACTATTCCAATGGAGAATGGTGATGGAATTCCGCCCGCTGCGCATGTTCGTCGAGGTTGTCCGCCAGGGCGGGTTCTCGCAGGCCGCGCGCGAGGTGAATGCGACGCAATCGACGATCAGCAAGGCGGTGAAGCAGCTCGAGGACGAGATCGGCGTGCCGCTACTTGACCGGATCGGGCATCGCAGCGTGCTGACCACGGCGGGAGAGATCGTCTATCGCCGCGGCGTGCGGTTGCTCGCGGACCGCGACGATCTGCTGGCCGAGCTCGACGATCTGCGCGGGCTCGGCCGCGGCGTGCTGCGGCTCGGCCTGCCGCCGATCGGCTCGAGCACGCTCTTCGCGCCGCTCTTCGCCACCTACAGGCAGCGCTATCCCGGCGTCGAGGTGCAGCTGACCGAGCATGGCAGCGACCGGCTCGAGGAAAGCCTGCGCGCGGGCGAGATCGACTTTGCCGGCGCGCTTCTGCCGACCTCGGAGGATTTCGAGGTGCAGCTCGTTCGGCGCGAGCCGCTGGTGGCGCTGCTGCCGCCCGGCCATCCGCTGGCGCGGCGGCGGCGGATCGCGCTGGCCGAGCTGCGCGAGACCCCCTTCATCATGTTCGAAAGCGGCTTCGCGCTGCACCGGGTGATCCTCGACGCCTGCCGGCGGGCGGAACTCGAGCCGAAGGTGGTGGCGGTGAGCAGCCAGATCGACTTCATGGTGAAGCTGGTCGCGGCGGGGATGGGCACCACCTTCCTGCCGCGGATGATCGCGCTGCAGCGGGCCGGCAAGGCGGTGCGCTGCGTGCCGCTGAGCGAGCCCGGCACCGATTGGGTGATGGCGATGGTCTGGCGCCGCGGCGCCTATCTGTCGGCCGCGGCGCAGGCCTGGCTCGATCTGGTGCGCGGCTATGACTGGGGCGAGCCGGCCGAGCTGCCCTGAGCGCCCGCGGGGCTTGACCGCGCCGGCGCGGGCGGGTCTTGTCCCGGGCAAGAGAGGGAGCCCCCGCATGGCCTTCACCATCCGCCAGCTGCGCTATTTCATCGCCGCCGCCGAAAGCGGCACGGTCTCGGGGGCGGCGCTGGCGCTGTCGATCTCGCAATCGGCGGTGACCGAGGCGATCCGCGATCTCGAGGCCGACCTTGGCGTCGCGCTCTTCACCCGCCACCCGCGCGGGCTCGAGATCACCCAGAAGGGGCATCAGTTCCTGCGCCATGCGCAGGGCATTCTGGCCAGCATCGCCGACGCCCGGCAGGCGGTGGTCTCCGACACCGAAAAGCTTGGCGGTTCGCTGCATGTGGGGGTGACCTCGCTGGTCGCGGGCTATGTGCTGTCGGACATCCTCGCGCGGTTCCGCCGGGCCAATCCGAATGTCGAGGTCACCGCGCTCGAGGACAGCGGCGATTACCTCGAGCACCTGCTGATCGGCGGCGAGCTGGACGTGGCGGTGATGGTGACCTCGGCGCTGCGCGACCGGATGGCGTTGCAGACCGAGATCCTCGAGGTCTCGCCCTATCAGCTGTGGCTGCCGAACGGCCACCGGCTGACCGAGGCGACCTCGGTCGCGATCGAGGATCTGGTGGGCGAGCCGATGATCATGCTGCGCCTCGACGAGATCGAGGAGGCGACACGCACGCTGCTGAGCGCCCTTGGCGCGCGCCCGCGCGTGGCCTTCCGCACGCGGTCCGTGGAGGCGGTGCGCTCGCTGGTGGCGACCGGCGCGGGAATCGCGCTTTTGCCCGAGCTTGTCTATCGCCGCTGGTCGCTTGAAGGCGACCGGATCGTCTCGCGCGATGTCTCGGGCAAGCTGCCGGTGGTGCAGGTCGGCGTCGTCTGGCGCAAGGGCGCGCCCCTTCCGGAGACCGCGCGGGAATTCATCCGCGCCGCGCAAAGCCATTCGGTGCAACGATAAATTATGATATCGACTTTTCCGATAGCGGGCTTCTGACAATTGAATTTGCGAAAACGTGCCATCTCGCTCACGCTTCCGTGCGAGGGGCCCCAATGTGCCCCGCGACAACAGGGAACACTTTGATGAAAAAGCTTCTGAACCTCTGCGCCTCGGGGATCGCCCTTGGTGCAGCGCTGTCGCTGCCGGCACAGGCCGAGATGCTGAAGGAACTGGGCAAGCCCGAGGGGGCGCTGTCGATCGTCGCCTGGCCGGGCTATATCGAGCGCGGCGAGACCGATCCGGCCTATGACTGGGTCACCAAGTTCGAGCAGACCACCGGCTGCAAGGTCGAGGTGAAGACCGCGGGCACCTCCGATGAAATGGTGTCGCTGATGAACCAGGGGGGCTTCGATCTGGTCACCGCCTCGGGCGATGCCTCGCTGCGGCTGATCGCGGGCGGCAAGGTGCAGCCGGTCAACATCGATCTGATCCCCGACTGGAAGCGCGTCGACGACCGGCTGAAGGATGCGCCCTGGCACACCGTCGACGGCACCCATTACGGCGTGCCCTTCATGTGGGGGCCGAACGTGCTGATGTACAACACCGAGGTGTTCAAGACCGCGCCCGACAGCTGGGATGTCGTGTTCAACGAGCAGACGCTGCCCGACGGCAAGTCGAACAAGGGCCGGGTGCAGGCCTATGACGGCCCGATCTACATTGCCGATGCGGCGATGTATCTGAAGGCGCACAAGCCCGAACTCGGCATCGAGAACCCCTACGAGCTGAACGAGGACCAGTATGCCGCGGCGCTTGAACTCCTGAAGGGCCAGCGTCAGCTGGTCTCGCGCTACTGGCACGACGCGATGGTGCAGATCGACGACTTCAAGAACGAGGGCGTCGTCGCCTCGTCCTCCTGGCCGTTCCAGGTCAACCTGCTGAAGGCCGACGGCGCGCCGGTCGGCTCGGTCGTGCCGAAGGAAGGCGCCTCGGGCTGGGCCGACACGCTGATGCTGCACTCGGAAGCCAAGCACCCGACCTGCGCCTATCTCTTCATGGAGCATGCGCTGAACTCGAACCTGCAGTCGGATCTGTCGGTCTGGTTCGGCGCCGTGCCCTCGGTGCCCGAGGCCTGCACCGACAAGTCGGGTATGCAGACCGCCGAGGGCTGCGACGCGAACGGGCTGAAGGACTTCGACAAGATCTGGTTCTGGCGCACCCCCACCTCGAAATGCGAGGCCGGCGGCTGCGTGCCCTATCACCGCTGGGTGTCCGACTACATCGCCGTGATGGGCGGCTGATCCGCCCTGCGCCCGGGCGCAAACGCCCGGGCCCCCCTTCCTGACTTCCTCCCTGAAAGACCAAGCATGACCCAAGCTGTGAGTTTCCGCGGCGTCTGTCGGCATTTCGGCATCGTCCGGGCCGTCGACGGTGTTGACCTCGACATCGCCGATGGCGAGTTCTTCGCCATGCTGGGGCCCTCGGGTTCCGGCAAGACCACTTGTCTGCGCCTGATCGCGGGCTTCGAGCAGCCGACCGCCGGCCATATCGAGATCTATGGCGAGCGCGCCGAGGGCGTGCCGCCCTATCGGCGCAACGTCAACACCGTGTTCCAGAACTATGCGCTCTTCCCGCACATGGACGTGCGCGACAACGTGGCCTTCGGGTTGCGGGTGAAGGGCGTGGGCCGGGCCGAGCGCAACCGCGCCGCCGAGGAGGCGCTCGAGCTGGTGGAACTCGCGGGCTATGGCGACCGCCGTGCGGGGGCCCTTTCGGGCGGCCAGCGGCAGCGTGTGGCGCTTGCCCGGGCGCTCGTCAACAAGCCGCGCGTGCTGCTCCTTGACGAACCGCTCGGCGCGCTTGACCTGAAGCTGCGCGAGCAGATGCAGGAGGAACTGCGCCGGCTGCAGCGCGCCCTTGGCATGACCTTCGTCTTCGTCACCCATGACCAGGAAGAGGCACTGTCGATGGCTGACCGCGTCGCGGTCTTCGCCAACGGCACGATCCAGCAGGTCGGCACCCCCGAAGAGATCTACCGCCGCCCGGCAAGCCGCTTCGTCGCCGATTTCGTCGGCTCCTCGAACGTGCTGCCGGCCGAGTTCGTCGGCGCCGGTCCCGCCGGCCGCTGGGCCAGCCTGCGCCCCGAGGACATCCGCCTCGATCCCGCCGGTCGCGAAGCCCGGGTCACCGCGCGCGCCTATCACGGCCGGGTGGTCAAGCTTGGCCTCGAGCTGGACGGTCAGGCGCTGACCGCGCTCGTCTCGCCCGCCGAGACCCTGCCCGAACCCGGCCAGACCGCCCGCATCGGCTGGGACGCGGCGAAGGTGCATGTGATGGAGCCGGGCGCATGACCGATCACGCGATCTTCCCGCCGCGCGCGGGGCTTGTCGCGCGGGGCGTCGACTGGGTGATCCGCCATCCGCGGATGTTCACCTTCCTGATGATCCTGCCGATCGTGCTGTGGCTCGGCATCGTCTACATCGGCGCGCTGATCGCGCTGCTGATGCAGAGCTTCTTCTCGATCGACGAATTCTCGGGCGTGGTGCAGCACGAGTTCACGCTCAAGACCTATGCCGAGCTGCTACGGCCCTCGAACTTCGACATCATCGTGCGCACCGTGGTGATGGCGGGCTCGGTCACGCTCGCCTCGGCGGTGCTGGCCTTCCCGATCGCCTATTTCGCCGCGCGCTATGCCAAGGGGAAATGGAAGGCGCTCTTCTACATCGGCGTCATGCTACCCTTGTGGTCGAGCTATCTGGTCAAGGTCTACGCCTGGAAGCTGGTGCTGGCGAAGGAAGGCATCCTGAACTGGGTCTTTGCCAAGCTGCATCTGACCTGGGCGCTCGACGGCATCCTGTCGCTGCCGGTCATCGGTGGCAACTCGCTCTCGGTCAGCTATCTCGGCACCTTCATCGTCTTCGTCTACATCTGGCTGCCCTACATGATTATCCCGGTGCAGGCCTCGCTTGAACGGGTGCCGGCGCCGCTCCTTGAGGCCGCCTCGGACCTCGGCGCGACGCCGCGGCAGTCGTTCCGCATGGTGCTGTTCCCGCTGGCCCTGCCGGGCATCGTCGCGGGCTCGATCTTCACCTTCTCGCTGACCTTGGGCGATTACATCATCCCGCAGATCATCGGCTCGGGCCGGCTGTTCATCGGCCAGGCGGTCTACACCCAGCAGGGCACGGCCGGGAACATCCCGCTTGCCGCTGCCTTCACCGTGGTTCCGATCGTGCTCATGGGCTTCTACCTGTGGGGCGCGCGCAAGATGGGGGCTTTCGATGCACTCTGACACCAGGGCGCCGCTTGCGCTGAAACTCTCGGCGATCGGCGGGCTGATCTTCCTGCTCGCCCCGATCGCGCTGATCTTCCTTTACGCCTTCACCACCGAGGAAAAGAGCTATCAGTTCCCGCCGCCGGGGCTGACCACGAAATGGCTGGGCGTCACGCTCGGGCGTGGCGACGTCTGGCAGGCGCTTGCCCTGTCGCTGAAGGTCGCGGCGATCTCGACCTCGATCGCGCTGGTGCTGGGCACGCTCACCGCCGCCGCCGTCGCCCGCTCACGCTTCTTCGGACGCGAGGCGATCTCGCTGCTCGTGATCCTGCCGATCGCGTTGCCGGGCATCATCACCGGCATCTCGCTGCGCTCGGCCTTTGCGCTGCTCGACATCCCGTTCAGCACCTGGACCATCGTCCTTGGCCACGCGACCTTCTGCATCGTGGTCGTCTACAACAACGCCGTGGCGCGGTTCCGCCGCACCTCGGGCTCGCTCATTGACGCGGCGATGGATCTCGGCGCGGACGGGGTGCAGACCTTCCGCCTGGTGATCCTGCCCAATATCGGCACGGCGCTTCTGGCCGGCGGCATGCTCGCCTTTGCGCTGTCCTTCGACGAGGTGATCGTGACCACCTTCACCGCCGGCAACCAGTCGACCCTGCCGATCTGGATGCTCGAGGAACTCGTCCGCCCGCGCCAGCGCCCGGTGACCAACGTCGTCGCCATGGCCGTGGTGCTGGTGACGGTGCTGCCGATCCTTGCCGCCTATTACCTGACCAAAGACGGCGAAAACACCGCCGGTTCCGAGAAATGACTGACTGGGAGACCTCCATGCAAACGCAGATGCTGATCGGCGCCGACCTCGTTTCGGGCACCGAGACCGAGGAACAGATCCTCAACCCCCGCACCGGCGAGGTGATTGTCACCCTTCCCGAGGCCTCGCTCGCGCAGGTCGAGGCGGCGGTCAGGGCCGCGACGAAGGCCTTCACCACCTGGTCGCGCACCACGCCGGCCGCCCGCTCGGGCTATCTGCTGAAGATCGCCGAGAAGATCGAGGCCGAGGCGGCGACGCTCGCCGGGCTCGAGGCGCTCAACTGCGGCAAGCCCGGGCACATGGCGCTCGGCGACGAGCTGCCGGCGATCATCGACTGCTTCCGCTTCTTCGCGGGCGCCGTGCGCACCATGCACGGGCCGGTCGCGGGCGAGTACCTGCCGGGCCACACCTCGATGATCCGGCGCGACCCGATCGGCGTCGTCGCCTCGATCGCGCCCTGGAACTATCCGCTGATGATGATGGCGTGGAAGATCGCCCCGGCGATCGGTGCGGGTAACACCGTGGTCTTCAAGCCCTCGGAACAGACGCCGCTGACCGCGCTGGCGATGGCGCGGATCTTCGCCGAGGTGCTGCCCGAGGGGGTCGTCAACATCGTCCTTGGCCGTGGCGAGACCGTGGGTTCGGCGCTCATCAACCACCCGAAGGTGGCGATGATTTCGCTCACCGGCGACATCGCGACCGGGCGCAAGATGCTCGAGGCCGCGACCCGCACGATCAAGCGCACGCATCTGGAACTGGGCGGCAAGGCGCCGGTGATCCTGTTCGACGATGCCGATGTCGAGGCGGCCGTCGCGGGCCTGCGCGCCTTCGGCTATTACAACGCCGGGCAGGACTGCACCGCCGCCTGCCGGATCTATGCGCAATCGGGCGTCTACGAGAAATTCGTGGCGGACCTCGCCGCCGCGGTCTCGACCATCGGCTTCGGCAACGAGGACGACAGCCTGAACGAGATGGGGCCGCTGATTTCGCCGCGCCAGCGCGACCGGGTCGCCTCCTTCGTCGCCCGCGCCCGCGAACAGAACCACATCGAGGTTGCGACCGGCGGCGAGATCCCCGAGGGCAAGGGCTTCTTCTACAAGCCGACCGTCATCGCCGGCGCCCTGCAGTCGGACGAGATCGTCCGGCGCGAGGTCTTTGGCCCCGTCGTCTCGGTCACCCGCTTCGACGAGCCGGAAGAGGCGATCGGCTGGGCGAATGACTCGGACTATGGGCTGGCGTCGTCGGTCTGGACCAAGGACGTGAGCAAGGGCCTCTCGGTCGCCTCGCGGCTGCAATACGGCTGCACCTGGGTGAACACCCATTTCATGCTGACCAACGAGATGCCGCATGGCGGGCTGAAGCAGTCGGGCTATGGCAAGGACATGTCGATCTATGCGCTCGAGGATTACTCGGTCGTGCGGCATGTGATGATCGCGCTCTGAGCCCCTGGTGGCGGGGCAGGGCGCCCCGCTGCCACCTCGGGCCCGCGCCGTGCCGCAAGGTGCCGCGCGGGCCTTTTCACATCCACCGGGGCGGCGCCCGTGGCATTGTGCCGCGCCCGGAAGCGGGGCCGCGGCGGGTGGGCGCCCCGGGTCCGGCTCAATTTTCTAAATTCATTGTGTTATCAATTAATTGAGCGCAGTATTGCGGCCGGGCGCCAGCGCCTTTCCCTGACGCCCGCACGCTTCCCCCTCGGGTAAACCCCTAGAGGCTGCGGGCTAACCCCGGATTGCCCGCAAGGGGGGCTCTTTCTAGCCTCGGGCAAGCGCAGAAGAGTGGAAGTGATCGCCATGGCTACGGACAAGAAAAGTCGCAAGGGGAAATATGCAGCCGCCGTCGGGGTGGTCGCGGTGCTGGCCGGGGGGACGGCGCTGTTCCTCGCCCGGCCGCCGGCGCTCGAGGCGGTGACGCCCGGCTTCACCGGCGCGGCAAGCGCGGATCTGATCGCGCGCGGCCGCTACATCGCCGAGCTTGGCGATTGCGTCGCCTGTCACACCGCGAAGGACGGGGTGGAGATGGCGGGGGGCCTTGCCCTCGAAAGCCCGATGGGCACGATTTACTCGACCAACATCACCCCCGATCCCGAGACCGGCATCGGCGGCTGGAGCTATGCCGAGTTCGACCGCGCGATGCGCAAGGGCGTGGCGGCGGACGGCCGGCACCTCTATCCGGCGATGCCCTATCCCTCCTATGCCAAGATGACCGAGGCCGACATGGGCGCGCTCTGGGCCTATCTCAGCCAGGGCCTTGCGCCGGTGAAACAGGCCGCGCCGGAAACCGACCTCGGTTTCCCGTTCAACCAGCGCTGGGGCATGGCCTACTGGAACACCGCCTTCCTGAAAAGCGCCCCCTTCACCCCTGATCCTTCGAAGGATGCGGTGTGGAACCGCGGCGCCTATCTGGTGCAGAGCCTCGGCCATTGCGGCGCCTGCCACACGCCGCGCGGCATCGGCTTCCAGGAGGTCACCATGGACGGCACCGGGCCGCAGGGCGACAAGTTCCTGTCGGGCGCGCAGGTCGAGAACTGGAACGCCGTCAACCTGCGCAACCTGTGGACCGTCTCCGACATGGTGCGGCTGCTGAAGACCGGGCAGAACCGCTTTGCCACTGTCTCGGGCAGCATGGTCGACGTGATCTCGCATTCGACGCAGCATTTCTCCGACCTCGATCTGACGGCGATGGCGGTCTACATGAAATCGCTGCCCGCCGACCGGCCGGAGCAGCCGGCAAGCCCCGCCGACGTGGTGGCCGCGCTGGTGCCCGAGACCACCTGGACCACGCCGGGCGGGCTTGGCTATGCGCAGTTCTGCTCGGATTGCCACCGTCCGAACGGCGAGGGCGTGCCCGGCGTCTTCCCGCCCTTCGGTGGCAACCACACGATCTCGGCCGAAGATCCCGCGACGCTCATCCACATCACCCTGACCGGCGGGCAAAGCGCGATGACCGCGGCGCATCCGCGCGCCTTCCACATGCCGGGCTTTGCCAAGCTTGGCGATGAGGAGATCGCGCAGATCCTCAGCTTCGTGCGCGAGAACTTCGGCGAGGGCGCCGCCCCGGTGACGCCCGAGGCAGTGGCCAAGGCCCGTGCGGCGATCGGCCCCGCGGTCGACAGCTCGACCTTCGAGACGCCGCGGCTCGCCGCGATGCTCGGCGCGCCGAACGCCGAGCAGCTGGTGCGCGGCATGCGGCTGAATGCCGAGACCCGCGACCTGCTGCCCGAGCATGTCGGCGATGCGCTGAACTGCACCTCGTGCCACCTGAACGCGGGCACGGTGGCGAACGGCTCGCCCTATGTCGGCATCACCGCCTTCTTCCCCTCCTACCAGAAGCGGGCGGGCAAGGTGATCGACATGGAGGACCGCATCAACGGCTGCTTCCGCCGCTCGATGAACGGCAAGCCGCTGGCGAAGGACAGCCCCGACATGAAGGCGATGCTGGCCTATTTCGACTGGATGAAGGGCGAGACCAAGCCAGAGGACAAGGTCGAGGGCCGCGGCGTGGGCAAGGTCGATACCTCGCTGATCCCCGACCCGGTGCGCGGCAAGACGATCTATGCCGAGCAATGCGCCGCCTGCCATGGCGAGAATGGCGAGGGGCTGACCGATGCCGCCGGGCGCATGGTCTATCCGCCGCTCTGGGGCGATCATTCCTTCAACATCGGCGCCGGCATGGCCCGCACCTTCACCGCCGCCGCCTTCGTCAAGCAGAACATGCCGATCGCGGCGCATGGCAAGTTCCCGCTCGGGCAGGGGGGGCTGTCGGATCAGGACGCGATCGACGTGGCGGAATACTTCTCGCACATGCCGCGCCCCGACTTCCCCGACAAGGTGAAGGACTGGCCGAAAGACCCGAAACCGAAGGACGCGCGCTACTGATCCCACATCCCGCGTCCTGCGTCCGCGGCCGGTCCCTCGTCCCGGGGCCGGCCGTTTTCTTTTGCGGCTCAGACCCGTTCGAGGGCGATGGCGATGCCCTGACCGACGCCGATGCACATGGTGGAGAGCGAGCGCCGGCCGCCGGTCTTCAGCAGCTCGAGCGCCGCCGTGCCGGTGATCCGCGCGCCGGACATGCCAAGCGGATGGCCAAGGGCGATGGCGCCGCCGTTCGGGTTCACCCGCGCGTCGTCATCGGCGATGCCAAGCGCGCGCAGCGTGGCGAGGCCCTGGCTCGCGAAGGCCTCGTTCAGCTCGATCACGTCGAAATCGGCGGGCGTCAGCCCAAGCCGCGCCATCAGCTTTTGCGAGGCGGGCGCCGGGCCGAAGCCCATGATCCGCGGCGCGACGCCGGCCGCGGCCCCGCCCAGCACCCGCGCGATCGGCGTCAGCCCGTGCCGCTTTGCTGCCGCCTCCGAGGCGAGGATCAGCGCCGCAGCGCCGTCGTTCACGCCGCTCGCATTGCCCGCGGTGACCGTGCCGCCCGTCTTCACGATCGCCCTGAGGCCCGAGAGCGCCTCGATCGTCGTCGCGCGCGGATGCTCGTCGCGGTCCACCACCTTCGGCTCGCCCTTGCGTTGCGCGATCTCGACCGGGGTGATCTCCTGCGCGAGCCGACCATTCGCCTGCGCCGCTGCGGCCTTGGCCTGGCTGCGCAGCGCGAAGGCGTCCTGATCGGCGCGCGAGATGGCGAAATCCTCGGCGACGTTCTCGGCGGTCTCGGGCATGGAGTCGACGCCGTATTGCGCCTTCATCAGCGGGTTGACGAAGCGCCAGCCGATCGTGGTGTCATGCACCTCGGCCGCGCGCGAGAAGGCGCTTTCGGCCTTCGGCATCACGAAGGGGGCGCGCGACATGCTCTCGACGCCGCCGGCGATCATCAGCTCGGCCTCGCCGGCCTTGATCGCGCGCGCGGCGGTCAGGATCGCGTCCATGCCCGAGCCGCACAGCCGGTTGATCGTGCTGCCCGGCACCGTGACCGGCAGACCCGCAAGCAGCAGCGACATGCGCGCGACGTTGCGGTTGTCCTCGCCCGCCTGGTTGGCGCAGCCGAAGATCACGTCATCGACGGCGGCCCAGTCGACATTCGGGTTGCGCGTCATCAGCGCGCGCAGCGGAATTGCGCCCAGATCGTCGGCGCGCACCGTGGCGAGTGCGCCGCCGAAGCGGCCGATCGGCGTGCGGATGTAGTCGCAGATGAAAACGTCGGTCATCTCAGAGCTCCGGAGTGATGAGGTCGGCGACCGCACCGTCAAGGTGCAGCGCGGCGCCGGTGACGGCCTGAAGGTCATCGAAGGAAAACTCGGGCAGCTTCTCGCGCAGCACGAAATGGCCGTCCTCGATGTCGATCACCGCAAGGCTGGTGTAGACGCGGGTGACACAGCCGACGCCGGTGAGCGGCAGGGTGCAGGCCTGAAGCAGCTTCGGCTTGCCGTCCTTGGTGACGTGATCGGTGATGACGGCGACGCGTTTCGCGCCATGGACAAGGTCCATCGCGCCGCCCACGGCAGGCACGCCCTTCGGGCCGGTCGACCAGTTCGCCAGATCGCCGGTCTCGGCCACCTGATAGGCGCCGAGGATCGCCACGTCGAGATGCCCGCCGCGCACCATCGCGAAGCTGTCGGCATGGTGGAAGAAGGCGGCGCCGGGCTTCAGCGTGATCGCCTTCTTGCCGGCGTTGATCAGATCCCAGTCCTCCGCGCCGGGCGCGGGTGCCGCGCCGAAGCCGAGCACGCCGTTCTCGGTGTGGAACACCGCCTCGCGGCCGGGGGGCTGGAACTTCGCCACCATCTCGGGGAAGCCGATGCCGAGATTGACATAGGCGCCATCGGCGATGTCCTGCGCCGCGCGCCAGGCGATCTGCGCGTTCGAGAGTTTCGCGGTCATTCCGTCACCTCCGGGTAATGCGCGTCGGCGCGGTTGAGCACTTCTTCCTGCGCGGGCGCGGGCACTTCGACGATGCCCTGCACGAAGATGCCCGGGGTGATCACCTGCTCGGGGTCGATCCCGCCCGGCTCGACGGCGCGGCTGACCTGTGCGATGGTGCGCGCGGCAGCCATCGCCATCAACGGGTTGAAATTGCGCGCGGCCATCCGGAAGGTCAGGTTGCCATAGTGATCACCGAGTTCCGCCTTGATTAGCGCGACATCGGCCTTGAGCCAGCGTTCGCGCACATAGGGCCGGCCGTCGAACTCCTCGACTGGCTTGCCCTGCGCCAGATCGGTGCCATAGCTCGTCGGCGTGTAGAAGGCCGGGATGCCGGCGCCGCCGGCGCGGATGCGCTCGGCCAGCGTGCCCTGCGGCACCAGTTCCAGCTCGATCTTGCCGGCGAGGTAAAGCTCGGTGAACACCTTCGGGTCGGCCGAGCGCGGGAAGGAGCAGATCAGCTTCGCCACCATCCCCTGTTCGATCAGCGCGGCGAGACCGACATGGCCGTTGCCGGCGTTGTTGTTGACGACGGTCAGGTTCTTCGGGCTGCCCGTGGCGATGAAGCGGTCGATCAGCGCGTGGATGAGCTCGATCGGTGCGCCCGAACCGCCGAAGCCGCCGATCATCACCGTCGCCCCGTCCTCGATGTCCGCCACCGCCTCGGCCAGTGTCGCGATGCGTTTGTCCATGGTCTCCTCCGATTGGATTGCCGGACCCTAGGCGCGGGACGGTTGCCAGGCGAAGCCCTTTCGTTCGTATTGCGATATTTGTTCGTATCCTGAAAATTTTCGTGCGGATGGCGAACAAACCGGCGCCATCGTCATGCGGGGGCACGGCGGAGCGTGCTCGCGGCGGTCGCGGAGCGGCCGCCGCGACTCGGCAGTGCCGCGGGGCGGGGACGCCGGGGAGGCCGGGGCTCCGGCGCGCTGCGCCGCCGTGTCCGTCAGGCGGACACTTTCGGCATCAGGCTTCGTTTCCGCGCCATGCCTCCGCTATCCCGGGGGCGGGAGTGATGGCCTGTGGTTTGGGAGAACCGGCGGCCACCTGCAAAGACATCGGGACGAGCGCGCCGCGACAGTGCGGCGGCGCGGCGCTTGGGAGGGCGCGGGGCATGGTGCGCAAGACCAATCCATTGATTTCCGTGGCGCTTCTCAGCGCGGCGGCAGGCTGTTTCCTGCTTGGCACCGGGGTCACCGTGGCCGATGTGATCTTGCGCAAGCTGGGCGGCATCAACGTCCGCGGCGCGATCGAGCTGACCTCCTATTCGATCGGCTTCGGGGCGTTGCTGTCGATGCCGGTGTGCTATGCGCTGCGCAGCCACGTCACCGCGAAACTGCTGTCGGAGCTGATGCCGACCCTGTTCCTGCGCCCGCTCGGCCGGCTCGGCGCGGTGGCCTCGCTGGTTTTCGCTGGGCTGATGGTGTGGATCGTCGGCGCCAATGCGCTGTCGAAGCTCGGCTCGCCCGAGACCTCGGCCGATCTGGGCCTGCCGATGCCGATGCTGCTCTCGGTCACCGCGGTGACGCTGGCGGCGGCGCTGTTCGCCGCCTGTGTCGGGCTCTGGCTGGAATGGCGCCGGGGGGCAGCGGCATGAGCGGGCTGGTGCTGGGCGGGCTCGGGTTTCTCGCCGCGATCGGCATGATCTTCCTCGAGGTGCCGGTCGCGGTGGCGCTTGGCCTTGTCGGGCTTGGTGGCGCGGCGATGATCATCGGCGTCTCGGGCGCGATGACGATCGGCGCCACCACGGTCTGGGACAGCCTGACGAATTACACCCTGACGATGCTGCCGCTGTTCGTGCTGATGGGCAATCTGGCGGCGCAATGCGGGCTGTCGTCGAAGCTTTACCGCTCGATGTCGGTGCTGATCGGGCACCGCCGCGGCGGGCTCGCGCTGGCCACGATCGGCGCCTCGGCGGGCTTCGGGATGATCTCGGGCTCGTCCTTGGCCACCACCGCCACGATGGGCCGGATCGCGCTGCCCGAGATGCGCGGCGCGGGCTATTCGTCCTCGCTTTCTGCGGGCGCGATCGCCGCGGGCGGCACGCTCGGCATCCTGATCCCGCCCTCGACGGTGCTGGTGATCTATGCCTTCATCGCCGAGCAGTCGATCCGCTCGCTGCTGCTGGCGACGGCGGGCCCGATTGTGATCGCGATCACGCTCTATTGCCTCGCGATCTGGGTGCCGATCTGGCTCGGCCTGTCCTCGGCGCCCAGCCGGAACCGCGCGACCGGCGCCGAGCGGCGCGAGGCGCTGCGCGAGCTGGTGCCGCCGCTCGGCATCTTCGGGCTCATCATGGGCGGTCTTTATTCCGGCCTCTTCACCGCGAACGAGACCGCGGCGATCGGTGCGGCGGTGGTGCTGGCCTATGGCGTGCTGTCGCGCCGGCTGAGCGCGCGCGGCTTCTTCGACGCGGCGATGGACACCGCGCTGACCTGCGGCGCGCTCTATCTGGTGCTGATCGGCGCGAACCTCTTCAACTTCTTCCTCGCACTCTCGGGGCTGCCGTTCTCGCTCACCGGGCTGTTCTCGGGGCTGCTCGACCATCCGCTGCTGGTGATCTTGCTGATGCTGGCGATCTATCTCGGCCTCGGCACGCTGATGGACAGCCTGGCGATGCTGCTGCTGACCGTGCCGCTTTTCGTGCCGGTGGCGCAGGCGGCGGGGATCGATCTGATCTGGTTCGGCATCTTCGCGGTGATGGTGGTCGAGATGGGGCTGATCACGCCGCCGGTGGGGATGAACCTCTTCGTGCTGAAGACGACGAACCCGGAGCTGAGCATGATGGACCTGTGGCGCGGCGTCACCCCCTTCGTGCTGGCCGATCTGCTGCGCGTGGCGATCGTCATCGCCGTGCCCGCAATCGTGACCTGGCTTCCCCATGCAGCAATCTGACATCCGGACATCCAAGGGAGGGATTTCCATGTTCAACACGTTCCTGAAGACTGCGGCACTGGCGCTGGTGCTGGCCGCACCGATGGCCGAGGCGCGCGAGATGCGGGTGTCGAGCCACGAGCCGCCGCAGGGCTTCTATTCGACGAAGGTCCTGCAGGCCTGGATCGACCGGGTCAATCCGCAGCTTTCGAAGGGCAATGCCTTCAAGCTTTACCCGGGCGCGATGCTGGGCGCCGCGCCGGCGCAGGCCGAGCTGGTGAAGGCGGGCGTCGCCGATGTCGCGCTGGTGGTGCCGACCTATACCCCGGGGCTGTTCCCGATGAGCAGCGTGGTCGAGCTGCCGGGCCTCGTGCAAAGCGCGTCGGGCGGGGCGAAGATCCTCGACACCCTCGCGGACGAGGGGCTTCTGGGCAAGGAATACGCCGATTACAAGGTGATCGCGCTGTTCACCACGCCCGGCTACCGGGTCTTCATGACCGGGGCGCCGGCGCTGCATCCGTCCGACCTGAAGGGGCTGAAGCTGCGCACGCCGTCGAAATTCGGCTCGACCCTCTTCGATCTCGTCGGCGCCTCGGGCGTCTCGGTGCCCGCGCCGCAGGTCTATGAGAACCTCGAGCGCGGCGTGGTGAAGGGCGCGGTCTGGGTGATGGACGCCTATCGCACCTTCCGGCTGAATGAAGTGGCGCCCTATGTCACCGACACCCGCTTCACCGCCTCGCCGATGGCGATCCTGATGAACAAGGCGACCTATGCGAGCCTGCCCGAGGCCGACCGGGCGGTGATCGACGCGATGTCGGGGCGCGCCGCTGCGGAGTGGATCGCGGGCGTGGTCGACGGCACCGATGCCGAGATCGAGGCGGCCTTCCGCGCCGATGGCAAGCTGACCTTCACCGATCTTGATGCCGCGACGCAGGCCGAATGGGATGCGGCGCTCGCCGGGGCGCCGGCGCAATGGCTGGCCGAGCAGACCGACAAGACCGCTGCCGAGGCGGTGCTGAGCCGCGCGCAGGCGATCGCGGGCGAATGAGCCGGGCCCGGTCCGTCCGCTTGCCGGACGGGCCGGGGCCCTTTCCCGGGCGCGCGCGGCGCGCCGCCCAGACCGGGGGAAACCCCGACCGATGATGGAGGTGACCATGGCAATCATTGCACTGGGCTATCTTGGCGTGCGCTCCGACAAGCTCGACGCGTGGAGCGATTTCGCCGGCAAGCTCTTGGGGATGCAGAAGATCGACCGCGGCGGCAAGGCGCTTGCTTTCCGCATGGACGACAAGGCGCAGCGCTTGCTCGTCTCGGACGAGCCGGGTGAGACGCTGGCCTTCCTCGGCTTCGAGGTGGCGCATCGCGCCGATCTCGAGACCTATGCCGCGCGGCTCGATGCCGCCGGCACCGCGGTGCACTGGGGCACCGGTGCGCTTGCCGACCGCCGCCTCGTGGGCGACCTGATCTGGTTCGAGGACCCGATGGGCAACCGCGTCGAGCTCTTTCACGCGCCGATGATCGCCACCGATCCCTTCGTGCCGGGCCGCCCGATCGACGGCTTCATGACCGGCCCGCTCGGCATGGGGCATGCGGTGCTGCATGTGAAGGACATCGAGGTGATGATGCCCTTCTACCGCGACCTCCTCGACTTCCGGGTCTCGGATTTCGGGCGGGTGCCCTATGGGCTCTATTTCTTCCACCTCAACGACCGGCACCATTCCTTCGCCATGGTCGGCTCGGGGCGCGAGGGCTTCCACCATTTCATGGTCGAGTTCTGCAACCTCGACGATCTCGGCCAGGGCTATGACCTTGCGCAGCAGCAGGAGGGGCGGGTCGCCTACACGCTCGGGCGGCACACCAACGATTACATGACCAGCTATTACGCCAATTCGCCCTCGGGCTTCTTCGTCGAGAACGGCTGGGGCGGGCGGCTGATCGACCAGGCAAGCTGGGAGCCGCACGAGACCACCGTGGGCCCGAGCTTCTGGGGCCATGACCGGCTCTATCTGGAGGAAAACGACCCGGCCCGGATCGCGCTGCGCGAGATGCGGCTCGCGGCGGCACAGAACGGGCGCCGCTCGCCGCCGGTGGCCGATTGCCCCTGGCTTTACGGCGAACTTGCCAAGCACGGGAGAGGCTGATGCAGGACTATGACGTTGCCATCATCGGTTACGGGCCGGCGGGCGCCACGCTCGCCCATCTGCTGGCGCAATGCGGGCTGAGCGTTCTGGTGCTCGAACGCGAGAGCGCCGCCTATCACCTGCCGCGCGCGGTGCATTTCGATGCCGAGGTGATGCGGGTCTTCCAGTGGATCGGCATCGCCGAGAAGATCGAGCCGCTCACGGCGCTGCACCCGGGCATGCGCTTCGTCTCGGCCGAGGGCGATCTGCTGCTCGACTGGCCGCGGCCGCAGGGCGAAGGGCCGCAGGGCTGGCGTGCGAATTACCGCTTCCACCAGCCCGATCTGGAACGGATCCTGCGCGAGGACATGGCGGCGCGTCCGGGCGTCACCGTCCGCACCCGCTGCGAGGCCTTCTTCGTCGAGGATCAGGGCGAGCGGGTCGAGATCCGCTTCGAGGACATGTCGCGCGGCAAGGTCGAACATGTCGCGGCGAAATATGTCGTCGGCTGTGACGGGGCGCGTTCGCTCGTGCGCCGCTATATCGAGAGCGGGATGGAGGATTACGGCTTCCACGAACGCTGGCTGGTCGTCGATGTAATCCTGAACGCCGACAAGCCCGAGCTGGGCGACCACTCGATCCAGTATTGCGTGCCCGACCGGCCGGCGACCTATGTGCGCTGCCCGGGGATGCGGCGGCGGTGGGAGATCACCGTGAAGCCGGGCGAGGACAGCGCCGAGATCGCCCGCCCCGAGCGGGTGTGGGAACTGCTCTCCGACTGGCTCGGACCCGACGAGGCGGTGCTCGAGCGCACCGCGGTCTACGTCTTCCACTCGCTCGTCGCCGAGGACTGGCGCAAGGGGCGGCTGTTGCTGGCGGGCGATGCCTGCCACCAGACGCCGCCCTTCATGGGGCAGGGGATGTGCGCGGGCACCCGTGATGTCGCGAACCTCTACTGGAAGCTCGCGCTTCTGTGTCAGGGCAAGGTGACGGGCGCGGCGGCCGAGGCGCTGCTTGATACCTACGAGAGCGAGCGCAAGCCCAATGCCCGCGAATATATCCAGACCGCGGTGCGGCTTGGCGGCCTCATCAACACCGCGGGCACCGAGGCGGCGCTGCGCGCGGCACTGCCCTCGGCCGACGGCTCGGCGCGGATGGAAAGCATCGCGCCGCCGATCGGTCCGGGGCTTGGCGTCGGGCCGAAGGCCGGGCGGCTCTTCGGTCAGCCGCGGCTTGCCGACGGGCGGCGGATGGACGAGGTCTTCCGTCACCAATGGGTGGTGGTGGCCGAGGCCGATCTGGCCCGCGGCCTTGCCCTGCCGCCCGGCGTCGGCCTGGTCACGACCGAGACCAGCAACGCCGCCGAGCATCTTGCGCGGCTTGGCGCCCGTGCCGCGGTGCTGCGCCCCGACCGCCACACGCTTGGCGGCGCCGATACCCCCGAGGCGCTTGCGGCGCTGATCGCCGCGATCCTGCCGAACCCGATCCCCCTTCCCGAACCGGAGATGGTCTGACCCATGAAACTTTGTTCCTTCACCAAAGACGGCCGCGCGAGCTATGGCCTTGTCACCGAGGCCGGCATCGTCGATCTCGGCCGCCGCTTCGCCGCGCCGACGCTGCGCGACTTCCTCGCCGCGGGCGATCTGGCCGCGGCCGAGGCGCTGGCCGCGGAGCCGGCCGATTATGCCTTCGACGCCGTCGCCCATGACCCGGTGATCCCGAACCCCGACAAGATCATCTGCGTCGGTCTGAACTATCACGACCACATTCAGGAAACCGGCCGCGAGGAGACGCCGAACCCGGTGCTCTTCGCGCGCTATGCCGGCAGCCAGATCGGCCATGGCGCGGCGCTGGTGAAGCCGCTCGAAAGCGACCAGTTCGACTACGAGGGCGAGCTTGCGGTGATCATCGGCAAGGCGGGCCGGCGCATCCCCGAGGCCGAGGCGCTCGATCACGTCGCGGGCTATGCCTGCTACAACGACGCCTCGGTGCGCGACTGGCAAAAGCACACGCATCAGTTCATGCCGGGCAAGACTTTTGCCGGCACCGGCGCCTTCGGGCCCTGGATGGTGACCGCGGACGAGATCGCCGATCCCGCGGCGCTGCATCTGCAGACGCGGCTGAACGGGCAGGTGGTGCAGGACACCGATGTGTCGTTGCTCATCACCTCGATCCCGCGGCTGATCGCCTATTGTTCGACGATCCTGCCGCTGCTTCCGGGTGACGTGATCGTCTCGGGCACGCCGGGCGGGGTGGGCGCGCGGCGCAATCCGCCCTTGTGGATGTGCGACGGCGATGTCTGCGAGGTCGAGATCTCGGGCATCGGCACGCTGTCGAACCCGATCGCGAACGAAGTCTGAGCCTTCCCGGGCCGCGCGCGCCATGCCACTGTGCGCCGATGACGACGCCGGAGCCCACCCAGAAGAAAAGCGAGTCCGTGCGGTCCCTGACCCGCGGGCTTGCGATCTTGCGCCATGTGAATGCCGAGGGCGCCTGCCGCCCCGGCGAGATCGCCGCGGCGCTTGGCCTGCCGCGGCCGACGGTCTATCGCCTGCTCGAGACGCTCGAGGAGGCGGGCTATGTCGCCTTTTCCGCCAGTTCGAACCGGGTGCGGGTGACGCGGCTTGCGGCCTCGCTCGGCGATGCCGGGGCGCTGACCTCGGATCTGTGCCAGATCGCCGGGCCGCTTTTCGCCGATTACGGCGCGCGGCTGGTCTGGCCCCTCGACCTTTCGGTTTATGACAACGCCGCGATGGTGATCCAGGAGACGACGCATGGCCGCTCGCCGCTGTCGATCGACCGCGCGATGATCGGCTATCGGCTGCCGATGCTGCGCACCTCGGCCGGGCGCGCCTATCTCAGCTTTTGCGGCACCGAGGAGCGGGAGCTGATCCTTGACCACCTGCGCCGTCTGGGCGACCCGGCGGACATGCTGTTTCTTGAACCCCATCGGCTCGAGCGGATGATGGGCGAGACCCGCACCGCCGGGTTTGCGCTGCGCGACGCGGGCGAGTTTCGCGCGCAGACCGCCTCGATCGCCGCGCCGGTGCTGATCGAGGGGGCGGTGGCGGGCTGCGTCTCGATGATCTGGATCCGCACTGCGATGAGCACGCGCAAGGTGCTCGACAGCTATGGTGCGCCGCTGGTCGAACTTGCCGGCAAGATCGCCGCGGGGCTTTCCGCCTAGGGCCGGGGCAGCGGCAGCGGTGCGCGCGCCATCGCAGCGGCGACATCGGCGTCGACGGGCGTCTCGTAGGTCATCAGCAGATAGCCGAGCACGGAATAGAAGCCGACGGTGGCAATCAGGTCGAGCACCGCCTTTTGCCCGATCGCCGCGGCGAGCCGGGCCTCGAGCGGGGCGGGCAGGCGGCGCGCGTCGAAGAGCGCATCGACCGCGGCGGCGATCAGCCCGTCCTCGCCTTCGGCCGTGCTGCCGATCGCGGCGATCCTTGCATCGGAAAAGCCAAGCGCGCGGGCGCGGGTGACGTGATGCGCCCATTCGTATTCCGCCCCCATCCGCACCGCGCAGCGCAGGATCACCACCTCGGAGCGGTCGGGGCCAAGCGCGCTGTCGGTGACGACATGGGCGCGCAGCGGCGCCCAGGCCCGAGTGAGCGCCGGGTGATGCGCCATCACCCGATAGACGTTCAGCCGCCCGGCAAAGCCCGTGCGCAAATCGTCGATCTCGGCGGGCCAGGTTGCGTCGGGAATGGGCGGGCAGGGGGGCATGGCGGGCCTTTCGCTGGTGCCCGTGCAGGGAAGCGCCGCCACCGCCGGCCGTCAAGCGGCGGCGGCGGGGCGTCCGCCTGCCGGGCGCCGCTCAGCGGTTGCGGAACACCGGCGGGCGCTTTTCGGCGAAGGCGGTCATCCCCTCGCGCCGGTCCTCGAGCGCGAAGGTGGAATAGAGCAGCCGCCGCTCGACATAAATGCCTTCCTGCAGATGCGTCTCATAGGCCTTGTTCACCGCCTCCTTGGCGAGGGCGAGAACGGGGCGCGAGCGCGCGGCGAGGCTTGCGGCAAGCGTCACCGCCTCGCTCACCTGGGTGCCCGCGGGCACGACGCGGCTCACCAGCCCATGCGCCAGCGCCTCGGCCGCGCTCAGCGCCCGGCCGCTCAGGATCATGTCCATCGCCACCGCCTTGCCAACGATCCGTGTCAGCCGCTGCGTGCCGCCCGCCCCCGGGATCACGCCGATCGCGGTCTCGGGCAGGGCGAAGCGGGCGGTTTCCGAGGCGATGATGATGTCGCACATCAGCGCGAGTTCGCAGCCGCCGCCGATCGCATGGCCCGAGACCGCCGCGATCACCGGCTTGCGCAGCCGCGAGATCCCCTCCCAGGTGGCGGTGATCAGGTTCTCTTCGAACACCTCGGCGAAGGTCTTGTCCTTCAGCTCCTTGATGTCGGCGCCGGCGGCGAAGGCGCGGTCCGAGCCGGTGAGCACCACCGCGCCGATCGCGGGATCGGCGTCGAAGGCGGCGGCGGCGGCCGAGATCTCGGCGGTGATCGTGCTGTTCAGCGCATTGAGCGCCTCGGGCCGGTTCAGGGTGATGAGACCGACGGCGCCGTCGGTGGTGACGAGGATGGTGTCGTAAGCCATGGATACCTCAGGCGATGCGGATCAGGATCTTGCCCATGCGGGCGGGGTGTTCGAGGCGCTCGAAGGCGGCGGGCACCTCGGCAAGCGGGAAGGTGGTGTCGATGCGCGGGGTGAAGCCGCCGGCCTCCCGGGTGCGGATCAGCCGGCGGAACTCCTCCATCGAGCCCATGGTCGAGCCATGGACCGAGAGCTGGCGCACGAAGAGGCGCTGGATGTCGGCCGATGGATGCGCCCCGGTTGTCGCGCCGCAGGTGACAAGTGCGCCGCCGCGGGTGAGGCTGCGCAGGCTGGCGCCCCAGGTCTTCTCGCCGACGGTGTCGATCACCAGATCCGCGCCCTCGCCATCGGTCAGGCGCAGCACGGTCTTCGCGATGTCCTCGGCGCGGTAGTCGATCACCTCGAGGCCGCGGGCGCGGAAATGGCCGCATTTCCCCTCGCCGGTGGTGGTCACGATCACCCGCGCCCCGGCCATCCGGGCCAGCTCGGCCGCCACCTGCGCGACGCCGCCGCCGGCGCCCTGCACCAGCACCACCTGACCCGGCCCCGCCGCCACCTTGCCGAAGACCATGCGCCAGGCGGTGAGGCCCGCCACGCCCAGCACCGCCGCGGCCTCGAGATCGGCGCCGGGGGCAAGGCGGACGACCGAGCGCGCCGGCACCACCACCTCCTCGGCGAAGGTGCCGTCGCGATGCTCGCCCAGGATGCGGATGGTGTGGCACAGCGGCTGGTTGCCCGCGAGACAGGCACGGCAGGTGCCGCAGAACTCGGCCGGGTAGAGCACCACCGGATCGCCCGGCGCAAGGCCAAGGCAGCCCGGCGCCTCGATCACCGTGCCCGCGCCGTCGACGCCCATGATCTGCGGCAGGCTGTGGGTGATGCCCGCGCCGCTGTCGCGCATATAAAGATCGACCCGGTTGACCGAGGCCGCGACCACCCGCACCCGCACCGACCCCGGCGGACAGTCCGGCCGGGGCATTTCGCGCAGCGCGACTCCGGCGCGCCCGCGTTCGCTCAGAACGATTGCCTTCATGCGTGGGCCCTCCCTGAGGATAAATGTAAAGACATTGTCATTTATAGGCAAGGGGTGTTGCACTGTATCTCCATATTTGCCTTCCACGCTCTGATTGTTCCATCTTGCGCGGCGTGTCTCTCGCCGTTATACGTAAATATATTGCCATAAATGGGAGGATGAAATGGCGCTGGATTCCGATACGCTCGCGCAGCTCTGTGCCACCCTGCGCCGCTTCGTCGACGAAGAGCTGATCCCGGCCGAGGCCGAGGTGGCCGAGACCGACGCGATCCCTGAGCGCATCGTCGCACAGATGCGCGAGCTGGGCCTGTTCGGCCTGACCGCCCCCGAAGACTTCGGCGGGCTCGGCCTGACGATGGAGGAGGAGGTGAACGCGATCTTCGAGCTGGGCCGCGCCGCGCCCGCCTTCCGCTCGATGTTCGCGACCAATGTCGGCATCGGCATGCAGGGCATCGCGATCGACGGCACGCCCGGGCAGAAGGCGAAATACCTGCCGCGGCTGGCCAGCGGAGAGCTGATCGGCTCCTTCGCGCTGACCGAGCCCGAGGTCGGCTCGGATGCGGGTTCGGTGCGCACCACGGCGCGGCGCGAGGGGGACTTCTACGTCCTCAACGGCACCAAGCGCTTCATCACCAACGCGCCGCATGCCGGCCTCTTCACCGTGATGGCGCGCACCGATCCGGCGCAGAAGGGCGCCTCGGGCGTGTCCGCCTTCGCGGTCGAGCGCGGCACGCCCGGCCTCAGCCTCGGCAAGCCCGAGAAGAAGATGGGCCAGCAGGGCGCGCATGTCTGCGACGTGATCTTCGAGGAGTGCCGGGTGCCCGTCTCGGCGCTGATCGGCGGGGTCGAGGGGCAGGGGTTCAAGACCGCGATGAAGGTGCTCGACAAGGGGCGGCTGCACATCGCGGCGGCCTGCGTCGGGCTGTCGGAACGGATCCTTGACGACATGCTGGCCTATGCCGTGGGGCGGCGGCAATTCGGCAAGAGCCTTGCGGATTTCCAGCTGATCCAGGCGATGTTTGCTGACAGCAAGGCCGATGCCTATGCGGCGCGCTGCATGGTGATTGACGCTGCGCGCCAGCGCGATGCGGGGCTCAATGTCTCGGTCGAGGCCTCCTGCGCGAAGATGTTCGCCTCCGAGGCGGTGGGGCGGATCGCCGACCGCAACGTGCAGGTGCACGGCGGCAACGGCTATATCCGCGACTACCGCGCCGAGCAGCTTTACCGCGATGCGCGGCTGTTCCGGATCTACGAGGGCACGACGCAGATCCAGCAGATCGTCATCGCGAAGGCGCTGGTGACCGAGGCGCGCGGGGCCGCGGGGCTGTGAGACGCCAAAGGCCGCCGGTTACTCGGCGGCCTTCTTGTCTGTCTGAATTTCGGGGTCGATGTCCTTGAAATTGCGCAGCATCTTGTCGAGGTAATGGATCATGTGGATCCGGTCCTCGGTCGAAAACCCGCGCAGCGCATCATCATAGAAATCCGAGATCACCGGCCGCATGTCCTCGTCCCAGAGGCTGCGGCCCTTCGTCGTCAGCCGGATCAGCCGCGAGCGGTTGTCGTTCTCGTCGACGGCGCGCTCGATGTAATCCATCGCCTCGAGCCGGGTCAGCACGCCGGTCAGGTTCTGCCGGCTGACCAGTAGGAAGGCGGCGAGGTCGCCCACCGCCACGCCCGGCTCGAAGGCGGGCCGGGTCAGCGCGCCCAGCACCGCCCATTGCTGCGTGGTGATGTGATGCGCATCGAGCGCCCGTGTCCCGGTTTTGTGCAACATGTTGGCGCATTGGTAGAGCCGGAAGAAGAGCCGGTTGCTCAGCCGCGGGGCCTGATCTTTGGGTTTTTCGCCGTTTTGCATCATGTCCGCCAGAATGGCTGCAGTCCGGGGCGCGGTCAAGCGATGGCGTTGCGCGCAAAGAAAGTAAATATATTGACATAAATTGCCGGGCCACGCATGTTTGGTGCAGGGAGGCCATCCGGCATTCGGAAAGGCGATTCGGCGCGGAAATCTCGGGGGAACCCGGTTCCGGCATCGGGTCCGTATGGCCCGGCATAGGGGAAGGAGAACATCTTGCGTGGTCTGAAAGGGAAAGTTGTTGTCGTAACGGGCGGGGGCGGTGGCATCGGCTCGGCGACCTGCCGGCGCTTTGCGGAAGAGGGCAGCCGGGTCATCGTCGCCGATATCAGCGCGACTGCTGCGGCGGCCGCGGTCGAGGCGATCACCGCGCAGGGCGGCGAGGCCACGGCGATGGTCGTCGACCTGACCGATTACGCGGCGACCCGCGCCGCGGTGGCCAAGGTCGAGGCCGAGTTCGGCCCGATCGACGTGCTGGTGAACAACGCGGGCTGGGACCTCTTCGTGCCCTTCCTGAAGTCGGAACCCGACTACTGGTCGAAGATCATCGACATCAACCTGCGCGCGGTGCTGAACATCACCAAGCCCGTGCTGCTGTCGATGGTCGAGCGCAAGGCGGGCGGCAGGGTCGTCTCGATCGGGTCCGACGCGGGCCGCGGCGGCTCCTCGGGCGAGAGCGTCTATTCCGCCTGCAAGGCCGGCGTCATCGCGCTGATGAAGACGCTCGCGCGCGAACATTCGCGCCACGGCATCAATTTCAACACCGTCTGCCCCGGCGTGACCGAGACCGCGATGCTCGAGAATTTCATGGAAGCGGCGGGCGACAAGGAAAAGCTGCGCGTGGCCTTCGCCAAGGCGGTGCCGATGGGACGGCTCGGCAAGCCCGAGGATCTGCCCGGCGCGATCCTGTTCCTGGCGAGCGATGACGCCGCCTTCATCACCGGCCAGACCATCTCGGTGTCTGGCGGTCTGACCATGCACGGCTGAGGACGACCGATGACCTACGAAGATATCCTCTATGAAATCCGCGGCGGCGCCGCCTGGATCACCATCAACCGCCCCGACAAGTACAACGCCTTCCGCGGCCAGACCGTGGACGAGCTGATCCACGCCTTCCAGAAAGCGGGCTGGGATCGCAAGGTCGGCGTGATCGTGCTGACCGGCGCGGGCGACAAGGCGTTCTGCACCGGCGGCGACCAGTCGGCGCATGACGGGCAGTATGACGGGCGCGGCGTGATCGGCCTGCCGATCGACGAGCTGCAGAGCCTGATCCGCGACGTGCCGAAGCCGGTGATTGCGCGGGTGAACGGCTTTGCCATCGGCGGCGGCAACGTGCTCGCCACGATCTGCGACCTGACGATCGCCTCCGAGAAGGCGCAGTTCGGTCAGGTCGGGCCCAAGGTCGGCTCGGTCGATCCGGGCTTCGGCACCGCCTATCTCGCCCGTGTCGTCGGCGAGAAGCGGGCGCGCGAGATCTGGTATCTGAACAAGCGCTACACTGCCGCCGAGGCGCTGGCCTGGGGCTTGGCGAATGCGGTGGTGCCGCATGAGGAGCTTGACGCCGAGGTCGACCGCTGGGTGGCCGAGCTGATGGACCGCTCGCCGACCGCGCTGGCGCTCGCCAAGGTCAGCTTCAACGCCGACAGCGAGAACATCCGCGGGATCTCGGCCTTGGGGATGCGCGCGCTCAGCCTCTATTACGATACTGACGAGAGCAAGGAGGGCGGCGTCGCCTTCCGCGAGAAGCGCAAGCCCGACTTCCGCAAGTTCGGCAAGTGACGACGCGCCGCGCCCTCGGGGGAGGGCGCGGGTCGGCGGGTCCGGTCTGAGGGGGGCGGACCCGTCCCATGCTTGAGGAGGAAAGCGATGTACCCCACGATCTTCGACACCGAGGAACTGACCGCGCTGCGGGAGATGGCGCGCAAGTTCGCCAGCGAGAAACTCGCCCCCGGCTACAAGGCGCGCGAAAAGGCCGGCGCCTTCGGCCCCGACATCCTGCGCGAGATGGGCAGTCTTGGCCTGATCGCCCCGGAACTGCCCGAGGAGCTGGGCGGGCTTGGCGCCGGCTCGATCTATTCGGGCGTCATCATCGAGGAAATCGCCCGCGCCGATTTCAACATGGGCTACATCAACATCCTCGCCTCGCTGAACGGGCAGATCCTGGCGCGCTTCGGCAATGACGAGATCAAGCGCGACTGGCTGCCGAAGCTGACCGCGGGCGAGCTGATGGTGGCGATCGCGCTGACCGAGCCGCGCGGCGGTTCCGATGCGGCGAACCTCGGCCTGAAGATGGAGCGGGTGGGTGACCATTACGTGCTGAATGGCGAGAAGACCTCGATCTCGGCGGCCGATCAGGCCAAGGGCGCGGTGGTCTTTGCCCGCACCGGCCAGCCCGAGGACCGCGCCCGCGGCATCTCGGCGATCTTCGTGCCGATGGACACGCCCGGGATCTCGACCACGCGGTTTTCCGACCTCGGCCAGCACGCGATCGGCCGCGGTTCGATCTTCTTCGACAATGTGCGCGTGTCGGCGGCGAACCTGCTGGGCGAGGAGGGCAAGGGCTTTGTGCAGGTGATGCAGGGCTTCGATTTCTCGCGCTCGCTCATTGGCCTGCAATGCCTCGGCACGGCGCGGCAGTCGCTTGACGAGGCCTGGGCCTATATCGGCGAGCGCCACGCCTTCGGCAAGCCGCTTGCCGCGTTCCAGGGCATCACCCACCAGCTCGCCGATTTCGATACCAAGGTCGAGGCGGCGCGGCTGATGTGCCTCAATGCGCTCTGGCTCAAGGATACCGGCCGGCCGCATGTGGCCGAGGCTGCGATGGCGAAATGGTGGCCGCCGCTGCTGGCCTATGAGGCGATCCATGCCTGCCTTCTGATCCACGGCCATGCCGCCTATTCCGACGCGCTGCCCTTCGAGCAGCGGCTGCGTGACGTGCTCGGCCTGCAGATCGGCGACGGCACCGCGCATATCATGAAGAACATCATCGCCCGCGAGCGGGCGGGCCGGGCCGCGGTGGCGGGCTGAGCCGGGTCTTTGGGGAGGAAGACACGATGAAATTCGACGCGATCCTGATCGAACCGAGACGCGAGGCGATGGAAAAGGCGGGCTTCTGGCCCGGCAAGACGCTTCTCGACTATTTCGAGGCCTGCCTTGCCGCAGAGCCCGACGCCCGCGCGCTGACCGCGATCACCGTGACCGAGGGCGGGCGGCGTGACTTCACCTGGGCCGAGCTTGACGCGCTGTCGTGGCGCGCGGCGGCGGGGCTCGACCGGCTCGGCCTCGGCAAGGACGACGTGCTGGCCTGCCAGCTGTCGAACTCGTGGGAGTTCATCGTCCTCTACATCGCGTGTCGCAAGCTCGGCATCGTGTTCAACCCGGTGATGCCGATCTTCCGCGAGCACGAACTTCTGTTCATGCTGCGCCATGGCGAGGCGAAGGCCTTCGTCGTGCCGAAGGTCTTCCGCCATTTCGACCACGAGGCGATGGCCGAGGGCATGCGCCCCGACCTGCCCGGGCTTGAGCACCTGATCGTCGCGGGCGGCGAGGGGCCGAACAGCTTCGAGGCGGCTCTGCTCGACCCGGCGCTTGTCGTCGATGATGCGCTGCGCGCCCGCTCGGTCGCGCTGCGCGGCGATGCGAATGACGTGTGCCAGCTGATCTACACCTCGGGCACGACGGGCGAGCCGAAGGGGGTGATGCACACCGCGAACACGATGTATTCGAACCTTGTCGCCTATGCGGCGCGGCTGGGTCTGGGCGCGCAGGACCGGATACTGATGGCCTCGCCGATGGCGCACCAGACCGGCTTCATGTATGGCTTCCTGCTGCCGGTGATGCTCGGCGCGCGGATGGTGCTGATGGACAGCTGGGACAAGGATCTCGGCGCGCGGCTGATCGCCTCCGAGGGCGTCACCTTCACCATGGCCTCGACCCCGTTCCTGATGGACCTTGCGACCGCGGTTGAGGCGGGCGGCGCCGACATGTCGAGCCTGCGCATCTTCCTGTGCGCCGGCACCGCGATCCCCGGACCGCTGGTCGAGCGCGCCCATGCGATCCTTGGCGCCAAGGTGATCTCCGCCTGGGGGATGACCGAGAACGGCGCGGTCACCGTGGTGGCGCCCACCGACCCCGACGAGCGCTCGGTGCATACCGACGGTTTCGTGCTGCCGGGGATGGAGATCCAGATCCGCGGTGCGGATGGTGTGCCGGTGCCCGTGGGCCACGAGGGCGAGCTTTACGTCCGCGGTTGCTCGAACTTCGTGGGCTATCTGAAGCGGCCGCAGTGGAATGCCACGGACGAAAACGGCTGGTTCGACACCGGCGACATCGCGCGGATGGATGCCGAGGGCTATATCCGGATCTGCGGCCGCTCGAAGGACGTCATCATCCGCGGCGCCGAGAATATCCCGGTCGTCGAGGTCGAGGCGCTGCTCTACAAGCACCCGGCCGTGCATCAGGTCGCCATCGTCGCCTATCCCGACGAGCGCCTGGGCGAGCGCGCCTGCGCCTTCATCGTGCCGAAACCGGGGCAGAGCCTTGATTTCGCCGGCATGATCGCCTTCCTCGAGGGGCAGCATCTGGCGAAGCAATACTTCCCCGAGCGGCTCGAAGTTCGCGAGAAGCTGCCCGCGACCGCCTCGGGCAAGATCCAGAAATTCGCGCTGCGCAATGCGCTGAAGGCCGAATACGAGGCAAGCCGCGCGGCGATGACCTGAGCGGGGGGCCTCGCGCCCCCCCAAATCCCAGACTGTCCGAGAGGTTCCCATGACCGATCCGGTGCGCTTCACCGCGCAGCGCGGCATTGCGCGCATCACCATCGACAACCCGCCCGTCAATGTCACCGCGCAGCCGGTGCGCGCCGGGCTGAGCGCGGCACTTGATGCGGCGCTGGCGGCGGGCGTTTCCCGCGTGGTGCTCACGGGCGCCGGGCGGGCCTTCGTCGCCGGCGCCGATGCGAAGGAATTCGATGCGGCCCCGGTCGCGCCGCATCTGCCCGATCTGGTGGCGCGGATCGCCGCCTTCCCGGTGCCGGTGATCGCCGCGATCAATGGCGCGGCGCTGGGCGGCGGGCTGGAACTGGCGCTGGCCTGTGCCGCCCGCGTGGCGGTGCCCGGCGCGACGCTCGGCCTGCCCGAGGTGACGCTCGGCGTGGTGCCGGGCGCGGGCGGCACGCAGCGCCTGCCGCGGCTTGTGGGCCTTGCCCCGGCGCTCGCGCTGATCTCCGAGGGCCGGGTGATCGGCGCCGCCGAAGCGTCGCGCCTCGGCCTTGTCGATGCGCTGGCGGACGACCCGGTCGCCGCGGCCGAAACCCTCGCGCTGCCCGCGCGTCCCTTGCCCGATGCGTTGCCCGCCCCGGCCGCCGACCCGGCGGCGGTCGCGGCCGCGCGGGCGCAGGCGGCGAAGCGCGCGAAAGGGCAGGTGGCGCCCGGCCTTGCGATCGACCTCGTCGCCGCCTCGGCCACGCTTCCGCTTTCCGAGGGGCTGGCGTGCGAGCGCGAGACCTTCCTGAGCCTGAAGGCCTCCGATCAGGCCGCGGCGCTGCGCCACGTCTTCTTTGCCGAGCGCGCGGCGCTTGCCCGCGGGCGCACGGGCGGCGTGGCGATCGAGACCGCCGTTGTCGTCGGCGGCGGCACGATGGGCGCGGCGATCGCCTATGCGCTGGCGAGCGTCGGCATCTCGGTCGCGCTTGTCGAAACCGATGCGGCCGGGGCGGAACGGGCGCGGGCGAATGTCGCCACGCTCTACGCCGAGGCCGTGGCGCGCGGCAAATCCTCCCCCGAGGCGGCCGAGGCCGCCCAGGCCGCGCGCCACTCCTATCACGTGGGCTATGCCGATCTGCCCCCCGCCCAGATCGCGATCGAGGCGGTGTTCGAGGATCTTGCGGTGAAGAAACAGGTCTTCGCCGCGCTCGATGCCGCGCTGCCCGAAACCGCGGTCCTGGCGACGAACACCTCCTATCTGAACCCCGACCGCATCGCCGAGGGGCTGCGCAACCCGGGCCGCTTCCTCGGGCTGCATTTCTTCTCGCCCGCCCATGTGATGAAGCTGGTCGAGGTGATCCGCGCCGGGGCGACCACGCCCGAGACGCTCGCCACCGTGCTGCGGCTCACCGCGCGGCTCAAGAAAATCGCGGTGCCGGCGGGGGTCTGCGACGGCTTCATCGGCAACCGCATCCTCACCCGTTACCGCCAGATCTGCGACGTGATGCTGATCGAGGGCGCGCTGCCCGCACAGATCGATGCCGCGCTGCGCGGTTTCGGCATGGCGATGGGCCCCTATGAGGTGCAGGATCTCTCCGGCCTCGACATCGCCCATGCGAACCGCAAGCGCATGGGTTGGAAGACGAAACCCGGCATCCGCTACATCGCCATCGCCGATCGCATCGTCGAGGAGACCGGCCGGCTGGGCCGCAAGACGGGTGCCGGCTGGTATGATTACGAGGGGGCCAAGCCCGTGCCCTCCGCCGCGATCGAGCAGATCGTCACCTCGGAAAGTTCGCGCGCGGGGATCACCCGTCGCGCCTTCAGCGAGGCCGAGATCGTCGCGCGCGCCACGGCGGCGATGATCGAGGAGGGCGCGCGTCTCCTCGAGGAGGGCATCGCCGAGAGCCCCTCCGACATCGATCTCGTGCTGGTGCATGGCTACGGCTTCCCGCGCTGGCGCGGCGGCCCGATGCACTACGCCGAACGCCTGGGCCTGCCCGGGATTCGCACCCGGATCGAGACCTTCGCCGCCGAGGACCCGCTTTCCTGGGCGCTGCCCGACATCCTGCGCCGCGCGAGCGAAACCGGGCGCAGCCTCTCCGACCTTGCGAGGACACCATGACCGACGCCTTCATCTGCGACTATATCCGGACACCCATCGGCCGCTATGGCGGGGCGCTTGCCCCGGTGCGCACCGACGATCTGGCGGCGATTCCGCTGGCCGCGCTGCTTGCCCGCAACCCCGGCCTCGATCCGGCGGCGGTCGAGGAGGTCTGGATGGGCTGCGCCAATCAGGCGGGCGAGGACAACCGCAATGTCGCACGCATGGCGCTCTTGCTCGCCGGCCTGTCCGAGACGGTGCCGGGCGTCACGGTGAACCGGCTCTGCGGTTCGGGGCTTGAGGCGGTGGCCGCGGCGGCGCGCGCGGTGCAGGCGGGCGACATGGACCTCGCCATTGCGGCGGGCGTCGAAAGCATGACCCGCGCCCCTTTCGTGATACCGAAATCCTCCGCCCCCTGGGGGCGGGCGGCGGAGGTGCATGACACCACGATCGGCTGGCGCTTCGTCAACCCGAAGATGCAGGCGGCTTACGGCACCGACTCGATGCCGGAAACCGCGCAGAACCTTGCCGATGAACACGGCATCTCGCGCGCCGATCAGGACGCTTTCGCGCTGCGCTCGCAGGTGCTGACGGCGGCGGCACAGGCAAACGGGCGCCTTGCGGCCGAGATCGTGCCGGTCACCGTGGCCCTCGGCCGTGGCAAGGCGGTCGAGGTGGTGCAGGACGAACACCCGCGCGCCACCACGCTTGAGGATCTCGCGCGCCTCAGGCCGATCACCCGGCCCGATGGCTCGGTCACGGCCGGCAATGCCAGCGGCGTGAACGATGGCGCCGCGGCGTTGATCGTGGCCTCGGCAGCGGCCGCCAAACGCCATGGCCTGACCCCGATCGCGCGGGTGGTCGGCGCCGCCGCTGCCGGTGTCGCGCCGCGGGTGATGGGCTATGGCCCGGTCCCCGCGGTGCGCAAGCTTCTGGCCAACGCCGGGATCGGGCTCGACGCGCTCGATGTGATCGAGCTGAACGAGGCCTTCGCCGCGCAGGCGCTTGCCGTCACCCGCGGCCTCGGCCTTGCCGATGGCGATCCGCGGGTGAACCCGAACGGTGGCGCGATCGCGCTTGGCCATCCGCTCGGCATGTCGGGGACGCGCATCGCAGGGTCGGTGGCGCTCGAGCTTGCGCGGGGGAGCGGCCGCTACGGTCTGGCCACGATGTGCGTCGGCGTCGGCCAGGGCGCCGCGCTGCTTCTGGAACGTGTCTGAAGGAGAGAGACATGAAGGTTCTCGTCCCGGTCAAGCGGGTGATTGATTACAACGTCAAGGTGCGGGTGCGTCCCGATGGCACGGGGGTCGATCTTGCGAACGTGAAGATGTCGATGAACCCCTTCGACGAGA
>VSSQ01000048.1_pt3 | contig 34804 bp, 26 predicted proteins | sample 4763081 | NCBI WGS metagenome assembly VSSQ01 (sample SAMN12137344, study PRJNA551015) | bioreactor metagenome | isolation source: SDC9 anaerobic chlorinated ethene degrading culture | place: USA: Knoxville, Tennesee | collected 2015-01-01
GTTAAGAAGACCTAACAAGTTGGAAGAAAACTTGTTAGGTCAGGTTATTGTTGGTACGGACTTCCACGGCCGTGCATTCAAAACCACGCATGGGGAGTGATATCTCAGATTTTGATGTTGATGTTGCAGTTGCTTGCGGCTTTTTCACACCGGACAGGTTAAAAAAAAACCTGTTGGCGCGGACGTCCATTTTCGCTACAGAGTTAAGAAGACCTAACAAGTTGGAAGAAAACTTGTTAGGTCAGGTTATTGTTGGTACGGACTTCCACGGCCGTGCATTCAAAACCACGCATGGGAAATGAGATCTCAGATTTTGATGTTGATGTTGCAGTTGCTTGCGGCTTTTTCACACCGGATGGCGCGGACGTCCTCGTCCGTGTATTTGCACCGCTCCATACTCCTCGGTTTGCAAACCTCCCGACAATATCAACAGTTGCTGACGGGAAAGGACGCATTTACAGGTTTCGTTTAAAATGGCTTACAGCGGCATTACCGTTTGTCTGACCGGCATATTCAGTGAATCAAGCTGCCGGGTAAGGCTGAGCCGGTAAAGATTAAAACTGTCCATCAGCTCTTTCTTAACCGGTAGTGCCGGAGGGGATTCCACTTTCAGCGGATCGACAGGGGTTCCGTTTTTGTAAAACCGGAAATCCAGGTGCGGGCCGGTGGACAAACCCGAGCTTCCGACATACCCGATCACCTGTCCCTGCTGCACCCTTGCCCCAGCTTTGATACCAGGTCCATATCCGCTAAGGTGAAGATAGGCCGTGGAATAGGTGGCATTGTGCTTGATTTTCACCATACGGCCGGCACCACCCGCGTAACGTACATCGGTAACCGTTCCGTTGCCCACACTGTGAACCGGAGTACCTTTGGGCGCGGCATAATCTACTCCATGGTGGGGCCGGCGGATGCGAAGCACGGGATGCAGCCTGCTGTTGGAAAAATGTGAGGATATACGTGAGAATTTCAGCGGCGCCTTCAAAAAAGCCTTCCGGAGACTTTGTCCTTTATCATCAAAGTAATCTGCCGTTCCATCCTGTACAAAGCGGAAGGCAAAATTATCCTTCCCACCGTGGAAGAATCGCGCCGAAATAATATTGCCCAGCCCGATCTGTTCACCTTCGACCTGGAGTTCTTCATAGAAAACGGTAAAATTATCTCCCGGCTGAATGGCATAGAAATCAATACTCCAGGCATAGATTTCCGAGAGGGAAACGGTGAGATTCGGACTTGCCCCTGCTTCAGTCATGGCATTCCATAACGAAGAACTTATGGTTCCGGAGGCAGATCTCAATTTAACCTGCACCTCCTTTTCTCCCGTATGGATATGCAGGGAATCGCCGGTTTCAAAAACAACGTATTTCGTCGGGCTATGCTCATAAATAAAATATTCAGCCCGCCTGAGGGAGTCATTGGTACATAAAACCGTGTACTTGTTGCCTGACCTTATGCGCCGCACATCAAAAACACCTGAAGATTTCCTTACCAGTTTTTCGATGGATACTGCCCCGACGCCATATTTATTCAGAATCGCAGAAAGGTTTTCCCCTGCCCTGACCACATCCTTAACAATATAAAAGGAATCAACGACAATGCCGTATTCAATTCTGGGTTCCGGTTCGTAAATATTCTCCGGTTCCGGCGCTTTACGCAGGGCCGACATATAGTAATCCAGTGTAAAAGTCAGCAATATGGCAATAACAATCAATACTCCGGCTTCAATTATTCTCTTACGTGTAATAAACTTCATCTGTCAGCAAATTAATAGGCTTTTCAGCTGTAAACGCAGCCGGCCATGACTTATTGCGGGTTAACCAACTATCAGGTACTTAAAAGATCCGGAAACAATGACGGGTCAAAGCCGGCTGTTTAATCTGACTTATTCAGCATGCTGCCGCGTATCCATTGGTATTACCGTGGCTTTCTGGCTCCGGCCGGGGGCATTGAACAGATACCGGTAGGTAATATGCCGTTTGGCAAAATGCGACCCCACGGCTTCATGCAATTGTTTCATTTTGGGATTGAAATCTCCGACCCACGACAACTCAACCTCTTTATATCCGGGGCGCTTGTTCATCACCTTTTCCATATGCCAGAAAATGGCCGACTCAATGCCAGATTTCTGATACTTTGGCCGCACACCCATAACAGTAATGCGGGTCCGGGTGAAAATATTCCGTTTGCTGTAGTACCAGAATTTCATCTTTCCCCACAGGTTGAGTTTCCCGTTGAGATGCCTGAAAATCTGGTTCGCATCGGGAATCATAACCAGAAAAGCTGCGGGGTTGTCATCCACATAGGCATACCAGATAAACTCCTCATCCATAATGGGCTTCATCTCATTAAGGGCTTTGCGGAGATCATCGGGATTGATAGGGGTAAAATTTTCATGAAACTGCCATCCGTCATCGTAGATGGTCTTAAAATCACGGATAAACTGTTCACTGTCTTTCCAGGTAAAATGCCGGAAGCTGTATCCCGGCTTTTGCCTGACCCAGTCGGCGATTTTCCAGAATCGCTCCGGAAAAGGCTTTGTGATATCAAGGTGATTGGTTACCTGCTCAAAGTAAGGTCTGAAACCATAACTTTCAAAAAAGTCCTTGTAGTAAGGATGGTGATAATTCATCCCGAAACTTGGCGGCATAAATCCTTCGACCAGTAGCCCCCAGAAGTTATCGTTCTCTCCGAAGTTAATGGGTCCGTCCATTGCCTCCATGCCTTTTTGCCTCAGCCAGGCCTTGCAGGTATCAAATAAAAGGAACGCCGCTTCCTTGTTGTTGATACACTCAAAAAAGCCCATCCCACCGGTCGGCTGGTCAAAATTGAAAGCCTTTTTCCGGTTGATGAATGCTGCTACCCTGCCTATCGCCTTGTTGCGATCATCATACAGTATCCACCGGACGGCTTCGCCATGGGCAAAAAAAACATTTACCCCGGGGTCAAACACCGCTTCAACCATATTATCAAGCGGACAAATCCAGTTTTCATCACCCTTGTAGATATCTCTTGCAACATCCAGAAAAATCCGGGCTGTTGATTTATCGGTAACTTCTTTCAGAACCATGGCAGGAAAGTTTGATCGTTAGGAACAGGCAAAGGTAAGGAGAATTGAAAATCCACACTCCCCGGCGGATAATTATTGCATACGATGGGTTATTCAATAAGGGCTGGATATTAAATGGTGAGCTTTTTGTTTATGCCACAAAAACACAAAAGCACCAAACAACACCAAATATGAAAAATAGATTATCCCCGGATTAAGTAGCAAGTTAATTGACTAAATTCCATATACTCATGCTAATATTTCCGGCACTGAAGTTCATCAGAATTATGTGACAATATTTTTAGTTTCTTGAGTCTGAATACCTGTGCGGCACAACTGAATTAACTCTTGCTGTTGTTTTGATTTTAATGATACCCTGATTCTTTTTGAAGATGATTCATAACGGATCACCTGGCAACCAGTTTTATTCCGGGCTATTGAAATCTTTGTTAACAGCGATTTAGTCTTCATTTCTCTATTTTTATAACCGGAGTTTGTTACATTAACCCCACAGCTAAGCAAGGCCCCGGATTTTTATATTTTCAGTGGAGCAAAATATACAAGCAGGCTCGCAGATGATCCGGTTCTTCAGAAAAAGCGAATAAAATATCTTTGGTGTGTTTTGGTGTTTTGGAGATTTTGTGGCAACTTTTTTTCGGCAAGTCACAAAGATAATTCCTGTACATCTGATAACGAAATTGCTCACGCTATACGATTTCGGGAGTTTTTACGATATAATAACACAATTCCTTACTTTTGCAAGAAACAGCCGCTTGTAGTGAAGAAACTTTATATTCTGATACTCCGGTCCTACCTGGGCCCGCTGATCCTTACCTTTTTCATTGCCCTGTTCATTCTGGTCATGCAATTTCTGTGGAAATACATCGACGACCTTGTTGGCAAAGGTCTTCAATGGCAGGTGATCGGCGAGCTGCTTTTTTACGCATCCACCACCTTTGTGCCGCTGGCGCTCCCCCTGGCAATTCTTTTATCTTCGCTGATGACCTTCGGAAACCTGGGAGAGCGTTATGAACTGGTTGCCATCAAGTCGGCGGGTATAAGTCTGCGGACGGTGATGAAACCACTGGTGGTCCTCTCCGTTCTGATCAGCATATTTGCTTTTGTTTTTTCAAACAATGTATTACCCGTTACCAATCTGAAGTTCAAATCCATTCTATATGACGTCAGGCAGCAAAAACTGGCGCTCAACATCCGCGAAAGCATTTTCTACAACGGGATAGAAGGCTACACCATGCGGATAGGAAAAAAAGACAAAGACGGGGTCACCATCCGGGATATTATGATTTATGACCATACATCGCGCATGGGCAATAGCACGGTTACACGGGCAGAATGGGGGCGAATGGAACAGAGTGCGGACGGGGCCACCCTCGACCTGACGCTTTACAACGGTTATAACTATGATGAAAAGACTGATCGCAGGAATGAAAAGAACAGGCCTTTTCAGCGCACCTATTTTGCTGAACAATACAGGCGCTTCGACCTGTCGGATTTCAAGATGATGCGGACAAACGAGGAGTTGTTCAGGAACCATTACCAGATGCTCAACCTGAAACAACTCACTCAGGCAGAGGATTCGCTCCTGAGGGAAACCGACCTGCGCATATCCGGTCTGCTGAGATCAACCGAAATCAGTTATTTTTTCAACAACCAGCTTGACTCAGCCTACATGAGCCGCATCCCGGACACCCTGAAGCCTCCTGACAGGTTACCGGTACTCAGCGGACTCGACAAAACCGGAACAATTCAGGTTTATGACCTGGCCCTGAATGCGGCCAGAAACACCCGGAGCAACATTGAGTTCAATAAATCCGACATCGAGGCGAGGATGGTGCTGATCAGAAAACATCAGGTGGAGTGGCACCGGAAATTCACCCTCTCCATTGCCTGTCTGGTCCTGTTTTTTATCGGGGCACCACTGGGGGCCATTATCCGGAAAGGCGGACTGGGACTTCCACTGGTGATCTCTGTGGTCTTTTTCGTCATCTATCATGTAATCTCAATGACCGGCGAAAAATCGGTTAAAGCCGGAACCATGGATCCGCTCACCGGTATGTGGTTATCCTCGGTGGTACTTCTTCCGCTGGGCATTATTCTCACCGTCAAGGCAACCACCGACTCCCCCCTGCTTGACCTTGATGCGTGGAAAAGATTATTCAATATTGCCAGGAAACATAACAGAAAAAAAGCGCCTGAAAACAATTCCACTCCCCGATGAATATCCTGATGCTCTGCAATAAATCTCCATGGCCTCCGCTCGAAGGAGGGCCCATCGCTATGAATGCCATGGCCGAAGGGCTGGTGGACGCAGGGCATACAGTTAAAATTCTTGCAATTAACAGCAATAAATACAGCGTTGACCCTGACCGGATTCCCCGGGATTACCGCGATAAAACACGGATAGAAACCGTTTATCTCGACCTTTCCGTGAAATGGCTGCCCGCGCTTAAATGCTTCCTCAGTGGCAAATCATACCATATGGAAAGATTTATTTCGCCGGCTTTTGCCAGAACGCTGAAAGACATCTTAAGAAATGAAAAATTTGACATCATTCAGTTTGAAACGCTTTTCACAACCCCCTATATTCCGCTGATAAGATCCTTTTCAAATGCGAGGCTGATACTGAGGGCCCACAACATCGAGCACCTGATATGGCAGCGTATGGCAGATAACTGCCTGAATCCGGTAAAAAGATTTTATCTTCGTCACCTGGCCGGAACACTCAGGGAATACGAACTTTCCACACTCTCAACCCTTCACGGAATAGTTGCCATCACCGCCAAAGATGCTTTGTGGTTTCGCAGCCAGGCGCAGGGAGTTCCTGTAACCGATATCCCTTTCGGGATTAAGCCGGGCGCCCCGCCGGATGCAGAAAGCAGTACAAGCAACAGCAGCAGTACCGGTCTTTTTCACCTGGGCTCCATGAACTGGCAGCCAAATCTGGAAGGGATACGCTGGTTTGTTAAAAAGGTGTGGCCTGAGCTGCATAACCATTTCCCCTCATTAACCCTTCACCTGGCCGGCAGGGCCATGCCTGAATGGCTGGAAAAACTGAAGATGCCCGGACTTTTTGTGGACGGGGAGGTTGAGGATGCTGCCGTGTATATGCAATCGCACGGCATTATGGTTGTCCCGCTTTTTTCAGGCAGCGGAATACGCATTAAAATCATCGAAGGCATGCGGGCCGGCAAAGCCATTATAACTACCAGTATTGGCGCAGAAGGCATTGACTACACAGACAGAAAGAACATACTGATCGCCGAAAATAAAGAAGAATTTATCAATGCTGTCAGGCAATGCCAGGCCAATCCCGACTTTGTGGAATTACTGGGGGCAAATGCCCGGAAACTTGTCATCAGCAGGCATAACAACCGGCTGTTGATGGAAAAGCTGACTGATTTTTATTCTGCCCTCCTCCCGTAATCAAATTTATTACCTTTGCAGAAAGCCTGATAAATGCCGGAGATTAATCGCCAGGTTTCCGGTATATCCTTCAGGCAGCACTTACAGGCTGCATAAGCAAAATGCAGACAGATATTCGTGCCGGTGGTGTTCGGACATGAAACGGCCGTTCCGGATATATTAAGAAATTTACTATCAGGCAGTTGACCGGGAATGAAATTAATTGTTATTCTACCGCGCTTTCCGTATCCCACCGAAAAAGGAGATAAGCTAAGGGCTTTTAACCAGTTGAAAATATTGTCGCGTCATCACAGCATATACCTGTGCGCGATTACCCATCAGAAAGTAGATGAATCGCAGCTTTCAGCGGTTAAACCTTTTTGTAAGGAAATCCGGGTAATCCGTCAGGGATGGTTTGCGGTTGCCTGGAACCTGACCAGGGCTTTATTCAGCGGCCTCCCTTTCCAGGCAGGTTATTATTATTCGGGCCGGGCGCATAATACCATCAGGCAGATTATTAATAAAGTTCAACCCGATCACATTTACTGCCAGTTACTCAGGACAGCGGCCTATGCCATGGAAGAAAGCATTCCGAAAACCATTGATTTTCAAGATGTTTTTTCAAAAGGCATTGAAAGGCGCATCCCACTGGCCGGCTTTTTCATGAGGCCTGTGCTGAAACTGGAATACAGGCGTTTATTAAAATATGAGTCACTGATATTTGACAGTTTCGACAACAAAACCATTATCTCGAAGCCCGACCGTGATTTTATTCCCCATCCCGGCCGCGACCAGATACTGATTGTGCCCAACGGAGTGGATCATGAGTATTTCAGACCGGAACAAAGGGCGCAGACGCATGAACTGATTTTTACAGGAAACATGGGCTACCCGCCCAACATCAACTGCGCGGAGTATCTGGCTAAAAAGGTACTGCCCATTATTCACAAGACTGCCCCGGGCGTCAGGATGATGCTTGCAGGCGCATCACCGCACAGTCGCGTTAAAGCGCTGGCCTCTGAATCTGTAACAGTTACCGGCTGGGTTGACGACCTGAGGACATGCTATGCTTCTGCCTCCGTTTTCCTGGCCCCTATGCAGATCGGTACCGGCCTGCAGAATAAATTGCTGGAAGCGATGTCGATGCAGCTGCCCTGTGTCACCTCTTCTTTGTGTAATTTTGCACTCAATGCTCACCCGGGAAAAGAAATTCTGATCGGCGACACCCCGGAAGCCGTGGCCGAACATGTGCTTAATCTGCTCCATGATGAAGATTTCAGATACCGGATTGCAAAAGAAGGTTATAACTTTGTGCAGCGGAACTATAGCTGGGAAGGGGCTACCAGGGGGCTGATCCAAATTCTGGGATCATAATCCGGAAGCCCGTGTGATAAAACGGATATCCATCATCATCATTGACCTGATAAATTTTATCGTAAAAAGTAAAAATCACATTTTATCGATTACCCGGGCATTACAAACAAGGCAAAGGCTGATTAACAGAAACCAACAGGCAAAAATGAACAAACCAGGATTTACCGGACTTCTTATTATATCCTTTCTGATTCTTTCAAGCCGGTTTATCTATGCCCAGGCCGGCTCCGGAGAGGACAGAACACCGGTAAAGATTGAAACCAGGATAGATCAGGTTGCGGCCCTTGTCGAGGAATCACCGGACCAGGCGATTCCGCTGGCTACTGAGTTGTTGAAACAGCTTAATAAAAACGAAGACAAACCTAACCGGGCAAAAGTGCTGAAAATGCTTGGTGGTTCTCATTACAACCTGGGCAACGACCGCCAGGCCCTGGAGTATTATGAGCAGGCCCTGATTATATACCGGGAACTTGAGAACAAGACAGGCATAGGCACCGTACTGAACAATATCGGGCTGATCAGGGAAATACAAGGTGATTACAGCGGAGCGCTCAGGAGGTATATCGAAGCGTCTTCGCTTTTCACGGAAACCCGGAAAGACAAATACCTTGCACTCAGCCTTACGAATATCGGGAATGTTTATTACACACTGGGGCGGTTCGACAGGGCACTTGAATACCTGACCCAGGCCCTGCGTATCAATGAAAAAGCAGGGGACAGCACAGGTCTTTCCAAATCGTATAACAACATCGGCAATGTTTACCTTAGTCTGAAAGATTACCAGATCGCCCTCGATTTTTACAACAAAGCGCTGGCGATCAATAAAAAAAGAAACAACCTGTACAGCCTCTCAACCAGTTACAACAATATCGGGCTGGTATACCAGGGTTTAAATAAAATAAATGAGGCCATTGAATACAACCGGCTTGCCCTTGAGCTTTCAAGAAAAATCAATGATCAGAGCGGCGTAATTCACAGCCTGATCAATTCAGGAAACATATATTTTGACGAAAACAACATCGATCAGGCGCTTATTTATTATCAGGAAGCATTGAGAATCTCAAATTCCAACAGACAGGGGTTCACCCACGCCACCATTCTTCAGAACCTGGCCAGGCTTCGCACAAAGCAGAATTTGCCTGACGAAGCGATTGCACTCTATAAAGAAGCCCTTGATTTTGCAGAAAAATCCGGATCACTGATCCTCCTTCAAGACATTTATAACGGACTAGCTGAAGCCTGGCAGAAAAAAGGTGATTACAAACGGGCTTATGACTTTATGACCCTTTACAAAGCCATAGCCGACAGTGCATACAACTCGGAAAGCAACGAACGGCTTAACCGGCTGAGGGTCAGCTTTGAATCTGAGCAAACCGAACGCGACAATCAACTGCTCCGCCAGCAGAACATCTATAGCCAGCTTGCTTTAAAACGACAGCAGACCATCCGTAACCTGCTGATCATCATTTCAGTAATTGTAGTTGTTTCAGCCATTTTCCTGTTCTCGCTTTACCAGTCGAAAAAACGCAAAAACATACTGCTTGCTGAACGAAACGAACAGATTATCAAACAAAAAGAGGAGCTGAACCTGCTATATAAAGAGCAGTACAAACTGAACGAAACCAAGAATAAGTTCTTCAGCATTGTGGCCCACGACCTGAAATCCCCCTTTCAGTCGATCCTCGGATTCTCTGAATTGCTTTATTCCGAATATGAGCATCTGGACGAAGCCCAGCGCAGGGATGCCGCAAATAACATCCTTAAGGTATCCGCTGACACCTTCCGTTTGATTGAAAACCTGCTGGAGTGGGGACGCTCCCAGACCGGCGGTGTATACGCCGTATTTAAAATTTTCAACATCAGAGAGATTGTCGTCAAAACACTGCCGGTCTTTGAGCCACAGATACAGATCAAAAAAATCCGGCTTACCTACGACCTTCCGCCCCTGCTGAATGCCTGGGCCGATCCCGATATGATCATGGCAGTGATAAGGAACCTGCTATCCAACGCAATTAAATTTACCCCGGTCGGAGGCGAAATACACCTGAGTGCCACCATGACCCACGATGCTGTAAAACTCTCGGTTAAAGACTCCGGCAGCGGCATCCCGCCGGATGTGATGGAACGCTTGTTTACCCTTGACCCCAAAGTGCAGCGCGCAGGGACTATGGGTGAAAGGGGTACCGGTCTCGGGCTGACCCTCTGCCGTGAATTTATGGAACTTAACCATGGCATCATCAAGGTAGAAAGCGGGGAAGGCAAAGGAAGCACCTTCACCATCATTATGCAGCCCAAACACCACGCCGGCTGAAATTTACAGCATCATTAATCCTTGTCTCCGGCACGACCATCCGGCATCTTCAGGAAACAGGCTTATTGTAACAAATGCCCTCCAACCGGAACAATGTACCAGGTTCCGCAAACGGTTTTTACACCCGCTTGAAAATATTTCATAAGTTTGCCAAAACACAATTATATTCCCATGACAGACGATAAAAAAATTATTTTCTCCATGGTTGGCGTTGGAAAGGTTATTCCACCCAACCGGCAGATACTGAAGGATATTTACCTTTCATTTTTTTACGGGGCCAAAATAGGCATCATCGGCTTGAACGGATCAGGAAAATCGAGTCTGCTGAAGATCATTGCCGGGCTCGATAAAAGTTACACCGGAGAGGTTGTTTACTCACCGGGATACTCTGTGGGCATCCTGATGCAGGAACCCGAACTGGATGATGCAAAAACGGTAAAACAGGTTGTGGAGGAAGGCGTTGCCGAAACCGTGGCATTACTGAAAGCTTATGAGGAAGTGAACAACCGTTTTGCCGAACCCATGAGCGATGATGAGATGAACGCCCTGATTGAGGAACAAGGCAGGCTTACCGAGTTGCTCGACCAGCATGACGCCTGGGAACTGGATGCCAAACTGGAGCGGGCCATGGATGCATTGCGTTGTCCTGATCCTGATCAGCCTGTAAAAACCCTGTCGGGTGGCGAGCGCCGCCGGGTTGCCCTGTGCCGCCTGTTGCTGCAGGAACCTGATATTCTTTTGCTCGATGAGCCCACCAACCACCTCGATGCGGAAAGCATTGACTGGTTGGAACAGCATCTCAGGCAATACAAAGGAACCGTTATTGCCGTTACCCACGACCGTTATTTCCTCGACAATGTTGCCGGCTGGATTCTCGAACTCGACCGGGGGGAAGGCATACCCTGGAAGGGCAACTATACTTCCTGGCTTGAGCAGAAATCGAACCGCCTGGCCATGGAAGAAAAAACCGAAAGCAAACGCCGGAAAACCCTGGAACGCGAGCTTGAATGGGTACGCATGGCCCCAAAAGCGCGGCATGCCAAATCGAAAGCCAGGCTGGCAGCCTATGAACGCATGATGAGTGAAGATGTCAGGCAGAAGGAGGAAAAACTGGAGATCTTTATCCCGAACGGACCCAGACTTGGAAACAAAGTAATTGAGGCCAAAGGCATCTCTAAGGCATTCGGCGATAAACTGCTGTTCGAAAATCTTGACTTCAGCCTCCCCCCCGCTGGTATTGTCGGGATCATAGGGCCTAACGGCGCCGGTAAAACCACACTGTTCAGGCTGATTATGGGACTTGAGAAACCGGATTCCGGAGAGTTCTCGGTTGGTGAAACCGTGAAACTCGGGTATATTGACCAGGCGCACACCGATATTGATCCCGAAAAATCGGTATGGGAAGTAATCTCCGAAGGCAATGAGAACCTTCAGATCGGTGGCCGTTTGTTCAATTCAAGGGCGTATGTCGCCCGGTTCAACTTCAGCGGGGCCGACCAGGGAAAAAAGGCAGGGGTGCTTTCGGGCGGAGAACGCAACAGAATGCACCTGGCGCTCACCCTGAGATCGGAAGCCAATGTGCTGCTGCTCGACGAGCCTACCAACGATATTGATGTAAACACCCTCCGTGCGCTGGAAGAAGGACTGGAGAACTTCGCCGGCTGTGCCGTCATTATCTCGCACGACAGATGGTTCCTCGACCGTGTAGCCACCCATATCCTTGCTTTCGAAGGTGATTCGCAGGTTGCTTTCTTCGAGGGCGGGTATACAGAGTATGAAGAAAACCGCAAAAAACGCATGGGCAATGATTCCCCGCACCGCATACGGTATAAAAAACTTAAGGTTTAATTATGGATAATTCACCTTACGCGGTGCTAACCGGCGATATTGTGAAATCATCGCGCATGTCGCCCGCTGATCTCAGACGGCTGCCGGAAGCATTGTCAACCATTTTCAAATCCATTGATCCCATTTGCAAACCGGCCGGTTTCGCTGCCCGGTTCAGCATCTTCAGGGGCGATAGCTTTCAGCTGATCTGCGAACCGGCATGCGCCCTGAAAGCCTGGCTGATTATCAGAGCAGGGTTGCGCAGTACCTATCCCGCTCCCCTGAGCAGATCAGTGGATGCCCGCATCGGCATCGCTGTCGGAAAAGTAAATTACCTGGCCGGGAATATCACCGAAAGCAACGGAGAAGTTTTTAACCTGTCCGGCCGGTTGCTTGAAACACTTAAAGCACCGCGCCTCACCGGTTTTGCTTCCGGAAACAAGGAAATCAACCGTAACCTGAATGCAGGCCTGATGCTCGCCGACGATATCCTCCGAAGATGGACCACTACCCAGTGCCGCATTGTACCGCTCCTGCTTCAATCGCTGAACCAATCCGAAATTGCAAAGGCTACAAAAACAAGACAACCCACCGTAACTACAAAAATAAACGCGATGGGATGGAATGCAGTTGAACATTGGATGGATTACTATGTCGCGCTATCAAATGAATCCGGTTCATTTACAAACCCTTAAGGCTATAAAAACAAAATATAGCCCTGTAAGGCTATAAAGACTAATTATAATACTGTAAGGCTATTATCATCAATTATAGCCATGTGAGGCTTAACCAATCAACGATCCTGGTAAACTGAATTTTGACCAAGCCCCTGCACAAAAGACCTTAAGAATGGAAGCGGTAAACCTTTTTGGAGCTGAAACTGTCTCACTGTTTATAAGACTATTGATAGCTCATTTAGCCGGAGATTTTGTTTTCCAGAAAACATCGTGGGTCGAAAGCCGTCAGAGCTTAAAATGGAGATCCCCCTTTCTTTACCTGAACGCGGGCATCGTAACCATGCTTTCCTGGGCTTTGTCAGGTTACCACCAGGTGTGGGCCGTTCCGCTGTTTATCTTTGCCGCCCACGCTTTTACTGATTTACTGAAGTCATATGCTCCGGATACGACCGCCATCTTCTATACGGATCAGGCCCTGCACCTCGGGGCCACAATAGTGGCGACAGCGCTTTATCTTCCGGCATTGAACGCCGGGTACAGCTGTTGCGGTTTCCTTTTCAGAAATTATCAACTGTGGATATACATTGGCGCTTATCTTACCGTCCTGTGGCCCATGGGCATTTTCATCGCGCAGTTCACGAAGCAGTGGCAGGCCGAAAGTAATCAGTCAGGCGGCCTGAAAGATGCAGGCCGTTACATCGGTATGCTCGAGCGGCTGCTGATACTCACCTTCATCTTTGCGAACCAGTTTGCGGCCATCGGCTTCCTGATTGCAGCCAAATCTGTCCTTCGCTTCGGCGACATCCGCGAAAGCGGCAACCGGAAAGGGGCTGAGTATATCCTTATCGGGACCATGATCAGTTTCGCTGCAGCCATTTTTACCGGAATTGCTGCCAATTATCTCATCAACTTACCGGACGTATGAAAAAGATCGACACAGAACTGATGGATCAGCTGACATGCAAAGCCAGACAATCCCCGCGCCTTCGCATGAACCACAACTTCCATACGGGGCCGGACGACACCCTGCAAAGGCTGCTGAACGCGATGGAACCCGGGACCTATGTGCGGCCGCACAAACACGAAGATCCTGACAAGCGGGAAGTTTTTTTTGCCCTGCGCGGTAAACTCTGTGTTGTGCAGTTCGATCATGAAGGCAACATCACCGACCACGTTGTGCTGAGTCCCGGCGGTCAGGCTGTGGCTGCCGAAATCGCTGAAAGAACATTTCACACCGTGATTTCGCTGGAACCGGGATCCATCGCCTATGAAGCCAAAGACGGCCCGTACAACCCGGTTGACGACAAGAATTTCGCAGCCTGGGCACCGCCTGAAAAATCCCCTGAAGCAGCCACCTACCTGCAGGGACTTATCGGAAAACTCGGCTTGAAGTAAGGTTGTTTTTCCTTAATTTTGCCCCACCGCTGATCAGCCGCCATCTGCTAACAAGAGGACGGCAACCAGTCAGCCGCATTCGTTATGAATATCACAAAACCTGCCATACCCAAGGGGACCCGCGACTTTTCGCCCCTCGAAATGAATCGCCGGAACTACATTTTCGATACCATCCGTTCGGTGTTCGGACAATATGGTTATCAGCCCATTGAGACTCCTGCCATGGAGAATCTCTCCACCCTCCTGGGTAAGTACGGAGAAGAAGGGGACAAACTTTTGTTCCGTATCCTTAATTCCGGTGATTTCCTGTCAGGGGTAGATGAGCACGAACTAAAAAAAGACAATGCAGGACATCTGTCGCATAAAATCAGTGAAAAAGGGCTGCGTTATGACCTCACCGTGCCTTTTGCCCGCTATGTGGTTCAGCACCGAAACGACATCACCTTCCCTTTCAAGCGCTACCAGATACAGCCTGTTTGGCGTGCCGACCGCCCCCAGAAAGGACGCTACCGGGAGTTTTACCAGTGCGACGCCGATGTGGTTGGCTCGGATGCCATGATCAACGAAGCCGAGTTGCTGCTGATCGCCGACCAGGTGTTCAGCCGGCTGGGGATAAAGGTAATCATAAAACTCAACAACCGGAAGATCCTGGCAGGCATCGCCGAGTTGATCGGATATGCCGACAAGATTACGGACATCACCGTCGTCATTGACAAACTTGATAAAATCGGGGCTGAGAAAGTAAACGAGGAACTGGCCGAAAGGGGAATCAGCAGGGAAGCCATTGATAAACTGCAACCGGTACTGCACCTTCAGGGTTCCAACACAGAGAAACTCGAAAAACTGAAAACACTGCTCTCAGGTACTGCTGACGGCCCGAAAGGCATTGAGGAAATTACCGAGATCCTGAGTCTGGCGGGTATCATGCACATTGATTCACCCGTTGAACTGGACCTCACCCTTGCCCGCGGACTGAACTACTACACCGGAGCCATTATTGAGGTGAAAGCAGCCGGCGTAGCCATGGGCAGCATCAGCGGAGGCGGACGCTACGATAACCTTACAGGAATATTCGGACTACCGGGGGTTTCGGGGGTAGGAATTTCTTTCGGGGCCGACCGCATCTATGATGTTATGAACGAACTCAACCTTTTCCCGGCAGGGGCATCGGCAACTACCAAAGTGCTGTTCGTCAATTTCGGCAGGGAAGAAGAGAAAGTCTGTATCGGCCTGGCTGCTGAATTAAGAAAAAACGGCATCAATACCGAAGTATATCCCGACCCGGCCAAACTGAAGAAACAATTCTCCTATGCCGACACCCACAGTATTCCCTGGGTGGTTATAATCGGTGAAGAAGAAAGGGCCGGCGGAAAGGTCGTTCTGAAGAATATGATATCCGGCGAACAGCGCTCTGTGGAAGCCGGCGAATTGATGACTTACATCCGCTGATCATGTTTATTGACTGGAACCTGAAGTTCAAGGTAAAAATCAACCGGGCAGGCCTCACTGTGAAAACCAGGGCATAATCCCTTACTTTTCATCAGTTTACAAATTCCGTCAACAACTTATTCCATTTTCTTATGAATACTTTTGCCATCAGTTCACAAAAGCTGAACCTGGAAACCATTGAACAGATTCTTCAGAACAACACGAAACTCATCCTTTCGGACGAAGCGAAAAGCAAAATTCAGCACTGCCGCGATTATCTCGACAGCAAGCTAGAAAACCACAGCGATCCAATTTACGGCATCACCACGGGTTTCGGATCGTTGTGCAATATTCAGATTTCAGCCAGGGACCTCAGCAAACTACAGGAAAACCTGGTGATGTCGCATGCCTGCGGCACCGGCAATGCAGTATCCGGTGATATCGTCAGGCTGATGCTGCTGCTGAAAGCCCATGCACTTTCGTCGGGCAACTCGGGGGTGCAGGTGAAAACCGTGGAGCGATTGCTCGATTTATACAATAATGATGTTCTCCCGGTCGTCTATGAACAGGGGTCGCTCGGCGCTTCCGGCGATCTGGCCCCGCTGGCCCACCTTTGCCTGCCTTTACTGGGCATGGGAGAGGTAACGGTTAAGGGGAAAATACTTCCGGCCAAAAAAGTACTGAAACAATTTGGTTGGGAGCCTTTACAGCTTCAGTCGAAGGAGGGACTGGCCCTGCTTAACGGCACACAGTTCATGGGCGCCCACGCCGTTTATATCCTGCTGAAAGCCAAAAAACTCTCTTTGTTCGCCGATATCACAGGAGCCATTTCTTTGGAAGCCTATAATGGCCGGCCGGATCCTTTCATGGAACAGCTGCATACCATCCGGCCGCACCAGGGCCAGATTGAAACGGCCCGCAATTTCAGGAATATCCTGAACGGCAGCCTTCTGATCAGCCAGCCCGGTAAAAAAGTACAGGACCCGTATTCGTTCCGCTGTATTCCCCAGGTGCATGGTGCCGTGAAAGACACCGTCAGATATGCTGAAAGTGTCGTCCTTACCGAGATCAACGCGGTAACCGACAATCCGACCATTTTCCCCGACGAAGATCTGGTACTTTCAGGAGGAAACTTTCACGGTGAACCCATCGCTTTTGTTCTTGATTTTCTGTCAATCGCCCTGGCCGAGCTCGGCAACATCGCCGAAAGAAGGGTTTACCGGCTGATTGCCGGTCAGCGCGGGCTGCCTGAATTCCTGGTGGCAAAGCCAGGCCTGAACTCCGGCTTTATGATCCCCCAGTACACCGCTGCCAGTATCGTTAGTCAGAACAAGCAACTGGCAACGCCATGCTCGGTCGATTCAATCACCTCGTCGAACGAACAGGAAGACCATGTGAGCATGGGCGCCAATGCCGCCACCAAAACCCTGAGGGTAGTAAATAATCTCGAAAAGTTGCTGGCCATCGAACTCTTTGCGGCATCGCAGGCCCTCGAATTCAGGGATGCCACCGCCACCTCTCCTTTCCTGAACGCCTTTATTTCGGAATACAGAAGTGCAGTTCCCTTTATTAAAGACGATACCATCATGTACACCGAAATTCAGAAATCAATAGACTTCCTGAAAAATGTGCGCATTGATTTTCCTGCATAATGCCGGAAATGATTAACCTGAAGATCCGGAATTAAAAATTATTCCGGATTTTTTTTTGCGGAATCCTTCCTTTTGCATTCCTTTGAAGAAACAAACAAACTCCCGGAGGTATCATGACACTTATTATCAAAGGCAGCGGACTGACCATTGAGGATGTGGTTGACGTCGCGCGACACGGAAAACAGGTTGATCTGCATCCCGAAGCCATTCATCGTATCCAGGCATGCAGGGCCATGCTGGAGAAAAAAATTGTTGCCGGCGAAATCATGTACGGCGTCAATACCGGTATTGGCGAATTTTCGGAAGTAGTTCTCAATGATGACCAGGTAAAGGAGTTTCAGAAGTACCTGATATACAACCATGCCGCGGGCATAGGCGAAGCCATGCCTGCCGAGCATGTGCGCGGGGCCATGCTGGGCCGCATCAACGTACATGCCCACGGAAATTCAGGTGTAAGGCCGGAAATCACGATGACGCTTGTTGAAATGCTGAATAAAGGCGTTACGCCCTATGTTTGCCAGAAAGGATCGGTCGGCGCCAGCGGCGACCTGGCGCCCATGTCGCAGATCGCCCTGCTGATGATGGGCGAAGGAAAGGCATTTTACAAAGGAAAACTGCTGGATGGTAAGGAAGCCATGGAAAAGGCCGGCATCCCCATCCCGGGACTGAAAGCCCGTGACGGACTGGCCACCATCAACGGGAGCAATGTGCTCACCGCCATGAGTGCCATTTTTCTTTACGATGCCAACAACTGGCTGAAGCAGGCCGAAATTGCCGCAGCCATGTCGCTGGAAGCGCTCAAAGCCAATATGAAACCCTACAATGCCCTGCTGCATGAGGTAAGAGGATTTAAGGGGGCGGTAAGAAGTGCAAACGCCATCCGCAGGCTGGTTGAAGGTGGCGATCTGGCAGAAAACCGCATCAAATGCAAGGTTCAGGATGCCTATTCCATGCGTTCCACCCCACAGGTGATCGGTGCCGCCCACGACGCCATCGCCTGGGCGAAATCGCAGGTTGAAATTGAACTGAACGGCGTCGGCGACAATCCCATCTTTTTTCCCGATCAGAACATGCAGCTCTCGGGCGCCAACTTCCAGGGGACCCCGGTGGCTGTGCCTATGGATATGGCCGGATCGGTAATTACCATGGTAAGCGTAATGTCGGAACGCAGGATGAACCGCCTCAACAACCCGGCCCTCAGCGTGGGATTGCCCGCATTCCTCACCAAGGGCGCCGGCATGTTTTCAGGCCTGATGCTCAGCCAGTACACCGCAGATATGCAGATTGTGGAGCAACGCATCCTGAGCATGCCCGCCTCCATTCAATCCATCCCCGCCGCTGCCGACCAGGAAGACTTTGTATCCATGGGCATGAACACAGCGCTTAAGAACAATATAATCCTCGACAATGCCTATGGCATTCTGGGCATTGAGCTGATGGCGGCAGCCCAGGCGCTTGACTTCAGGGAATATGCCTTTGGAAAGGGCGTAACCAAAGCAAAAGAAGTGATCCGGCGCCATGTGGACTTTCTCGATATCGACCGCCCGCTCTACAACGATCACAACAATATGAAAGCACTGGTGAAATCGTGTGAAATCCTCAACGAGGTGGAAGCGCTTGTCGGTAAACTCGAAGGTTAGCCTGGAGTTTTCCATCGGCAAAGACCGGATTCCCCAGAAAGCAAATCTATCGGGAAGTGACTGCCTGAGAAGCGGTTAGCGGATTCGTAGAGTTTTTTTATAAGTAACCCTCCTGTGACATAGAAAGAGGAAAACAAATAAAAATGGAACACAAGGCTACAAAGCTTAAACAACTTCTGAAGCAGTCACTTCCTGAAAATTAAAAAAAGCTATAAATCTTATGACGGAACAAACGACTGAAGATAATAAACGGCAATTCTATACCGGGAAACGACCCCCGACACTCACCTTGCTTTGCATTCTCTCCTTTATCGGGGGCGGGGGCACGGCCCTTTCGTCGCTGTTTGTGGTGATGGCTTACGACATTATCCCGTTGGCACTAAAGCAAATGCCTGTGCCTGAAGCTGAATCCATGCTTGAATTGGTGCAGTCGGCCGGTAAAAACTTCTTTGTGGTTACGGGGCTACTGAACCTGCTTTCACTTACCGGAGCCATCCTGATGTGGAAACTCAGGAAAGCAGGATTTCATTTTTACACAATTGCCCAACTGTTGTTGCTTGCCGCTCCGCTGCTGATGATCGCGGGCTACCGGATACCCTTCACAACATTCCTGCTTACCGGAACTTTTATCCTTGGATATGGCCTGAACATAAGGTTTATGAGATAAGTACCTGTTTAAAACTCACTGTTTATAAACAATTTTAACTTTTTTTCAACTTTCTGTTGACATTCCGGAGCATTATTCCTTACATTAGCCATACCGTTTCACGCGGTAAAACAGGTTTAAAATGAATATACGTTGAGCGACAACCATATTCAACCTAAACATTTCAATAATAACACCCTCTTTTTAAGGGCGCTATGCATTTTTTCGCTGATTATAACAGGCTTCTGGATCATTATTTATATTGCCCGTTCACTTGGTATTAATCTTATTGCATCTTCACAGGATTTTTCCAACGCTCACCTGTTCTCCGGTTTCTCTGCCCTCCCTATGATTGGCTTCAGTCTGCTCGCACTTACCGGAATTATCCTGATGTGGAAACTGAAAAAGTACGGTTTCTATCTCTATTTTGCTGCCCAATTCCTGCTCTTCAACTACCCCCTGCTCATTTTCGGAACCGAACATTTTGATTTAAACGAATTGTTCTTTTCCTCCGTCTTTATCCTGCTTTTCGGGATAAATCTGAGATACATGAAAACGTAATTTCGGAAAATTTGGATGGCATGCATTTATTTATGACAACTCCGGAAATACTTGATAACAGTAAAAATTAATTATTTAACAACTTAAATGTCAATTTATTGAGCGATTAATCCAACCTGAAGATTGGTCAACGCATTGATTGTTGAAGTTGTTTCACCGTAAAAAACAAAAATTCTGCTTTAATTATTTGTTAATTTTGTTGTAACAGTTACCGGAATTTATTATAAATTGCACCAACTAATGAAAAACTAACCTAAAAAGGAGGTCCTCTGAGAGAAGTAACACCTTAAAACCAACCAACACCAGTCAGAAAATTTACCTAAACAATTATTGTTTAACATTTTACTCATCAAAAACACACACTATGAGAAAATTTGCATTGATGCTTGTACTTCTGATTTTCGCCGGAGTACAGGTAATTCTGGCACAAACCACCGTTACAGGTACGGTTTCCAGTTCAGAGGATGGCAAAGGCATCCCGGGGGCTACTGTACTTGTAAAAGGCACCACCGTTGGTCTTACCACCGACATGAGTGGGAAGTACTCCATCAACGTTCCAGCCAGCGGACGTATCCTTCAGTTTTCGTTTGTGGGAATGAAAACCAAAGAGGTTACCATTGGTAGCCAAACAGTTATCAACGTTGTCCTCGATCCTGATGTACTGGACATTGAGGGAGTTGTAGTTACAGCTCTCGGTATCAGCCGCGAAAAGAAATCGCTCGGCTATGCTGTTCAGGAAGCTACAGGGGAAGAAATGACCCGCGCAGCCAATCCCAGCCTTGAGTCAACACTCTCGGGAAAATTTGCAGGCGTTCAGGTTCGCCAGTCATCAGGTATGCCGGGCGCACCGTCACAGATCTACATCCGTGGCGCCCGCGCTTTCAGCGGAAACAACGCCCCGTTGTACGTTGTTGACGGTATGCCGATCTCGAGTGAAAGTGATTACGCTTCTAACGTTACCGGAGCGGCATACTCAAACCGCGCTGCTGACCTCGACCCTAACGACATTGAGTCCATCAACGTGCTGAAAGGCCAGGCTGCCGCCGCCCTTTACGGACAGAGGGCATCAAACGGGGTCATCATCATTACCACCAAAAAAGGTAAAAATGCCACCGCTTTGGGCAAACCCGTTGTTTCTTTCAGCAGCAATGTTACCATCGATAACATCTCAAGGCTTCCGGAAGTGCAGCAGGTATATGCACAGGGAACCGGTGGAACATTCAGGCCTGCAAACTCCTTTACATGGGGACCGAAAATTACAGATCTCCCCGATGATGCCACTTACGGCGGCAATAATTATGAAGGACATGCCGGGGAATTTTTCGATCCTTATAAAGGGATGTGGGTTACCCCGCAGGCATACAATAACCCTGAAGGATTCTATGACAAGAACGGCTATACTTTCAACAACAGCATTAACATCAGCAATGCGACTACTATGGGCAATTACTCCCTGGGCTTCGGAAGTACAAATCAGACAGGTATTGTTAAGGAAACCGGAATGGAAAGGTACAATGCCAAAATGGCCGGAGATTTCAGGATGACCGATAAATGGAATATCGGATTTTCAGGAAACTATTCCGATTCAAAGATCGATAAACTGCCCTCAGGTAACGACAGCTGGTTGTTCACAGTGTATGGCGCTCCCGCATCTTTTGATCTTGTCGGAACTCCCTACCACCAGGAAGGCACCAACGGACAATACCGTCAGATCAGCTACCGCCGCGGCGCTGTAGGAAAGAACCCCTATTGGGTACTCGAAAACAGCAGCTATCAGGAAGCTACCAAAAGGTTCTTCGGCAATGGATATCTTGAATTTAAACCTGCCACATGGGCAGCCATCAGGTATCAGATCGGTGTAGACTCCTATACCACCAACAATGCTGAATACACCGAAATGGGACAAGGCGACCTGCCGACCGCAGCGCAATATCCCACCCCCAACAACCCGGTTTATACTTACCTGGCCCCCACCGGTGGTGTAATCTACAATTATGGCGTTTCCAGAAGGATCGTCAATTCCCTGCTCACAGCAACCCTTACCCACAGTTTCAGCGATGATCTGAAGGGAAATCTTATCCTCGGAAATGAAATTGACCATAACTACAGGGAATTATATGATACCTATGGTTCCGGTTTCACCACCCCGGGGTGGAACAACCTTTCAAACACCAACAATCAGACATCAGCCTATACCTCATATGCCAGAAGGACTGCCGGTTTCTTCGGCAACCTCAACCTGGACTATAAGAATATGTTGTATTTCAACCTGACCGGCCGTCAGGATGTGGTATCGTCCATGCCAAGGGATAACCGCACTTATTTCTATCCCTCAACCTCATTGTCATGGGTATTTACAGAACTGGCCGGTCTTCAGGATAACAAAATCCTGTCATTCGGTAAAGCCCGCATTTCTTACGCAGAGGTAGGACAGTCAGCAGATGAATTCTATCCGAAACCATATTTTGTTACAGGAGGTGCAACCAGTGGATTCCTGGATTATGGTGTTACCTATCCCTGGCAAAATGTTACCGGATACAAGCTCAGCGCTACCCTTTATGACCCGGATCTGGTTCCTCAGAATACCAGCACCATTGAATTCGGATTTGACCTGCGTTTCCTGAACAACCGGATCGGACTTGACTACAGTTTCTTCAATCAGGTTGCTAAAGACCAGATATTCGCCGTACCGATGGCCGGCTCAACAGGATATGCCGAAATGGTTATGAATGCAGGAGAAATGAAAGGTGTCGGACACGAAGTAATCCTGACCCTGAAACCCGTTCAGACCAAAAATTTCGACTGGGTCATCACAACCAATTTCAGCAAAATCGTAAACGAGGTAGTTGAACTTGCCCCCGGCGTTGAGAACATCAGCCTTGGCGGTTATGTAACCCCGAACATCAGGGCATCGGCAGGTGACACTTATCCTGCTATTTATGGTGAGCAATTTGTACGTGATGCTGAAGGCCGCATTCTCGTTAACGAAGACCCCAATGATCCTGGTTATGGTATGCCAATGGTTGGTGAATTCGGAAAGATCGGTGATGTTTCTCCGAACTTCATCCTTACCGTAAACAATGCCTTCACCATTTTCAAAAACGTCAATGTCTTTGCTCAGCTTGACTGGAAAGATGGCGGGCAGATGTACAGCGGAACAAACAGACTGATGGACCTCTACGGAACATCGAAACGTACCGAGGACCGTACCACTCCGTTTATCTATGATGGTTATCTTTCAAACGGCCAGCCGAATAACATCGAGCGTGGCGGACCAGAAGATGCGGGAGCTTATGAACACCTCTACTCAAGTGTCCTGGATGCGCTCAGCGAGGCACATATTTACGGCACTTCTTTTGTGAAGTTAAGAGAAGTCGGTATTTCGGTTAACCTGCCGAAAAAATATATTTCTGCTATTAAACTGAATCAGGCTTCAATCGGATTCGTGGCAAGAAATATCCTTCTGTGGTCAGAACTTCCTTATTTCGATCCGGAAGCTTCACAGGGTCAGGGTAACATGACCAGTGGCATGGACTACATGTCGCTGCCGCAGACAACCTCATACGGTTTCAGCCTTAACTTAACCTTTTAATCACTAAAAAATGACCTTAAATATGAAAAAGATATTGTCATTGATGTTGATATCCGTATTATTCTTCTCATGCAGTGAAGATAAAATGGATGAAATCAACGAGGATCGTAACAATACGACTGAAATGCAGTCGAAGAACCTGCTTCCTGACCTGCTTCTGAAAAGTGGTTTTGAGTCCACCGGCACTGATATTGCATGGTATGCAACTGTATATGTTGAGCATAATGCCGGTACATGGAACCAGTCTCACCAGGCTGACCGCAGGATTGCCCAGAATGCATCCTCCTTGCTGAACAACAGCTGGAATGCCTTGTATGATGTAATGAATATAGCCAAAACCATCATCAACAAAACAGATCCTGAAACAGGTGATGAACCACTTGAGTACTATTGCCGCTCCATTGCTCAGATTATGATGGCTTATAACCTGGCGATTGCTACCGACGGCTGGGGAGAAGTTCCTTACACTGAGGCATTCAAAGGACTTGAAAATATCAATCCTGAATTTGACAAGCAGTCAACCCTCTATCCTGAAATTCAGAGACTTCTTGACGATGCAATCTTAAACATGGGCAAAGCTACAAATACCTTTACCTATCCGGTTAAGGATTATATATATGGTAGCCTTGGCGCTGCTGCCAGCAGAGCTGCCTGGGTAAAAACTGCCTATGCTTTGAAAGCCCGATTTGCCCTTCGCCTTACCAAAATCAACGGCGTACAGGCAGCCCAGGAAGCGCTTGCAGCGATCCCCAATGCATATACCAGCAATGATGACGCTATGCTTCTCGGTGGATTTGTTATCGACCTTCCCGGTTCAAACCCATGGGGCGAATTCTGGTACATGAGAGATCACCTCTCCGTGTCAACCACTATTTTCGACCTTATGACTGCCCGCAACGACCCACGCGTTGATGCTTATTTCAGTTCAACCGATCCGGCTGACATTGCACCCATCGGAGCCGCCGATCAGGTGCAGGGAGGCTATTCACAGTCTTTGTTAACCAGTGGCTGGGACGCAATGGCTTCTCCCATTCTTATGTTCACTTTCCATGAACTGAAGTTTATTGAAGCCGAAGCTAAATTCAGGGTTGGAGATGCTACATGGACAACTGCCCTGCAGGAAGCCATTCAGGCCTCTTTCGATTTTGTTGGTGTTGAAGGCGCCGCCGATTATTATACCAATGAGGTAGCCCCTAAGCTTACCGCTGGTAACGAATTGAAGGAAATCATCACCCAGAAGTATATTGCATTTTACGACAGGGAAGCCATCGAAGCCTATAATGACTACCGTCGTACAGGATTCCCCGAAATGAAGAATCCCAACAACGCTACCGTTGGATTCATCTGGAGGTTCCCCTGGGCTTTAAGCGAAGTTTCTTCGAATTCAGCAAATGTACCCTCCTGGACCATATTTGATAAAGTATGGTGGGCAGGCGGAAACGAATAGTTGATGATTGATTGAAAAACTGCCCGGCTCTCCCGGGCAGTTTTTTTTTGCATGAATCAAAAATAAATTCTACTTTTGCAAAATCCACGAAAAACAGTAAAAATGAAACTTACCCGTTCATTCATTGCTCCCATTGCCACCGCATTTGTGGCTGTGAGCCTTTATGGCCGGGATAACTGCGTACATTTGTAAACAAAGCCTTTACCAATATACGGCCCGGCCTCAGTCAGAGACCGGGCTTTTTTTATTACTCAATAAATACTATTCTATGCTTAAACAACTACTTTTACTTATGCGATCGGAAAAACAAACAGGTTCACCGTTCAGGCTGAAGCTGAGGGAATACGGCATCCTGATCCGTGAATCGCTTGCCGGCAGCGAACAGGATTATACCAGTCTGCGGCTGGGTGAAGCCATTTTTTTGCTGGCCGTACCCATGGTCCTCGAAATGGTGATGGAATCCGTTTTCGCCATTGCCGATATCTTTTTTGTTTCAAGGCTTGGCGCCGATGCAGTGGCTGCCGTTGGCCTCACCGAATCCATGATGACATTGGTTTACGCGCTTGCCGTAGGGTTCAGCGCGGGAACCACCGCGATCGTTTCCAGGCGTATCGGTGAAAAACATCCGGGAGAAGCCTCCCGTGCGGCTGCCCAGGCCATTCTTGCCGGGGTGTTCGTTGCGATCATTCTGGCGCTTCCGGGCATTTTCTACTCGTACGAACTGCTCCGCCTGATGGGGGCTACACACGAGCTGGCAGCCGCCAATCATGGTTATACCAGAATCATGTTTGCCGGCAATGTAGTTATTGTGTTGCTTTTTGTCATCAATGCCGCTTTCCGCAGTGCGGGGGATGCCGCCATTTCGATGCGCGTTTTACTTGTGGCCAACGGGATAAACATTGTCCTGGACCCGCTGCTGATTTTCGGCTGGGGGCCTGTTCCCGCCCTTGGTATTGAGGGGGCAGCCATAGCCACCAATATCGGAAGGGGATTGGCTGTCGCGTTTCAGTTTTACATCCTCTTCAGGGGAAATAAAAGAATAAAGCTAAGCCCGGCACATTTTATTCCTGATTTCGGAATTATCGCATCGCTCGTGAAACTGTCGGTAGGCGGCATATTGCAGAATATCATCGCAACTGCCAGCTGGATCATTATGGTAAGGATTGTATCCGTATTTGGAAGTGCCGCTGTTGCCGGTTATACCATTGCCATCCGCATTGTCATTTTCGCGCTGCTGCCTTCCTGGGGGCTCAGCAATGCGGCAGCCACCCTTGTCGGGCAGAACCTGGGCGCAGGGCGTCCCGACAGGGCGAGCCGCGCCGCATGGATTACGGGATTCTCCAACATGACAATGCTGGGCCTGGTTTCCCTGGTCTTCATTGTTTTTCCCGGGAATTTCATCCGGTTGTTTATTGAAGATCCTGCTGTTATAGACCTGGGTGTCAGTTGCCTGAGGATTGTCAGCGCAGGCTTTCTCTTCTATGCCATGGGGATGGTCATGGTTCAGTCGCTGAACGGCGCCGGCGACACATACACCCCTACCCTGCTTAACTTTATCTGCTTCTGGCTGATAGAAATCCCGCTGGCATGGTACCTGGCCCTCAAAATGGGATTCGGCAGCAACGGGGTGTTCTATGCCATCGTAATTGCTGAAAGTACACTGACCCTGCTGGGAATGTATGTTTTCAGCAAAGGAAGGTGGAAGCTTAAAAAGGTGTAATCCCTGTGATGAAAGTATTCTACCCGCTCCCGGGCGGGTAGAATATATACTTACCCTGATTTCACCGGTCATAAACAGACTGCCTTAACCAATAGCATATATTCAATAGTTTCTAAAATTCGGTTACACCCTGTCTTTTAATTAGTTAACTGCTAGTATGAAAAATTTTCAATCCAAAGAACCAGTTGAAATTATTCATATAAGCCTGACAAGGAAAATCCGGGAATTCAACTTTAGATTCTGAAGAAATTTACTCGTGTTCTTCGGCGAAATAACAGCCTTCAAAAAATACATAATCAGGTTAAATAGTTATAAATCCGGAAAGAATATATTAAATTTGGAAAATGTTTCATTTGGCCTTTGAGGACTTCTGACATAAACCCTCAAACGGGAATCAATCTCCACCTTATAATTGATTTAGATATTACAGCGAGTTTGTAAAATTCAATTGGCAAACACTTGCATTCAGCTGTATAAATGTGAACAAGCAACTGTATTTATCTAACACAACTGCATGATAGCGATAACATGAATTACAGCGGATTATTAAGTGGTTTATTCCCTGAGGACTATACTGAAATATTGACAGGAGTTTGCATAACCAAAATTGTAAATTCTGCCATTCGTTTGTGGCAGATAAAACAGATACAACAATGAAAAGTAAACTGAGAATTTTAATGTTGGCCACTCTGATCAGCATGAATGTGGGCTGTAAAATGCAAACCCCGAAATCATTACCAAATGCTACCACATTTCAATCAGCTCTGGATAGTCAGATCAATGATAACATGCCTGGGATTCTGGTTACTGTTATTTCCAGAGACAAGAATATCGAATGGAGTGGGGCTTCCGGTTATTCCGATAAAATGAATAAAACCAAACTTTTACCTCACCAGACATTCAGAATAGCAAGTGTAACCAAAACATTCACTGCAACAACAATATTGAGACTATGGGAGGACGGAAAATTTAAACTGGAAGATCCTGTCGCGATGTATATAAGCAATGAACATAGCGATATTTTAAAGAGGGGTGGTTACAATCCTCAGGAAATTACTGTTTTTCATTTATTAACACATTCAAGCGGACTTTCGGAACATACTCATTCTGATAAGTATCAATTGCCATATTTAAAATCCAACCATGTCTGGACGCGAACAGAACAGTTGTTTGAATTAATAGCTATAACTAAGCCGGTTGGTAAACCCGGGAACCAATTCTCCTATTCTGACACCGGATATATTCTTTTGGGAGAAATAATAGAAAATCTGACAGGGAAATCATTGGGTGAAGCAATAGAAGACCAGTTAAATCTTAAAAAGTCAGGTCTCAAATCAATTCATATTGAAGATGAAGGCGGTGAATTTGATAATGAAAGAATACATCAGTATAGCGAAAACGAAGACACCTATATAATTAATCCTACATTTGATTTGTACGGTGGCGGTGGCTTATTGTCTTCTACACATGACTTGTGTCTTTTTTATCAATATTTGTTTGAAAACAAGGTGTTTCGTAAAAAATCCACCTTAGAGAAGATGCTTGCTCCTTTGAGCTATCCCACGAAACCATTGCTTGACTACAGAATGGGAATTTGGGAAACTGAAATTGAAGGTATGAAAGTTTATACACATTCAGGATTTTGGGGAACACAGGTAGTTTATATACCAACTATTAAAACAAGTATTGCCGTAAATTACAGCCAACGCTGGAATAATAAGGGCGTTGCTCCGATTATCCCGATATTGATAAGGCAGTTAATGGAAAACAACCCGGACCAAACGATCAGATAGGTATAAAAGGCTTTGACCATGAAATCCCTTATTTGAAGAATCTATCTACCAGACTTTTACCAATTATTGGAATAGAATCGGGCAAAATAGTTGTAAATTTGAAGAAAATATTCTGAAATGAGGAAAGAAACGAATGCAGGGCATAAAGATATCTATTCATCTTCGCCATTTGGGTGCTTTTTATCCCCGTTTTCTCTTTCTATTGATCGCATGGAGAAACTTATCCTCGTCAATTTTGAAAAAGATCCCGATAAGTATTATAATACATTTGAATTACAGCAGGCAAATGATATCAGCGGCAGGAAACGTTTTCTTGTTATTGCTTACAGGAAAGACGGTGCTGCTGACATCTATTATCAATCCGATTATCCGTTTTGTTCACAAACATCCATTTTAAATGATGTCAGTTTGTTTGTGTGCCCGTTGGAGGACGCTGAGTTTGAAATAACTGATGAGAAACTTCAGGTCTGTTTTTCTTTCAAAGATCGGTTTGGGCGTCAGATAAAAGTTGTTGTCCATGAGAGGCACAGATCAAAAAAGAAACCATTTTTCCTGCTTGCACCGGTTGGTGTTGTTGCTAAACAACCAACATCATTCCCGGTTTATTCGCTTTATGCAATGTCTTTTACGATAAGAAAACATACTGAGATTGAGATTGAGATAGATAATATAAAACATAAGCCCGACTCGTTTCCATTGCCCGTTGAGTGTGCCGGGAACTTTTTCACCCGGTATTCCGGAGATACATTCAATGTCGACTGGAATAAGAACTATCAGGGGCCACTAAAGTCCATAGTGCCTGACCAGGAAAATAAGGCAGCAGACAATGGGACAAACTATGAGTTGATCAATAATGGTGGTCATTTCGAAATCAAACGTATTGGCACAAAAAATGGAAAACATGAGCTTACCATTGAATTTTCTCCGCCGGTTCCGGATATTCTTTGCCTGAAGAATGATTTAAAGCTCGGTGGAACCTTCAAAGTTAAAACTGATAATACCAACAGTCATATTTGTGGTGAATATATGCTGCACAGGCATGAAAATGATGTCAGTATGGAACTTCATCCGAATCAGGGCTGGCAGCCGAATGAAAAAAGGTTGATTCTGAGTTTATTATTCATGATTGTTAAAGTTTTCAGAGAATGGCCAAAGAGTTATACCTGGCGTGCAACCATTAATTTGGAAAATATTACTCAGCCTGAAATGAAATCAGGATGGGAGAGGAAAACCTGACCCTGAAGGAAAGTTAACCCCGGATTATCAGACTATGGCAATTTCCCGGGTCAGTAACCAAAACCTGCCTATCTGAAAAAAAAGAGTGAACAAAGGGATCGTTGTGATTAAAACACTCCTTTCAGGCCAGCCTCATCAAGTCAAAATCAAAACCCGGTAGAATTCGGCAATCACTTAAAAGACAAGAATATATGAAAAAGATTATTCTGTTTCCGGTATTTCTTGCAATAGCAACATTATCCTGCGCTCAAAATCAAGAAATCTTTTCAAAATGGAGCATTGGGACAAGCCTGACCTATCCCCTGCAAGGTATCTATATGCTTCAGCTCAATTACAGGCCAACGCATAATCACGAATTCTTCATTGGACCATGCTTCCAGAATTTCGGGCATGAGAGCTTCAAGGTCAATGCTTACACATTATTATTAGGGTACAGGTATTATATATGGAAAGGGCTTCATGTCGAATCAGAAGTTTATCCGGCATATAATAATATTTACTCAAAGATTACCCAGACCCGCTTTCCTGGCTTTGAAATGTGGGCGGAAATCAAGATAGGGTACCAAATAAACCTGTTCAAAAACAGGTTTTTTATCCAACCAGCTCCCGGTATAGGTTTTGGGATTTTTCAGACAAACAAACCTCCGAATTTTGATCAGGAAATCAATTATCCGGTTTTTACACCGCAAATAATAATAGGTGCAAGGCTCTGATAATGGCTCGATGTATAAGTGCAAAGGATTTATGCCGCAAATCCGGAATAAATCACCCGGAGTATCAATCCCCTGGTATTTTAAATGCTTCCACACAACTCCTTTATACTGGTTCAAAGCTTAAAACTGCATCAATTAGCTTAATGACAGGTTAAAATACGGCAAGCAACCTTAGTTCATCAATTACCGATGCACTTATCCAATAAATATCGGAGTTGCCATTCATTGGGGCATTATAAAAATCATTGAGCGATTGCCTGCTTAATTCTTTGATTTTGCTACCGTTCCACATTCTTGCAGACATAAAGAACAGGTACTTGCCATCACCCGTTACTGATGCCGACCATTCCCGGCCATTCTCAGAATTGATTTCAGGCCCCATGTTGACAGGTTGACTCCAGTTATCAAGGCTGTCGCGAAAAGAGATGTAATAATCCGTGCCACCAAAACTGTCAGGCATTCCATAAGCGGGGACGATAATGTAGCTCTCATCAGCTGCAACAAACGCATTGTATCTGGCTTTCCCGATATTCACATGCGGTCCCAGTTTCTCCGGATCTTGGTATTTCCCGTTAACGAAACGTGAGCGGTAAATGAACTCATCTTTTGCAATGGTATCTAAATGTGTATAATAGATGGTACCATCCCGCGTAACAGAAGGAAAATATTCCTTACTTCCGGTATTAACAGGGTATCCCAGATTTTTTGGTTTAGTCCAGTCCCCGTTAACCTTCTCTGAAAACCAGATATCCTCATTGCCAATAATTCCTGAATCCAACGGCATAGTTGAGATAAAGAACAGTTTCAGACCATCAGGAGAAATGTGAGGCTCTACATACTTAAAGTCAGGGTTCGTGCAGTACTCAAAGACCTCAGGTGCAGACCAGGTATTGCCGGCTCTTTTTGTATGTAATATGGTTGTATACTTAAAGTTGCCTGCTTCACGGCAGAAAAATATTTCGTTACCATCAGGGGATATGGCAAAATCACGTTCATTCATTCCTGTTGATATTGTATAAGGAGCAAACAGTTTGGCGGTATCCGATGGAGGAATCTGGCCATAGTAATCACCATGGATTCCACTGAATTTTTCTGAAGCCCCATCGTATGAAGAACATCTGATCATAAACACTACAATTGCCAGAAGTATTGAATACAAAAGATTTTTCATCAGGTAAGTTATTAAAGCGACATAAATATATTAATTAAATGGACATATACGACATCTTTCAGGTGTGAAATATCTGACAAGGCGACTGACCTGAGCAAATAAAGAAAAAGAGCTCAGATGTGAAGAACTTTTACTCTTGGTATTAAAGGGACTTTAAATCCATGTCCTTTTCTTATTAATTTCTTCTTTTTCACGGAAGGCCGACTCAATATCAATTTCAAACCTATTGGCAATTGAACACAGATATATCAGTATATCAGCTATTTCCTCACTGATTGATCCAACATCTGAATTGATATCTGTTTTAAGTTTTGCAGTTTTTCTGACAGCCTTAAATAACTCCCCCACTTCTTCTCCTAAGAGCAGGCATTTCTCAAGTGCATTCTGATTGTCAAAACCGCGCAATGATTCAAGATTCTTCACGTACTCCTGAAAATCACCAAGGGTTGGAGTGCTTTTTAATGTCAATTCATTCATTTCGCCTTTCACTTATATCAGTTTGTCGTTTCAATCGTTCCTGTAAAGTTTACTGAGATAATTAATCCGATAGTCACCACCGGGATTGTTTAAATTCCAAAGGATTGTATATTGATGATGGCAAGTCGCAGTCAGGGTTAATATTGAAGTATTTTTCAACCATACTCAACTCTCCTTCATTATTGTAAAAGTTAATGACCGTTGCAACGGGGTAACCATTAATACGTTCATATTTTGCAAATTCAACTTCCCTGGAGTTTTCTCCGGTCCTGCGCCGCATCTTGATAAAGAGAAGCGTTGCTTTGTCTACCCAGAAACAATTGGTTGTTGTATCACCAACAACCCAGGCATTATATCCCATGCATCTGCATTCACCAATCAAACCGAGATTATAACCGCATAGTTCAGCACGGCTGGCTGTAATCTCCGGAGGAATATTATTGATATCCAAACCAAGGACAACAAGATCATGAATACGGAATTTACTGGAGATAAGATTGCCTTTATGAAAACTATATAGTGTATCCCCCGTAAAAAGCATCCCGTTCCCGCTATCCCAATCAGTAAATTTGAGGATCAGGTTACCAGGTGAAGAATAGGCCTCAAACATTATATCTGTATTAACAAGACTATCATTGCTGTAGTAAAAAATTTCCTGCGCGAAGCAAAGGGTCTGATACCAGTTTGATTTGTTGGCATCATACATTTGCCTGATCAACTCATAGCCATTTTTAGGTGGCTGGGCAAATGAAGTAACTGGAAGAACAAAAAATAGAGTAATTAATAATCTTTTCATGTTGGTGGATTTTGGAAACATTGTGCTGCAATGGTGAATACCATGTGGCAGGTAAATAAGTCGATAAAAATTTCAAAAGTCAAATAACTTCAGGATTATTGCATCAGGGAGCTAGCAGAATCGCTGACTCCAGTTCCTGAATTCTCCTGCTATTCAATACTTTATTGTAATCATCATCTGATACAGAAACTTTCTTGTCTCGGATCAGCTTTAGATTTTCAAGATTCAATTTCCATCTTTTCAAGACAGCTTCAGGCATTTTAAAGTTGTTGTCCGGAACAAACATTCGCTCGGGTATTACAGGCTCATATCCCAGTTCTTTTAAATGTCTGCGAATCTGTGGAATATGATCGCTTCCAAATACAAAAATAATCCTCTGCGCATTTTTTGCAGCACCCAGGCCGTTTTCAACAATACGCCGGTTGCGCTCATTCCAATTCCCGTGCGCAATTTCAGCTATAGAATCAGCTCCGATGATTTTTTCAAATACTGAATCAACTATGGCAATATTTGACTCTCTGTGAATTTCATCATAAATGGATTGGCTATTGGATTCCATCATATTCGGGAAATAATTTTTTGCAAATAATGCAACCTGTTCTTTGACAAATGCAGGGTACGAGCTATCTGCTTTTGATTGTGTGGCAAAATCAAGTCTCCAGTCGACAGGCTCAAAACGGTAATTTAACATGGAAGCCATTTCTGAAAGAAAAGCAGCTTCAGGAGGATAGTAACCTTCCATTGACTTGCTGTATGCTTCAGGAGCAATTTCCCCGCATACCAAATCCGGTTTCAGGGCGCTGATCTGTGCCTGAAGATCATTAAGGGAATAATGAAAGTCCGGAACAAAATGCATAGCATGGATCGTTCCTATTATGAAGATCTGAGCTTTGGTATTATGGTCTGTTTTTGTATTTGCCTGGGAGAATGCAAATACATTACAGGAGCAGAGAACCAGAATAATAAGCCTTTTCAGCATCATTGACATCATTTAAGCAGTTGATACAAAGTTACATTTCTTAAATGCTTATTTCGCCGTTTAAGTGGCAGATATTTCAGCAATGCAGAAAATACTGCATGCTTGGCAAACGGGTTCCGTTTTGAAGGCGTAAGCAAGGTTACTGCCGGTTAAATCAGACATTCCTGCCGTGATCGTAATGGCATCATTCTGCTATTCTTCGCATGCCTGCGATAGTATTACTCTCTTTTAATCAAATTAAATCATCGTTATACTTCAAAAAGTCCCCATCAATGATTAACAACTGAACTCCATTGTCTGACTGTGAGCGATGAGCGCTTAATTCATCTGTAACAATGTAGGTCATCCCTTCAGATAAAGTAAATTTTTCACCACCTTGCAATTCACTGATAAAACTTCCCTTCAGGCAATGAACAATATGCCCTTTGGAACACCAGTGGTCCGCTAAATAGCCTTTTGAATATTCAACGATTCTGATTCGCAACCCTTCAAACTGTATGGTTTTCCATAATGCATCTCCTGAAAGGCCTTTGTGCTCGGTTGACGAAATTTTTGTCCAGTCAACTAATTGAAATGGAATGTTTTTTCTGTTCATTTTTTAGTGTTTTTTGATTTGTGGAATACTTCTATTTAACTCTCATTACAAACTATTATTACACAAACAGCCAGAAACCCTTTCTTTCAAATTTGGTTTATATCACATTACAAGTAATCAGCCGCTCTAAAAATTAGTAATAGATAATTGATTGTCAATATATAATTGCCAATTTACAGCAACCATTTATAAAGAGATTGATTGGTATAATGCATAAACACCTGCAAATTATGCCTGGAAAATCACCCCTAAAGAGCCAGAGGGAATTATTTCGTCCGATGCTTGACGATTTTATCAATTTGGAT
>VSSQ01000238.1_pt1 | contig 34775 bp, 30 predicted proteins | sample 4763081 | NCBI WGS metagenome assembly VSSQ01 (sample SAMN12137344, study PRJNA551015) | bioreactor metagenome | isolation source: SDC9 anaerobic chlorinated ethene degrading culture | place: USA: Knoxville, Tennesee | collected 2015-01-01
GTTGACTTTCTTCTTTTTATCCGCTCAGGCCGCGGGGCCTCGCTTTCGCAACACGGCTGCCTGAACTTGACCATTGTTTCATTTATTAAGTTGGCCTTTCATTTCTTTAAGTTAAAGCCTTTGAAGGTCAACTTTAGAAGGCCGCTTATCCTGTAATAAGCATAAAGAATGCTTATTCGTCTTAGAAAATGTAATTCAGTGATAGAAGAATCAGTGAAACATTTTCTAAGACGGGATCAGCCCAACTAAATCAGGTAGTTCGCACCTGTTGCCAGTTGCTCCTACTGATTAAGTTGGGGTGATGCGAATGCTGAATGTTTTTCCCACTGCCTGACTGTACTGGGATTACAAAGAAAAAAATTGAGTTTTATCAGGAGTTAAGTGCTTTCATCCCGATTTGAGCCTGACCAGACAAGTTTTCTTCCAACTTGTCAGGTCTTCTTTTTCACCGGCTAGCGCGCGTCTTTCCCGCCAAGAGGCGGGACGTGCCACGGACCTGGCTTAGTGAATGAAAAAACCACAACAGGCACAACTTGTCCCGGCATCTCTGCAGGGAACTTGCCCCGTCCATTTTGCCGTTAACAGATTTATTGCATTTCCACATTCTCACATTCTCAAATCCTAATCATGCGCCTTGTCACCCAGCAGGGGAACAAACCTGAACCTGCCATGCTGCATGGTTTCGAAGGCGCCATTGGAATTTCTTTTAACAGAGGTCATAACCTGGTAGTCGCCATCATCTACGGGAATAACCAGGATACCGCCCGGCTTCAGCTGATCTTTCAGGGCGTCAGGGATATAGGGGGCGCCGGCAGTCACGATAATCTTATCGAAGGGTGCAAAAGCGGGCAGGCCTTTGTAGCCGTCGCCGAAGAAAGTTTTGATCAGGTAACCGGCAGCCGGAAGCATCTCTTTTGCTTTTGAATACAGGGCACGCTGCCTTTCTACCGAGAAAACCTTGGCGCCCATCTGGTAAAGAATACTGGCCTGATAGCCCGAACCGGTGCCGACTTCCAGAATTTTATCCCCTTTCTTAACCTGCAGCAGCTGGGTTTGAAAAGCAACGGTAAAGGGTTGTGAGATGGTTTGTCCTGCCGCTATCGGGAATGCCTTGTCCTCGTATGCAAATTCCAGAAACCCGCTGTCGAAAAACCAGTGGCGGGGTACAGCCTCCATTGCCCTGAGTACATTTTCATCGGATATTCCCTTTTGCCTTACGGTCTCTGTCAGTTTCTTTCTCAGTCCTTTATGTCGGAATGTATCGGTAAATTTATTCCCGCTCATCGAATTGCCCAGCTTGTGATAAATTGTGGTCAAAATTACTAATTTCGCAGGGTTTTACTAATTCTTCATTCTCAACTTCTGAATATGCTTAAAATCGGCGTGTTGGGTGCGGGGCACCTGGGAAAAATTCACCTGAAATGTATCAAACAGACCGACAGTTATGAACTTGTGGGTTTTTACGATGCCGATGCGGAGAACGCCCGCATGGTGGAAACGGACTTATCGGTGAAATCTTACAGCAGCATTGATGAGCTGATCGACCAGGTAGATGTGGTGGACATCGTTACACCTACCCTGTCACATTTCGACTGCGCGTCAAAAGCACTGAAAAAATTCAGGCATGTTTTTATTGAAAAGCCGGTGGTTACCACCCCGGAGGAGGCTCGCCTGCTGGTTGACCTGGCTGAGGAGGCCGGTGTAAAAGTTCAGGTAGGACATGTGGAAAGGTTTAATCCTGCCTTTATCGCGGCTACCCCGTACATCGACAATCCCATGTTCATCGAAACACACCGCCTGGCCCAGTTTAATCCGCGGGGTACTGATGTGCCGGTAATTCTTGACCTGATGATCCATGACCTGGACATTGTGCTGAGCATTGTGAAGGCAAATATCCGGAAAGTTAGCGCCAGCGGTGTGGCGGTGGTGAGCGATACGCCGGATATTGCCAATGCACGCATTGAATTCGACAATGGCTGCGTGGCAAACCTGACCGCCAGCAGGATATCCATGAAGAATATGCGGAAATCAAGGTTCTTTCAGCGCGATGCATACATTGCCGTTGATTTTCTCGATAAAAAGACCGAAATTATCCGAATGCGCGGGGTTGACCCTGCCACCGCCGATCCCATGGCCATGATCCTTGACCTGGGTCCCGGCAAACTGCCCAAACAGATACTGTTCGACCAGCCCGAAGTGAAACCGCTGAATGCCATTCAGACCGAACTTGAGAGTTTTGCCGATGCCATCAACAACAACACGCCGCCTCCGGTCACCATCAACGATGGCTATGCCGCGCTGGAACTGGCTTACAGGATTATCGGAAAGATGAACAGTGCAGCAAACCTGATCTGATCCGGAAGGGATTTAAAATTCAGAAAAAATTTTTTTTCAAAATCAGCATTGCAGGCAATAATTGTATGCCGGAAGCGTTCATTCCTGCATAAGGTGAAGCCAGCGAAAACCGGGAATTTATGAGGGGAAAGTTACCATTATCAAGGGTATTTTTTTTAATTATTGTGATAGCCGCACTTTCAGGTGGTTGCGAAAAGAAGGATGATGCTTCGCTGGTGCCTTCCTATCTCTATATTGAGAAAATCGGTTTAAATACGCAGTACGAGCAGGGCACCGCTTCGCATAAGATCACGGATGCATGGGTGTATGTGGATGAAACCCTGATCGGCGCTTTTGAACTGCCGGCTACCATCCCCATCCTGACAGAAGGACTGAAAAAAATCACCATCAGGCCCGGTATCAAGCTGAACGGCATCTCAAACACAAGGGCCATTTATCCTTATTTTACCCCTATCGTTAAAGATATTGCCCTGGTCAGGGACAGTGTAATCCAACTCAAAGATACGATTACTTCATACCGTCAGGGGGTAATGTTCCCATGGATGGAGACTTTTGAACTGAGCAGCATGACGCTCGACACAACCGCAAAGAGTACGGTGAGGTTGCAGCGGACCAATGATCCGGCACTGCGTTTCACCATGGCCGGAGAGGCCGGTGAATACTCAGGATTTGTGCGCATGCCGGCAGATACCTCCATTTTTGAGGCTGTAACCAAAGAGGCCTACGACTTTCCTGCTGCCGGCTCCGAAGTATTTCTGGAGATGAACTATAAAACCGATAACGCACTGGTTGTCGGCGTTTTTTACCTTTCTTCATCGATGCAGGTGCAGCGCCCTTTGCTGATTCTCAATAAAAGTGAAAACTGGAATAAAGTTTATGTTAACCTGACGGTACCCAAGTATGATACCCCGAATGCAACAGACTTCAGGATATTCTTCGGGGCACAGACGGATGAAGGTTCGGAACAGGCCAATATTTATCTTGATAACCTGAAACTGATATATTTTAATACTTCGAAATGAATAGAAAACTACAGGTCGCTCGTTACGTCATAGCAGATTTCATTTCAGCCTTGCTGGCCTGGGGAGCTTTTTTTGTTTACCGTAAGTATGCCGCTGACCCCAATGTATTTGATTATCCTGAAGTTATCTACCAGGATGCCAACCTCTTGTACGGACTGCTCTTTATTCCCCTCTTCTGGTTGTGCCTGTACGTGATGATGGGAACCTACCGTCGGATATACAGGAAATCCCGTTTGAGAGAACTCGGACAAACCCTGCTGATCACCGTTATCGGCGTCATGATCCTGTTTTTTGCCCTGATCCTTGACGATACCATCGTTTCATATAAGAATTACTATCAGTCGGTGCTGGTGCTTTTTGCCCTGCACTTTGTCCCTACCTACCTCCTGCGCCTGATACTTACTTCGATCACTGCCTATAAAATCCATCATAAACTTATCGGATTCAATACCATCATTGTCGGAAGCAACGGGAATGCCATATCTATATATAACGAGATCGAAAATCAGGAAAAATCAAGCGGAAACCGTTTTGTGGGTTTCGTGAATGCGGCTCCTTACAAGGATTACAAGCTTGAGAAATTCCTGAAACATCTCGGCCAGATCAGTGATTTGAAACAGGTGATAAAAGACTACAGCGTGGAAGAAGTTGTGATAGCCATTGAGCGCTCGGAGGTAAAGACCATTGAGCAGATTATCACGGAGGTAGAAGATACCAATGTGGTGATCAAAGTGATTCCTGATATGCAGGACTACCTTTTGGGAACCCTGAAATCAACCTCAATCTTTCACACGCCGCTGCTTCAGATCTCCCCGGATCTGATGCCGGCATGGCAGCAATCGCTTAAACGCATCATTGACATTGTGGCATCCATTATTGCCATGATTATACTAATCCCTGCATATCTCGGGGTGGCTATTGGCATAAAGCTTACTTCGAAAGGCCCGGTTTTTTACAGGCAACCGCGTATTGGTCTGCACGGAAAGCCTTTTAATATGGTAAAGTTCAGGAGTATGTATGTGGATGCCGAGAAGGGCGGAGTGCCCCAGCTTTCCTCGAAACACGATCCGCGGATTACCCCTTTCGGCCGGTTTCTCCGGAAAGTAAGGCTCGATGAGATTCCCCAGTTCTGGTCAGTGCTCAAAGGCGATATGTCGCTGGTAGGCCCCCGGCCCGAAAGACAGTATTTTATTGACCAGATCATTCAGCGCGCGCCCCATTACCGCTTGCTGCAGAAAGTAAAACCCGGCATCACTTCATGGGGCCAGGTAAAATATGGCTATGCCGAAAATGTGGATCAGATGGTAGAACGCCTGAAATTCGATATCCTCTATATCGAAAATATGTCCCTGGCTATGGATTTCAAAATCCTGATCTATACCATGCTGATCGTAGCCCAGGGCAGGGGCAAATAATGCCCTGCATTGAATGGGTTGAATTCCTGATCCCTTTCGAAATTCAGTAGCTTGCCCTGCTGCTTGGGCGGGGAGTTCAACTAAGCTAAACCTTGAATCAGATGCCACGATCCCGATAGCGATCGGGACACGAATGTAAGAATGTTCGAATGCACGAATTTGAAAGCCACGAATGCACGAATGTAAGAATGTTCGAATGCACGAATTTGAAAGCCACGAATGCACGAATGTAATTGCCACCAAAGCACGGAAACACGGAAACCCGAAGATTTTTTTGAATCCTTGAATCCTTGAATCTTTGAACTGATCCCGATCGCTATCGGGAGAGTTCAGCGTAGCTAATCTTTGAACCTTAAATCACCATTCCTTAAAAATAAAAAACACCGCCATCACGATAAACCCGAATCCCACCAGGTAATTCCATTTCATAGGCTCCTTCAGGAACAGCACCGAGAATGCACCGAAAACGATCAGGGTAATCACTTCCTGTATGGTTTTGAGTTGCGCTACCGAAAAAGTACCATGTCCGTAACGGTTGGCGGGAACCATCAGCATATATTCAAACAACGCAATGCCCCAGCTTACCAGGATTACCTTCCAAAGGGCGGCTTCCTTAAATTTCAGGTGGCCGTACCAGGCGAACGTCATAAAAATATTGGATGCAATCAGTAGCAGTATGGTTCTCATTGCCTGTTTTTTTGCGTCGCGAAATTAGCGAAAATCGTTGTTGCCCGGAAGATTTGTAACTTTGAAAAAACAGCATATAACCAATGATGCCCGGAAGACTTGTTTTCTCAATTGCCTTGCTTTTTTCATTTCACGGGATTGCTGCATACTGTCAGTCAGTGCCGGGGGCTGATACGCTTGCCGCGGAAAAGTTTTTCTATGCAGGCGCCCGGGTTCATTATGGCTCCATGATCATCCACAGCAGGGCCATCAAAGATATCGGCAACGCCTATCCGCTGGGTATTGAACTTACCCTGGGCCGGCACTCGGCAACCGGGCAGGCCCGGAATGCATGCAATTGTTATCCGAAATCCGGCGTGATCATAGGGTTCTGGGATTTCGACAAACCTGAGATACTTGGCCGCGGTGTTTCGGCTACAGCATTTATTGAGCCGGTTTTCGGGGCCGGTAAACGGTTCTCATTCTCCATCAGGGCGGGCGCCGGATTTGCATGGCTTTCTCATCCCTACAACCCGGTTACAAACCCTTATAACTTCTCCTACAGCACCCATGTCGCTTTCCCGCTGTTGCTCGGCGCCGTGCTCGATTACCGGATTTCACAGGGAACATTGCTGAACTTCGGGATCCTGTACAATCATATTTCCAACGGTGGACTGCGCGAGCCCAACAAGGGCATCAACTGGCCGACAATTGCGCTCGGACTCGATTTTTTCAGACAACCTCCACGTTTTCCGCAACGCACCGTATCTGACTGGAAGCAGGCAACTCCGCAGCGGAAACAGGCAAGCCTCACCCTTTTTGGCACAGCCAGACAGTTGAATCATGAAGAATTGAAGAAGTATCCGGTATTGGGTATGGAGGCCTGGGTCAATTACAGGGTAAGCCGGTTGAGCAGGCTTGGAGCCGGAACCCTGTTCCTATACGATGGTTCCGATGGTGAAGAAATCCGCCGCAACCCGCTGAGTAATGCCCATCCTTACCGGGCCGGTCTGATGCTGGGCCACGGGTTTCTGCTCGGACGATTTGTCTTCAGCCAGGCTTTCGGAGTCTATCTTTATGATTCTTACAAAGCCGCCGATCCGGTTTATCAACGATACAGCCTGACGCATCCGCTGGGCAAACACCTTGAAGCCGGCGTCAGCCTGATGGCCCACCGGCATGTGGCTGATTTTCTTGATTTCAGGCTTGGCTGGCGGTTTTGACGAAGAGACAAGGAGGATGAGAGAATCAGAGGATTAGTGGATGAGAGGATTAGAGGATGAAAGAATGAAAGAATTTAAAAATGAAAGATAGTTTTTAGTGTGCGGGGGCGAAATGTTGTCGCCAGCCTGTTCCAGGATCCACCTGACAGGTTTTCTTCTAACATGTCAGGTGTAAAAATGATTAAGCCTTGATCAGGTAAATTCTGCTCATAGAACGTAAGCCCGCGCCAGCCTGTTCCAGGATCCGCCTGACAGGTTTTCTTCTAACATGTCAGTTGTAATAAAGACGCTTAAGCCCGGGTCAGGCAAATGCTGGTACCGTCCGGAACATCCGCACCGGCAGGGGCATTGCAACGCATCGTTTAACGAATAACCTGCAATCGTGCAGATTAAGGATAGCGTGTTATTGCCAGCAAGCCCTTCCGGAGATAATGATTAACTTTGCGGCTGAGTTGAAGCTAAAACACCGCATATGACCAAGCAGGAAATCATTGACTCCTTTGATCCGAATGCGCCCGCCGCGGCTGAAGGCGGTTTATACGGATTGCCTTTCGATGCTGAACAATCGGATATCATCATCATCCCGGTGCCCTGGGAGGTTACGGTGAGTTTTGGCTCCGGCACCGGTGAGGGGCCGGACTCGATTAAGGAAGCTTCTGCCCAGATAGACCTGCATCACCACGATTTTCCTGAGTTGTGGAAACGGGGCATTTACATGGATACCTGCCCCGGTGAGCTGATAGCGGCCGGAAGACGGGCAAAGGAACTGGCAGGGGATATCATTGCCGCCCTCGAAGAAGGGGAGGATATTCCTTCGAATTCCATTCTTACCGATAAGCTTGAGCGCGTGAATGAAGCCTGCGCCAGGATGAACGAATGGGTAAAGGAAAGAGCCGCCTTCTGGATAAAGAAAGGGAAACTGGTGGGCCTTGCCGGCGGCGACCACAGCATTCCGCTGGGATATATACAGCTGCAGGGGGATATGCACGAACAATTCGGCATACTCCATATCGACGCCCATCTTGATCTGCGCGAAGCCTACGAAGGATTTACCTTTTCGCATGCTTCCATCTTCTATAATGTAATGGAAACTGTCCCACAGGTTTCTCGCCTGGTTCAGGTTGGTATCAGGGATTATTGCGAACAGGAAAACAATTATGTGCGGTCAGATGCTGAGCGGATCAGTGTCTATTTCGACCGTGAAGTCAGAAAGCGCATGTATAAAGGTGAAAACTGGGATAAGCTCTGTCATGAGATTGTGGAAAGCTTACCTGAGAAAGTCCACATTTCAGTGGATATTGACGGGTTTGACCCTAAACTTTGTCCCAATACCGGTACCCCTGTCCCTGGTGGACTTGAATATGAGGAACTGATGCATCTGTTGAATGTATTGAAATCCGCTGGTAAAGAAATCATTGGCTTCGACCTGTGCGAAGTGTCAGCAAGCGAAGATGGTTGGGACGGCAATGTGGGCGCCAGGGTACTCTATCAGCTATGCGGGACGATGGCTGGGTAGTTGATTCGTTGATTAGCTGATTAGTATATTGGTTGATTAGGATCTTGGTTAATTGGCATATGAGCAGATCAGCCTGCCGGTCTGCCCGTTTTATATGGGTGGCAGTCGGGGTTAGCTGATTGAGTTTTTGTTGTTGGGATTTTACTTCTGAAACAACATTATTTTATCACTAAAAGTATTGGTGGTCAAGGCTAAGCTCGACTACCGGGAGTAATTGTGGTGGTCGAGCGTAGTCGAGACCACCATACCTGCGAGCGGAGTCGAAACCACCATGCCTGCGAGCGTAGTCGAGACCACCATACCTGCGAGCGTAGTCGAGACCACCATACCTGCGAGCGTAGTCGGGACCACCATATATCCGAGCGGAGCTTAAACCAACATACTACTCGGCGAAAACGATAGCTAACGTTACGATACCACCATAGTTTCCGCAGGCACAAAAGTGAGGATAACCATGCCGGTAAATTATGCTTAGCAGAATTCTTTCTTGCGGAGAATCCTTCCGGACTAATTAAAAAATAAACAAATTTTGATGTTTCAATTTGTTTTGTACTTTTGTTTCGCCATTCGACGAAATGCGAAATGAAATGACAAAGACGACCATTTACACAGAAGATCAGCAGCAGATTGCCCGGTTTGCGAAAGCGCTGTCGCATCCGGTAAGGGTTTACATCCTTGAATACATTGCCAATAATACCAAAACCTGCTGCTACAGCGGCGATTTGCACGAACTGCTCGACATCGCCCGCTCCACCCTGTCGGAACACCTGAACGAACTGAAAAAAGCCGGCCTGATACAGGGTGAGATCAATCCGCCTTACATTAAGTATTGTATCAACAAGGAGAACTGGGCGATTGCGAAGTCCATGTTCGGAAAATTTTTTGAAGACTGAACGGAATATACAATGCTGAACCTCTTAAATCAAAAATCAATGGAAATAAAAGTACTGGGCCCCGGCTGCCCCAATTGCAAGATCCTGGAGAAACGCGTGCGCGACGTTGCCGCGAAAATGAATCTGGACGCAAGCATCTCCAAGGTAGAAGACATTATGGAGATCATGACCTACAATGTGATGAAGACGCCTGCCCTGGTGGTTAACGGCCATGTGGTGGTGAAAGGCCGCCTGCCGTCCGAAGCTGAAATTGAAACATTCCTTACCAAATAACCTGCATGATGAAAAAGCGCATTTTATTTTTGACAATTGCCCTTGCCGGGATTTTTATGACTTCGTGCACTTCCCGCCAACCCGGTGAAACAGCGGATACGGCAGCAACATTGCCCGAAAGTGAAATAATAGTTTATTATTTTCATAACCAAAGGCGTTGTGCAACCTGCGAAGCGGTTGAAGCCGAAACCAAAGCGGCACTTGAGAAGTACTATCCGGAAGCGCTGGGCAATGGAAAAATTGCCTTTGTTTCGCTGAACATGGAAGAGGCTTCCGGCGCCCGGATTGCTGATCAGTTCGACATTGCCGCTCAATCCCTGATCGTTGTGCATGGCGAAGAAATCAGGGATATCACCAGTGAAGGATTCCTTTACGCCCGCACTACACCCGGCAAGCTGCACGATGCGGTTAAAAATGCAATCGATCCGATGTTATAACCACGGCTATGGAGTTTCTTCAGACCTGGCTCGAAAACTCGGAATACGGGGTAATTACCGCCCTGCTGCTCGGACTGATGACCGCCATCAGTCCCTGCCCGCTGGCTACCAATATCTCCGCCATAGGTTTTATCAGCCGTAACCTCGAAAACCGCAACAAGGTATTTATCAACGGGATCATATATACCCTTGGCCGTACTTTTTCCTATACGTTACTGGGTGTTATCATCTATTTCGGCGCCAGTCAGCTTTCAATCGCCCGTTTTGTCCAGAGCTGGGGCGAGAAACTGCTTGGTCCTGCGCTGATCCTTATCGGGTTGTTTATGCTTGATGTTATCAGGCTGAATATCCCCGGACTGAATATCAGCGAGAAAATGGAAAAGAAATCCGGAAGCAGTTACCTGAGTATGTTTCTGATCGGCGTACTCTTTGCCATGGCTTTTTGTCCATACAGCGGAGTCCTCTACTTCGGCATGCTGATGCCGCTGACGGTTGCAAGTCCTTCAGGATTGTTTTTACCCCTTGTTTTTGCAGTTGCCACCGGCTTGCCTGTTATAATTTTTGCCTGGCTGCTGGCCTATGCCGTGGGGAATGTTGCGCAGGCCTACAACCGCATCAAGGCCTTTGAACGCTGGTTCAGACGCGTGGTCGCCGTTTTGTTTATCGGGGTCGGGATTTATTTTGTGATCATCTTCTTTTTCTGAAAACCGGGCCGGCGTTTACCGGCAATGAAACCCTGTCTGTTATGGAGACCCGATCTGAACTTAAGGTGCTGCTGTGGATGACGGTAATCTTTCTGGGCATCTTTTACCTGCCCGTCGAAAGCGTGGTCTTTAATACCGCCATAGATGCCACGCTCGACTTATCAAAGTGGTATGCCCGCGAACATGTAATCCTCTGCCTGTTACCTGCCTTCCTGATTGCCGGGGTGATTTCGGTGTTTGTCAGTCAGGCGTCGGTAATTAAATATTTCGGTGCGAAAGCGAAGAAGTGGGTGGCCTATACCGTTGCCGCGGTTTCGGGGACTGTCCTGGCCGTGTGCTCCTGTACCATCCTGCCGTTGTTCTCCAGCATTCACAAGCGCGGAGCAGGCCTGGGACCTGCAGTCGCCTTTCTCTATTCAGGCCCGGCCATTAATATCCTCGCCATCATCCTTACCGCCCGTATTCTTGGATTTGAAATGGGCCTTGCCCGTGTCATCGGTGCCGTTTCTTTCAGCATCATTGTTGGTTCGGCCATGGCGCTGATTTACCGAAGGGAGGAAAAAGCGAAACGTGAGGAACAGATGAATTTTCCGGATGTGCCTGAGACCCGTCCGCTATGGCACACCGCCCTGCACTTCTTTGCGCTGGTGCTGATCCTGGTGTTTGCCAACTGGGGCAAACCGGCAGCCGGTGACACTTCCGGCGTGTGGTACTACCTCTGGGCTTACAAGTGGCACATTACCGGCGCATTCGGGCTGGTTCTGGTGTATTCCATGATCCATATCCTTAAATTGAAAAGCTGGCAGGTGCTTACAGGCGCGGCTGTCACGGCCCTGAGCGCCCTGCTGTTTGCCAATCCGCTGATATCAATGGTTGTTGGAATTGCATCGGTAAGTACCATCGCATTGATGGATAAATCGGAAGATGGTGAAAACCGGGAATGGATCCTGTCTTCCTGGGGATTTACAAAACAGATTGTCCCCTTGCTGGCCATAGGCGTGGTAATTGCCGGCTTTCTGCTGGGCTCCACCCACGATGATGTCGCCATTGCGGGGGTAATTCCCAACTCATGGATTGCCTGGCTGGTAGGCGGTAACTCCCTTGCCTCAAACTTCTTTGCCAGCATTGTCGGCGCTTTTATGTACTTCGCCACCCTCACCGAAGTGCCCATCCTTCAGGGACTCATTGCCTCGGGCATGGGCAAAGGCCCGGCACTGGCGCTGCTGCTGGCGGGACCCTCACTTTCATTGCCCAATATGCTGGTAATCCGCGGCGTGATGGGAACACAGAAAACCATCGTGTATGTGGTGCTGGTGGTGGTGCTTTCTACAATTGCAGGGCTTATTTATGGAACATTCTGATTAAGTAAGGTTCAATTTATTCGATAATTTTTTTTGCAAAATAGATATGGTGTAACAGGCATATAATTAAGTCATTAGAACAACTATCAGATTATTTTCATAAAAACTTGACAACGGTTGGTAAATTAGTTTATCTTTGTGAGCGAATACTCACTAACAATCTTTTAATAATTTTAGACAGAAAAATAACATGAAAATTACCCGATACCAGGATCAGATAATTAAAGAAACCCCGCACAAAGTGGACGTGAGGGAGATGTACAACAAGGAATCAGCGCAGGCAATGCTTATTGCTTTAAAGCCCGGTGAAAGCCTGAAGCCGCACAAAACGCCGGTGGATGTATTTTTCTTTGTTGTGGAGGGAACGCCTACCATTCATATAGGTGATGAAAGTGAAGTATGTGCGGCCGATTCGCTGATCGAGAGTCCCGCCGGTATCGTTCACTTCCTGAGCAATGCTTCTTTTCTTCAGGCAAGGATTCTTGTAGTAAAGGCACCCCGTCCGGTCAGTTCAACAAAAGTTCTGTAATGCCTGGTATTATCAGGTGATTATAAAAGAGGAGCACGTAGCTATGGAAATTACATCACGTCAACTGGAAATTATTGAAGCTGCAGGTTCATTGCTGACCTCATCAGGTGTCAGTGGGTTAACAATCAAAAATCTGGCAATGGCGATGCGGTTTTCAGAAAGTGCCATTTACCGGCATTTTGCCAGCAAGGAGGAAATCATTGTCGCCCTGCTGACATACCTGGCAGATGATATTGATCAGCGGTTATCAAACTCAACCAGGTATCCAGACCCTGAGGAGCAGCTCAAGTCGCTTTTCCGGAATCAATTCAGTTTTTTTAAGGCAAACCCTCATTTTGTTGTGGCTGTTTTCTCCGATGGACTGATGGAAGAAAGCAGGCTAATCAATCAACACATTCTTAAACTGATCAATGTGAAGATCAAGCACCTGATTCCTGTAATAACGGAGGGGCAGCAAAAAGGAAAATTTACAAAGGCCGTTGCTACCGAAGAGCTGGTGCATATTATCATGGGCACATTCAAGCTTCAGATGTTCAAATGGAGGATTGCAAATTTTGAATTTGACATTGAAGAGGAAGGGAATAAAATGGTGCAGGCTTTACTTACAATTATTAAAGACAAGCAGTTATGAAAAGGGTGCTTCCGGTATCATTAGCCGCCTTGCTGACTGCATTTGGATTGCTGACCCTATTCCTGAGCAGTTCGGTGATTTTCGATTTATTCGGCATACGGGCAAAAGAGGGAAATTATGTTTTGCTTGTGGTTTGGGCTAATTTTCTGAGCAGCATCCTGTATCTTGTTGCTGCTTATGGTTTTGTAAAAAGCAGGAAATGGACAATTAAGCCATTGGGAATTTCAGCCATCATTTTAGTGCTTGCCTTTGCCGGTTTATTGATTCACATCAACTCCGGGGGTATTCACGAGACAAAGACGGTAGGGGCGATGCTTTTCAGAATTGTAGTTACAGCTGTTTTTGCAGCACTTGCTTATGTTTTGATTTCGAAAAACAACAAGTAGCGATCTCTTTTTTTGCCTTTAAAAGTTAGTGAATGTTTACTAACTCTGGTTGATTCAAAAAATAACAGTGGAGGATCGTTGATGCAATTGGATGACGATCGCCTAGAACAGGGTTGAATGCATAAGTGGTTGAAGCAAGTATTTTAAACTTAATGATTGAACACAAAAAAATCAGACAAATGAATAATCACAGGCAAATACGGAACATGTCGGGATTTTTAGCCGGCATTTTGACAGGTTTACTGTTGCTGATGTATATTCCGGCACACACGCAGACACACTCATTGAGGCAATGCATTGACACCGCATTGCTTCACAACAGAAACATCAGAATAGCCCGCCTGGACGGTTTGATGGCCGGTGAAAAGAACCGCGAGGCAAAAAGTACACTGATGCCCAGACTGAACGGATTCGCTGACTACCGGTATTATACCGATCAGCCCTATCAGATCATGCCCCAGGCTGCTTTTGGAGGCCCGGAAGGCGCGTACAAAGAGATTCAGTTCGGTGTACCTCAGAACCTGAATGCAAACCTGCAGCTTGCTGTGCCGCTCTTCAATCCGGTTGGACTGGGGGCAATAAAAAGCACGGAAATAGCTGTTGAACTTGCTGAAATACAAAAGATTAAAACAGATGAGGATGTGGTGGTGGAGATTTCCGGTGTTTACTACAATGCCCAGGTCCTTTTGAATCAGTTGGCGTTCATGGATAGCAATATTGCTAATACCAATAAACTGGTGCAAACAGCGACTTTACTTTATCAACAGCAGTTAGCCAAAAGTACTGACGTTGACAGGCTGAAACTGCAACTGGAGCAGTTAACAACCCAGCGAAATACGATATCATCCCGGCACAGGCAGGCCCTGAATGCGCTGAAATTCCTGATGGGGAAGCCGGTTACCGATTCCATCCATGTGTCGGTGTACGAAACTTCAGATGCTGAAGTTGATTTCAGGCCCGGGACAATCACGGATATGCTGTTGATCGAAAAGAAACTGGAATTCAGTCTGTCGGAGGTGAATGCGCTGAAAAATTCACGCCTTCCTTCGCTGAACGCATATGGCGTATATGGTAGTAACGGCTTCGGCACCACAGGATCCGACAGCTTTTTCAATTTCCACCCGATAGGTTATGTTGGTGTGCAGCTTTCAGTGCCGCTGTTCAATGGGATGAATACAAAACGTAAGATTGCCGCGAAAAAGATTGAAGTAGATAAGTCAATGGTTCAGAAGGAAATGGTAGCAGAAAAAGCCCGCCTCGACCTGATTAATGCCGAGATGCAGTACAGCATTGCAAGTACCACCATCGCCACGGTGAGTGCCCAGGTTGATCTTGCTGAAAAGATATACAGCAATACCGTTTTGCAAAACAGTCAGGGAACAGCAAATATTACGGATGTGATTCTGGCAGACAATGCCCTTCGTGAAGCACAGCAAAATTATATTGCGGCATTGATTGATCTGCGCAGGGCCGAACTTGAATACAAGCGCGTAACCGGAAATCTGCTTTCTGAAAACAACTAAAACTCATGATTCAAAAATAATCACCATGAAAAAAATAATCTATTTAATCCTGGCAGTGGCAATCGTTGCCATAATGATCCTGAGGCTCAGGGGCAACAAGGAAACCACGATAAACAGAGTTTATCAGTACAACAAGGAAGAGGCCATCAAAGTGCAGGCGATTACGCTGCAGGCAGAAAGCATCGACAGTGACATCTCCTGTCCCGGGACTTTTGAGCCCAATAAGGAAACGAAGATCAGCTCGGAGTTACAGGGCAGGATTAATTCAGTGCTTGTTGATGTGGGAAGCACAGTTAAAAAAGGGCAGCCTCTCATTCAGCTGGACAATGCCCTGTTGAAACTTCAGCTGCAAACTGTTGAAATTCAGATTGAAGGGTTGGAAGACGATCTTCAGCGTTACATAATTCTTGCCAAAGCAGATGCTGTTCAGGGTATACAGGTAGAAAAGACTGACCTGGCTTTGCGATCGGCCCGGGTGCAGAAGGCTACTTTACTTGAACAAATCAGGAAAACAACCATTCATGCGCCTTTTAACGGAATTGTTACAGCCAAACTGACCGAGGAAGGGGCTTTTGCTGCCCCGGGCATTCCCCTGCTGCAGATAACGGATATTTCGCAGCTGAGGTTCACGGCCAACGTACCTGAAGGCGAATTGAATCAATTTTCAATGAATGAATTGTACACGATTTCACCGGATGTTTATCCCGGAACTGTTCTCACCGGGAGACTGACCATGACAGGCAGTAAATCCAATATGGGAAATAGTTTTCCGGTTCAGTTTACGTTAAGCAATACGGCCGATCTGAAAATCAAGTCAGGGATGTTCGGCAAAGTACAACGGAAAAATACTGATTCTGAAAAACACCTCATTGTCCCTGCATCTGTAATTGTCGGGTCAAACATTCAACCACAGGTTTACCTGGTGAAAGACGGGCAGGCAGTTCTCCGTGACATCACTGTTTCAAAAAGGGTGGAGAATAAAGTCATTGTTTCGGCAGGCCTGGTGAGCGGCGACATCATTGTTGCCAACGGATTCATCAATCTTTTTGACGGAGCAAATGTAATTGTCAATTAATAGCTGCAGATCATGAACATTACAAAAATATCAATCAACCGGCCGTCGCTGATCATCGTTCTTTTCAGCGTATTTACCCTTTTGGGGATCATAGGCTTTAAAAATCTGGGCTATGAGCTGTTGCCCGACTTTAACCAACCGGTCATAGTAATAAAAACAATGTATCCCGGGGCAGAGCCGGATGAAGTTGAAACCTCTGTATCCAGAAAGATAGAGGATGCACTGTCAAATCTTGAAGGCGTTGACTACCTGGAAACCAAATCGATGCCCAATGCCTCTGTCATTATCGCCAACCTGAAATATGGCACGGATCTGAGCATTGCCATGCAGGATGCCCAGCGCTACATTGACAATATCCGCAAAGACCTGCCTGCCGATATCTTAAGTCCGGTCATGAGCAAGGTTTCTCCGAACGATCTGCCGATCATTTCGATCAGCGCAACAAGTAACCTGCCGGCAACTGAGTTTTACCAGAAAATGAAAGATGATTACCTGCCTCAGATGCAGCAGCTTAAAGGCGTTGCCGAAATTACGATGCTGGGTGGTGAAGAACGCGAAATTCAGGTAAAGGCAGATCAGGATAAATTGAAACTTTATAAAATCTCACTTTATCAGGTTGTAGAAGCCATCAATCGCTCAGGAATCGATTTGCCTGCCGGTAAGGCGCAAACCGATAAGGAAAGCAATTCTGTAAGGTTGACCGGGAAATTTGCAAGTGTAAAAGATATTATGAATGTTCAGGTGGCTATGCCGATGCCCGGAAGTCCGGTTTATGTTAAAGATGTAGCCAATGTAGTTGACGGTGTGAAGGAGGTAAGTTCCGTAAGCCGTTATAACGGCAAAAACGGGATAGGGCTTTTATTGAAAAAGCAAGGTGATGCCAATGCCGTGGAAGTTTCAAAACTGGTTCGTGAAAAACTACAGCAGATCGAAGCGGCCAATACACAGTATGGAGTGAAGTTTGCGGTTGCCGATGATTCAACCGACCTGACGATTGCAGCGGTAAATTCAGTGGTGTTCGACCTGATACTGGCGGTGATCCTGGTTTCGCTGGTTATGTTCCTGTTCTTGCGCAGCTACCGGAATTCTCTGATCGTACTGGTTGCCATTCCAACCTCTCTGATTACGGCCTTTGCGGTGATGTGGCTGATGGGTTTCACCTTAAATCTGATGACCCTGCTGGCCATGTCGCTGATTATCGGGATTCTGGTGGATGATGCCATTGTGATTCTTGAAAACATTCAGCGTCACATCGACATGGGCAAGGATAAAGGAGTTGCGGCATTGGAAGGACGAATGGAGATTGGTTTTTCGGCTATTTCAATCACCCTGGTCGATGTAGTAGTGTTTCTGCCTATTTTGTTTTTGCAGGTGTTTGTGGCCGATATGCTGAAACAGTTTTCCATTGTGGTAATCACTTCGACCCTTACCAGCTTGCTGGTCGGGTTTACACTGGTCCCCTGGCTGGCCTCGCGAATCGGGAAAAAGGAAGATTTGCTACCGACCAACATAATCAACCGTTTTCTGCTCTGGTTCGAAAGGCAGCTATCATCATTTACCGATTGGTATGGCCATCAGTTGGAATGGGTTCTTTCGCATAAACTGTTCTTTTCAGGAATTGTGATTTTTCTCCTGGTAATGACGGGCGTTATGATGCAGCAGGGTATCATAGGCAAGGAAATGATGTCAACGGGTGATCAGGGAAAATTCCGGCTGAACCTGGAATATGACAAAACTACCACTGTACAGGAGAACAATATCCGTTCCTGGGAGATAGAGAATTTTATACTGCAACAGCCTGAGGTGTCAACACTTTTCAGCAATGTGGCCGGGCCTGGCACAGGGATCGGGAGTTCAGGCGTTGGCTCAGCCAATCTTTCGGAATTCACCATTCAGTTAAAGCCTGAAAAAGAAAGGGATATAAATACAGAAACTTTTATGAAATCGCTTCGCGAAGCATTGAATAAAGAGTTTGCCGGCGTTAATTTTTCCATGGCTGTGTTAGGCTTACTTCCTAAGCAGGCACCCATAAAAATTACCCTGAGCGGCAACGATCCGGCCCTGGTAATGAAAACGGGCAATGAGATGAAAGCCGCGATAGAACAGATTCCGGGTGCCGATAATGTGCAGTTGTCGGTCAAAGAAGGAAGTCCTGAATACAAGGTGATCCCCGATAAGGACAAGATGCAGCGCCTCGGCTTGAATACTGCTTATGTGGGATTAAACTTAAGAACCGCTTTTACAGGAAACGATGATGCTTCTTTAACAGAAAGCGGAACAGAATATCCTGTAAGGATATGGCTGGATGACTTTGACCGCAGGAACTTTGAGGATGTGCAGCGCCTTTCTTTAGTAAATCCGATGAATATTCCCGTTGAATTGTCGCAATTTGCAGAAGTGAAACAAGACAACTCGCCATCGTTGCTCGAACGACTTGACAGGCAGCCGTCGGTTACAATTACGTCGGAATCGTTCGGGAGGCCCTCGGGAACCCTTGCGGATGATGTAATTGACTTCCTGGAGAAGAAACCTTTGCCCGAAGGCGTGAAACTGACCTGGGGCGCCGATATCAAAACACAGAATGAAAGTTTCGGGGCTTTGGGTTCGGTGCTGCTTATCTCATTTTTATTGATCTACCTGATTATGATTGCCCTTTATGACAGCTACATCTATCCGTTTGTGGCTTTGTTCGCCATCCCGATGGCCGCCATCGGGGCATTCCTGGCGTTAAACCTGTCGTTAAACGACCTTACCCTGTTTGCACAGTTGGGATTAATCATGCTTATGGGTCTGGTGACAAAAAATGCCATCCTGATTGTGGATTTTACCAATCAGTTAAAAGCGCAGGGCAGGCATTTCAAAGAAGCACTCATCATCGCCGGCAAAGAGCGTATGCGGCCGATTTTAATGACGACACTATCTATGGCAATCGGTATGTTGCCCATTGCTTTGGCTAAAGGTACCGCAAGCGAATGGAAAAACGGCCTTGCATGGGTTATTATCGGAGGATTGCTTTCATCTATGATTCTGACGGTGTATCTGGTCCCTATGATGTATTACATCGTAGATACGATAAAGGAAAAGCTGGCGGATAGAAAAGCAAGCCGTAAAGCCATAAAGGCAGGTCTGATGGTTGAGCATGAATTATGATTTCCCGGAGGTGAAGCGGCTGATGCAAATGCCGGAAAATATCCGGCCTCTCTCATCAGCCCTCGCCCCATGCTTTCGAAAAATTACACCCGGTAATCATGAGGTGCTTTTTCATCATTAAAAACCCCTGAAATGGACAGGACTTTCAGAATTATCGAACTCATTGTACTCAGTTTTCTCCTTACTTCATTTAACAATCAGAATCAGGAAACCTGCGATTTTACAATTAATGTAAATGTATTGCGCAATTCAAACGGTTCTGTGGTTTTTGCCCTGTACAGCAGGGAAGATGCATTTCCTGATGAGCATTATAAAAAATCTTTGTTGTCCGGTTAAATTATGAGATTCTTCGCTAACGCTCAGAATGACTTTTACTTACATGAGTTTGAGGGGAAGGGGGCTTGGTGGCGGCATAGCCGCCACCAAGCCCCCTTTTTATTATCGTTAATGTATTGTCATTCTGAACGTAACGTAGTGAAGTGAAGAATCTCATAATTCCTCCCAAAGGTTTACCGGACAATAATGATAAAAAATACTTAAGAAAAATGACCGGGGAAATCGTAAACGGGAGTTCAGCCGTAACATTCGAAAATCTTCCGGCAGGGAGATACGCGGTTAATATTCTGCACGATGAAAACAAGGATGGCAGGATTAACAGAGGCCTTTTAATGCCAAAAGAAGGGATTGGGTTTTCGAATTTTCAGTCTGTTGGATTTTCAAACAGGCCCTCATTTCTGAAGGCTTCATTTGATTTGCTGAGTGATAAGCATGTTATGGCTAAAATTATTTACATGTAATCTGCATGATGAAAATGCTGCTGGTTTTTATGGTCATTGCTTCGTTGTTCAGCCTGCCGGTAACGGCACAGGTCAGGGATTCTCTCACCCGTGCCGGACTTTCGGAAATATCGCAGGTAAACCAGGGTAACAGTTATGTGACTTTTCCGGCGGACATTGGAAACATTGAGCCGCTTTGGTTTGAAGCAAATATAATTCCCAATTTCTATATACGCCAAAGCAAAAATTCCAGGCTGATAGGCGTATTGACCCCACAGATCATGTTGCGTATGTATCAGGAGGAGTCTTTCCCGGTTCGGACACCAGGTTATTTACCTCAGATTACCATGTATTATCTTTTGAAGGAAAAGGAAGATGCCGGCCTGCTGAGTATTTTCGGGCGCTTTGCGCACCATTCCAACGGACAGGATGGAAGTTTCTTTGATGATGATGGCAGGATTAACCTGGAATCAGGTAATTTTTCCACAAACTTCCTTGAATTTGGTTTTATCGCCACAAATATAAATACCCGTTTGAATGCGGTTCAGTTTTTTAAGTCATCATTTGAGTTCCATCCGCAAGCATGGAATGTGGGGGAACTCAATGGTTTGTACCACAATTACCGGTGGCATAACGCACTTTCCATATTCAAGCTTCCGGTTAAAAACAGGATTTATCCCCGTAAAAACGCTGATATATCCCTCAAAGGGGAAGCAACATGGATGTTTGGAAATCCTGATAGCCGGGAAGGTTATCCTTTTGACCGGCTTAATCTGAGGCTAACTTTTTATTATCATCCGGCATTTCTGGAGGACATAGGGCTGTTTGTTCAGTACTATCATGGTTCAGATTATTATAACATCTATTTTGAAAACAGGCTGGATGTGCTGCGATTCGGGCTGATGACAGAAAAGCTGAGGTTTTAGGGAATCATAAATCCATCCTGTTTCGTCTGTCGTTGTGGTTTTAACTTTCCCGGCAGGGCTGATTGCGCAATGATGCAGGCATGGGTAAGCCTGATCCCTGCGTGGTTACATAAAAATTTTCATGCAAAGTATTCCGTTTGCCATGATGAATGACCATCAGGATGCCATCCGATAGCCTGTCTGTAGATACATATATTAAAATCATGCATCCGTTTGACTTCCGTCCTTAGATTCCCTATATTTGATAAAAATAAAAAATCGGGACTTTCCCGATTTTTTAGCATCGATCAATATACTTGCATGCAGCCCAGGCTGTTTGCAGCCTTCAACTTATTCAGCCGTTTCTGTTCCAACCCTCCGGAATGAAACATCTGTACATTACGGTCATTCTTGCCGGAATATTTCTGGCTTCCTTCAATACCTTTGTCAGCGCGCAGCAGTTGGACCACCTCAGCGAACAGGATCCTTTCGCCATACACGGGAACATTTCGGCCAATGTGATCGGTTATCATGCTTCGGGCATTGAAAACCGTGCCAGACCATTTGCGCTGATGCTTGCAGCCAATGCCACCATAAGCACCTATGGATTTGATATCCCGTTTTCCTTCCGGTTCAGTGATAAAAGGGTGGATTACACCCAGCCCTTCAATCAGTTCGGGCTGAGTCCATCCTACAAATGGCTGACTACCCACTTTGGTTACCGGAATGTCACTTTCTCCGATTACACCCTTGCCGGGCACACTTTCCTTGGTGCCGGAATTGAAATGCACCCCGGGAAATTCAGGTTTGGGGCTGTTTACGGCCGATTCAGAAAAAGCACAGTACCCTTGGAGAATGCAATAGATACCACGCGCAACCTAAGCCGGAAGGGTTATGCCATAAAGCTGGGCGTAGGTTCCGAAAAGACATTTGTTGACCTGATTGTGATGAAGGTGAATGACGACAGCACCACTGCAATCCGCAAGCCCGGGGAAGTATACAGTCCGGCAGAATCAAACCTTGTAACTGGCCTGAATACCCGCATCTCATTCAGCAGGCAAATGTGGTTTGAAGGGGAAGTTGCCGGCAGCCTGTATACCACGGATGTAGCTGCATATGGGTTTGAAGGGCTGGAAGACGATCCCTGGCTGAGCCGGCTGAATAAAATCACACCGGTTAATCTCTCTTCTGAGCTGCTGACAGCCATCCGCTCATCGCTGAATTTCAAATCCAGAGATTTCAGTGCCAAACTGGAATACCGGCGCATTGATCCCGGTTATCGCTCCATGGGGGCGTACTTCTTCAACAATGACCTGGAAAATCTGGTGATTGCGCCGGCATTTAACCTGTTCAAGCGTAAATTAAATATCAGGGGAAGTCTTGGCCTCCAGCGCGACAACCTGCGGAATACCCGCAAAGCAACCAGCCTGCGTACCATCTCATCGGTTAACCTGAGTTACAATCCTGTACCTGTTTTCGGTATCGACATCAACTATAACAATTACAGCAGCAATCAACGGGCAGGGAGACTGCCGCTGATTGATTCCCTGAAGTTCTTTCAGGCCACCACCAACCTGGGTATTATGCCCCGGTTGATGATTGTGAACGATAAGTACAGCCACATCCTGATGCTGATGTTCAACAAAATGAAGCTTAATGACAAGAATGCCTCAACCGCGGAGTTCACCGAAAACGATGCTACCATTGCCAACCTGAACTATAACCTGGGTTTTAACAAAAGCGCGCTGACCCTGATGCTGGGGTTTACATACAATAAACTACAAAACTATGTTTTTGAGCATTCGGCTTCAGGATTTACGGCCGGTGTGAGTAAGTCATGGCTCGGGGGCAAAATACAATCGGGCCTCAGTAACGCACTGGTCTGGTCGGGGCTGAAAGGCGAAGCCGGAAAAAATGTAACACTCAATACTTCGGTTAATGCTGGTTATCAGATCAGCAACCACCATTCGCTGCGGCTGAATGTGTTTTTTATCCGTTTCCTGGCAAAGGGAACCACGCAGGAACCAACATTTAACGAACTAAAAGGGGACTTTGGTTATGTATTCACATTTTGAAAACAGCATAGGCTGTTGCATCCGCAAATGCGGGATGGCCGGCCTGTTAATGATCATACCTTTTCTGACAATATATTCCGCCCATGCACAGGAATACCCCCTGAGGGTTAACCTGGTGGTGGCACCTCCTTATTCTCCGAAAATCAGTGAGTACACCAGCAATCCCAATAAAATCCTGGCTACCGTCCAGTATCTTCCGGGGACCGGCAGCCGGGCACTCCAGGTTTACCTGAGCGGAGAAATTTCCGGTTCTTCCGGTATCCGGATTTACACCCGGGCCGGGCACCGTCCTCCGCAACCCCTGAATCTGATGCCCGGGAGTATTTACCGGCTCAATCTGAATAACATACAGGATATTTTCAGTACCTCTCAGCTTGTTTATGCAGGCATTACCGAGCAGGAAATTATAAGGGGGAACGGACTTCCGGAAGACGATTATACCATTTGCCTGAGGGCTTATGATTACCTGACAAACCAGCCGTTATCCGACGAAGATCCTGCCGGTTGCTGTCCGCCCTTTCCGGTGACCAGCATTGAGCCGCCGGTTATCACACAGCCTTTCTGTGGTGAAGAAATTACCGCCACCAGTCCGCAAAACCTGATTATTTCATGGACAAGGCCGGCCGGCGCACCGGTCACGACAAGATATAAGCTTCAGATGATTGAAGTGGTCCCGGGAACCCACAATATTCAGAATGCATTTAACTCGGCCGCACAACCCATTTTCTTTGAAACCAATACCAACACTACTGCATTTGTATACGGACCTGCGCAACCAGCACTGGTGAAAGGGAAAACCTATGCCTTTGCAGTTACCGCGTATGATCCGGCCAGGCACCACAATTTCAGAAACTACGGACAGAGTGAGGTGTGCAGTTTTATCTGGAAATCAGGCGGAATGATGTTCCCCGGGTCCGATCTTCCGGAAATCAGCGATGAGCCTGTTGTGCGGCCTGTAAATATCGGCGGTGTCAATATGGAAGTGCCGCTTCCGTTATTGTCGTCTAAGGTTTTCGGGAGGCTTGTTTACAGATATTCCGATCCTGGTGAAAATCAGAAATTTCCGCTTGCCGCCGCAACCATTAAACTGGTGGTTGGGCATGCCAAAGTGTTCAAAGGGCAACCCCTGCTTCCGGGAAATGTGCTGGAACATCTTTTGCAACCCCACAATGGCTGTGATGACCCGGAAGTCGGCCGGGTGCTCGGCGTTGCTACTACCGATTCAGAGGGCCGTTTCACTTTCAATATCCTGAACAGCCCTGACTTTGGTAAACGTTGCGGAGCAGGCACAGGAGAGATGGGCTACGATCATTACCGGGTGGCTTTGATCCTGATTGAGGCCCCGCACCGGAATTTTTATTTCAATCCTGATGTGTTGCTGATGCCTGAAAAAGGAAAGGACCTTAACACAGGTGATGTAATTGCCAATGTAAGAAGTTGTCAGATCACAATAACCACCCTCCCCGACAAGAATCTAAGTGCTGATCTGACCAATGCCGTCGGAACCGAGAAACTGAGTACCATCAATGTGTATTTATTGCGGAAAATAGATTTCTCTTATCAGTTGTTTCCGTTAAATGACGGAAAGATAAAAGGGCAGCAGCACCAGGTGGATGAATCCGTGAAGAACAAGTTTCCGGGCTTCTCCGTAGTTGCACATGGAACTACCGGGCCCGACGGAACCCTGACATTTCAGCGGGTGGTTTGGCATCACCAGAGTCAGTTTCAGTATTACCTGATGGCGGATACTCCGCCTGAGGCAGACATGAATTATACCTTTGGAGCCCCGGTTGCCTGGAGTCCGCCGCAAACCGTGCCCGATAAAACAGGCACCGGCACAATTAATCCTTCAATCCTTCAGTTCCCCGGGTTCTATGACTACAACAAAGCCCGACAGTCAAAAGAACTGTATTTGTGGCCGCAATGGCCGAAAGTGGCAGGTACTGTGCTTGAAAATGAGGATAGTTCACCCATCGCCGGAGCAAAAATAGATTTGAATGAGCAATTTAACCTGAGCCCGAAAAATAACCTGAAGATCTATTATCCTTACTGGATGTATAATGAAAACCAGCCGGTGGTTAACTGTCTGCAGAATAACTGCGGACAGTATTTCAACAGCCTGATGGCCATTACGGCCGCCGACGGAAAGTTTGTTTTTGACGACCTGACGATGGTTTACAATATGCAGGAGAAAGCGGTTACCGGTCCCGACCGGCACCTGCTGGCCGGCAAGGATGGGTATCAGACCCTCGACGATCACATCGGAATCATTATTTACGGCCGCCAGGTTATCAAAAACGAATTAAAACTCCGCAAGGGCGCCATTTTAAAAGGCTATGTGCGCGATGCCGAATCAAATCAGCCGCTCAATGCACAACTCTGTTTGCCGGATGGCAGGACCTACAACAGCAGCCCGGTAAACGGCAGTTTTGAGATGCCGGTTCCGCTGCTGCCGGGTGTTACACAGAAATTGATTGTAAAGCGCAACGGTTACATCACCGATACCATCGGATTCGAAGCAGCCCAGGCAGTGAAACACCTTGATGTGAAGCTGTTTACCCTGAAGCGCCGGCTCGAAGTAAGGGTTAAGACTTCCCATAACTTTATCATGATGCCGGTCCCGAATGTGCTGGTAAACATCATGAATGTCAGCACAAACCAACAGGGGAATAACTATCCTTTGGGTGGTTTTACGGATTCCGACGGCATCGTTACATTCAGTTTTGTTAATGGTGGCGCCAATAATAATCAGGAGTACCGGATAAGGGTCGGGATGCCTTCGAATACCAGCCGGAATTTTGAAACCCGGTATTTTACCATAAAAATCCCTTACAGTCAGCATGCGGTAATCTTAAATTGCGTGCTGAATCCGGCAGCATGCATCAAAGGGCATGTGTATGCCGGCAGTGGCACCGGATCACCCGTCGGGATTGCCAATGTGCGTTACCAGGGCTCAGCCGACACATTGAGCAGCATTTCAGGGGCCGACGGCTATTATTACATGAACAACTTCCCGGTCAGGAATTACCTGCAACAGGTTACTGCTGCAAAATCGGCGAGCAACTACATAGGTGATGAAAGGAAGATCCTGATCAACAAAGCCTCAAATGAATGCGTGACCATTGATTTCAACCTGACCGTCTATGAGGATATGGACATAACCAGCCTGATGGGATTTCCCATGGAAGTTACCAGCCTTACCGAAAATGATGACAAGACAGTGAGAATCAACGGTAACCTGACGAACATCCGCAGCAATGAACAGTTCAGTGCGGATGCCGGGCTGGTGATTCCTTTCTCAGACATTGAAATCAAAGCCGGAAGCAGGAAAAACAGCAAAGGAGTTCCGTTGGCTGAGCCTGCAAGCCTTCCGGTGGCTACTTCAAAAAGCAACCTGCAAAACATCATGGTTCTGAAAACCTTTTCAGGGAACGTTTATAAGCCGGGCGGGATAACCATCGATCGCGAAAGCAGTTCATCTGCCTGGGGTACCCTTAAAGGCAGGGTTAGCATAGAACCCACCGAGTTCAACAACACCATGACCACTTTTCCGCCCATTGGCCTTGCCATATCGGCAGCTTCGGGTCAGGATAAAATGAACATGTCCGTTTTCGCGGCCAATCCGGCAAGGGTTAAACCTGTACAACTCCCGGCAACCGGCTTTTTTGTATGCGGAATCAACGGAGAAGCCCTCCGGTATTCGCTTCCGGCATTTGAGAACTCAGCCAGTGCAGAGATTGCCAAATCATACCTGAACAACGGGAAACTGCTTCTTAACACCACCCTGCATACCCAATGTACCAACATAACGCCGGCTGACCTTAAAATTCAGCTGGGAGTGGTGGAAATAAGCAAAACCAGTTTTGTTTTCAACGGGAAGGGGCCCATCACATTTAACCTGAATCAGTGGAAACTGACCAGCCAGAAATGGAGTCTCGATAACCTGGGCGTTAAAATAGACCAGGCAACGATTAAGGCTTCGGGGTTGGATATTCCGTTGAAAAACCTGGTAATCACGCGCGATGCCATTGATCACAGCAATACCATTGCTGAATTTAACGGACTGAAAATCCTGGGTACACTTCCGGTGGAGGTAACAACTAAGAATCAGGGGCTGAACTATTATGATACCGGCAATGGCAATATGCAGTGGGTGCTTTATGCGACACCCGACGGCGGGCCACAAACGGCGATAATTTCAGGACTTCCCGGATTGCCCGGGCAGAAGCTGCCGCTGAATGGAATACGGCTGATCAGCGACGGAAGTCAGCCAAGGTTTGAACCACTGGCGCAGAATCTGAAGCTTTTCGACATTGTCGATTTCAGACCTGCTGCCGGATCCATCCTGAATATCTTCAATTCGGCATCTCCGCCCTGGTTTAAGGTTCAGGGTACTTATCTGCCCGGAATCCCTTACATTGAGGAGTTCAATGGCAATATGGCCTGGCAGAAGGTCTCCTCCGGCATGAAGTTTATCGTGGATAATCCCAATCCCATCAACTTCACACACAACAATATGGCCTTTATCTGGGATCCTGCCAGTTTGAAATTCAGCCCCCAGCTCTTTACCGCCAGAGGAACTGCCACCGAGGAAGGAAAACTCGGCCCTGTGCACATTGACCTGGTGCACAAGCCGGCATCCACCGAAATTGATATTCCGTTTGATGAAAAAATCTATATCACGCAGGATAAAACAAAGTTCTTTGAGAATGTTGCAGGCGGTATGGAAGTGAATAAATCACTGCATGCCTGGAATAACTTCTGGTTTGAAGGCGAGATGGCAGGGATGAACGGCATCAGCAACAATCCGCAGAAGAGCAGGTTGAAGTTTGTGTGCGAAGGCGACATCAGTGCAAGCGGACAGAGCGTAAGTGTGAGTAAGCTCGATGACTTTCCGGGCATGACGCTGACATACGATATCGCGAATTCTCGGTTAACCGGTTCGGTCAACGTTGATAAAAACCTGGCCGGGATGCAGGCGAATGGTACCGCCGATTGTGTTTTTGACCCGAACGGATGGTACATCAATGTTCAGGGTAATCTGTCCATTCCGGGCATCGGGGGTTGCGGTCTTTTCGGTTTGTTCGGCGATTACGGAGCCCTCTCTCCGGCCCTCTCCGCGCCATTCGGGGCGCTGAAATGCATCCCTGCAGAATTCCGGGGCAAGGTGAGCGGCTTCCTGCTGCAGGGGGTCATCACCAAACAGCTCATCCCATCCATAGAGTGGGGGGTAACCCTTCCCCTGATTGATCAGTTTGTCGGGGTGCAGGTATATGCCGACCTGTCGATGTATGCCAGAACCTGGATGAGCTTTGATCCGCAGGTAAATACCTATGGCATTTCATTGCTGGCAGATGGGAACATCGGCGGCGGTGTGAGCGGAGGCCTCTATGCACTGAAAGTACATGCCAATGCCCAGATGGGGATAAGTGGCTTGTATTACTCCAACGGCTCATACAATGTAACCGGTTGCGGAAGCGTGAATGCCGGCGTTTCAGCGGAAGTGTTTTACGGTTTGGGCTGGACGGGGGTCGACATCACCTCTCCCGATATTGGCCTTAAAATGAAAATAAGCGACACCGGTTGCGATTTCAGCCTGATGCTGGGAAGTTGCGGCGAAAACCTTTGTCCGTGATAAACAGCCGGAACTAATTGTATTTACTGAAAAATACCCAGATTATGAACGTTAGAAAAATAAGTAAATATCTGATCCCGGCAGTCATTGCCCTGGTTATGTCTGAAACCTTTGCACAGGTTAAGACCCCGGCAGGGTTCGACAAACCGGTTTTTCTTGTCAGCGAAACAACGCCGGACCTGATATACCTGCAATGGTTCAGCAAAGGCGATCGACCGGCGCCTGACTTTATGCCGCTGCGCTACGAAGGGGACAATCCGGTTGAGGCCAAAGGTGTCAAAGCCGTTATGCGAAGCGCTGATACAACCTTCTATTCTTTCTTTGATACCACTGTGCTGAAAACAGCGCGTCAGCAGAATCTGCAATACTTTATGGTTCAGCTGGATACAAACCGGCTGGCAGGAAACAGCAGCAGCATCACACTGATATCTCCGAAGGGTTCCAGGTTCTGGTTCGTTTCCACAAAAGCAGGAAAAGACAGCAAAATGCTGGGCATCAATCTGGAATGGGCGCTTAACGGGAATCAAACGGTTCAAAGGATTGAAATTGAACGCAGCGAACATCCTGACAAAGACTTTTCGCTGCTGGCGACCCTTCCTGCCGATAAAACCCGGTTTACCGATCTGGAGATCAAACCCGATAAAGTTTATTATTACCGGATTCTGGCAATAGCGGCAGATAATAACCAGGCTATTGCCAGTAATGTAATTTTCAGTGCAGCGTTCAACCCTCAGGCTCCCGCGCCGCCATGGCTGGTGAGGTCAAAACGCCTGAAAGGAGGCGTATCATTGCAATACAGGGTGAGTGACGCGGAAGCCGCCGGTATCCGCATTTACCGGAACGATGGTATTACCCCTGAATTGCGCGTGGTAAGCGACCTTCTGAGGCCCGGCGACTCGCTGCTGATCAGCTGGGTGGATACCACCGGGCTGCTATCAGGCAATACCACCTATATCTTTGCCGCCAAAACCGAAAGCAGCAGCTTCGTGGAAAGCTCATTTTCTGAGCTTACCTATCTCCGGCCAATACCTGAACATCCTCCAAAGGCCCCCGCGAATTTTACGGCTTATGAAGAAGACCGTAAGGTAGTGCTGCACTGGGAAAACCAGGAAAACCAAAGCAATATAATCGCCGGTTACCTGCTGCAGCGGCAGTCGGAAGGGGAAGGATCCGCACCATTACTTCCTGAGAATGGAATCCTGAAAATAAACAGTTTTACGGATGATACTGCAGAACCCGGAAAACTATACAGCTACAGCTTGTTCTCGGTAGATATTGACGGCAACCGGAGCGCGGAAGCCGCCATAGCGGCAATCCGCACTAAAAAAAGTCTGCCCATTCCTCCTTTTGCCCTGCGGGCTGTCTCCACCGAAGCCGGCATTCAGCTCGAATGGGGTCAGGTAAGCTACGATGGATTGTCTTCAATCAATATTTACCGCTATGAGAGGGGAAAAGCGCCGGTGAAACTGACAAGTATCCCGGGCGAAAGCACAGAATATGCGGACGCGAACACACAGGCTGGCATGCTTTATTTCTATTACCTCACCACAACCCACGAAAACGGAATGGAGAGCGGGGCATCGGAAGAGTTCAGTTGCAGGAGATAGGGCAGGGTCCGCCCGGAACATTTGAAAATTGAGCATCTGTCCGCATCAGTTCCGGGCGAAAGTATATCTTTGCCGCAGGCTATGGGGTTAGCCTTTAACCGCCTTCAACAAGCTGATAACTCCTGGATGATTTACCATTGGCAACCGGCTGCGATCTTCCGGAATCAGGATCATCGCGCGGATTGCCCGTTAAACCCGCAATCATTTAAAGGCCTATGTTGAAGATTCTCCTGTTTATCGGCTCCGGCAGCTTTCTGGGCGGCATCGCCCGTTACCTGCTGTCGAAGAGCATTCAGCAAACCGTTATCACTTCCTTTCCGCTGGGCACATTCTGGGTAAATATTACCGGTTGTTTTCTGATCGGGCTGATTTACGGCCTTTCCGACAGGGGCACTCCCATAAGCAATGAACTGCGCCTGTTCCTGGCCGTGGGCTTCTGCGGCGGCTTTACCACCTTTTCCACCTTCTCGCACGAGAACCTGGCCCTGCTGCGCGACGGCAGCTTTCTTTACTTCAGCCTGTATGCCGGGCTCAGCGTATTCCTCGGCCTGCTGGCCACCTTTGGCGGACACGCGCTTACCAAAATCATAATACCATGAAAAGCAATTCCGAAGCCACACGATTGCGCTTCTACATCAGCAATACCGATAAATTCAGGCATACCCTCCTGAGCGAAACCCTGGTTTTTGCCGCCAAACGCTACGGACTGGCCGGCGCTACGGTTACTAAAGGCTGCATGGGATACGGATCGAGCAGCGTGATACACTCTGCCAAATTCTGGGAGATAACTGAAAAACTGCCTGTAATTGTAGAAATGGTGGATGAGACCACAAAAATTGAACAGTTTGTGAATATCATCCTGCCCTGGTTCGATAAAATACCCACCGGCTGCCTGGTGACCGCCGAAAAGGTGCAGGTTGTGCTGTTTAAACAGGGTATGAAAAAGAAGTTCTTTTGATGATTTAACCATATCCATCTGACCAACACATGAAAATCGGTATTATCCTCGAAACCAAAGAATCTGAAAAGGCATGGAATGCCTTCCGCTTTGCCCTTACTGCAAAAAAGCAGGGGCACGAAGTAAAGATGTTTCTGATGGGGGAAGCGGTAGAATGCGAAGGCCTGACCCACGAAAAGTACAATGTGGATGTTCAGCTGAAGGCCTTTTCGGATGCGGGCGGTGAAATCATGGCCTGCGGCACCTGTTTGAAATCCAGGCAACTGAACGAAACCGAAGCCTGCCCGCTTTCCACCATGGTTGATTGTGTAAACCTGGTGGTATGGGCCGATAAAATGGTGACCTTCTGAAGCCGGTAACCTGCTGCTATCTTTCCTGCCTTTCACGAAAAACATTTTTACTTTCCGGCAATAATATTTTACCTTTGTTTGAAGAAGCCGGCGCGGGCCGGTAAATGAATGAAAGGGCAGTGCTTATCAATGTTCAGCCAATGAATTAAACAGTAATCAACAGTTAATATGGCAAACAAAATCATTAAGTTCGGCGAAGATGTGGACGGTTACAGTATTCCCGTTTTGAACGAACGTGAGGTAAGGGCGGCCGCCGGCCTGCTCTTTGTGTTAATGTTTACCGCTATCCTCACAGTGATTATGAAGGGAAATTTCCTGCTGCTGAAATACGCCGTCGTTATCTTTCTCACCGATTTTATTGTCAGGGTTTTTATCAATCCGAAATACGCCCCCACGCTGATACTCGGCCGGCTGGTCGTCTTTAACCAGACCCCCGAATATGTGGGCGCGCAGCAGAAAAAGTTCGCCTGGGTGATCGGCCTGGCGCTGGGCTTGATCATGTTGGTGCACCTGGTAATTATGAACGCTTTCAGTCCGGTTACCGGCATTATCTGTCTTATCTGCCTGATATTTCTGTTTTTCGAGTCGGCCTTCGGTATTTGCCTGGGTTGTAAGTTTTATTCATTGTTTTACAGGGAAAAGGCGCAATACTGCCCCGGCGAAGTGTGTGAAGTGAAAGACAGGCAGCCCATACAGAAAACTTCCCCTGCCCAGTGGATGATTGTACTGGGTTTTATTGCCTGGATTGTCGTTTCCGTCTATATTTTCAACGATAATTTCAGGGAACAGCCTTACGACCTGTTCGGCATCGAAAACCAGGCGCATGCCGCTGAGCAGCCGGCAGCCGACTGATCAGGACGCCCGCTTTTGACTGTTTTATTACAGGTGAATTCCAAAGTCCCGGTTTCCGGTGATTATTTTCCGGAGGTGCAGGCGTTTACCTGCTGATCACAAACTTCCCGCTGGTTACCCGTCCCTGCTGATTGCAAATGGTGAAGAGGTACAGCCCGCCGGGCCGATCTGACAGATCCGGCGTAAACGCGCCGCTGCTGATATTTTCCCTGCTTTCAATCAGGCAGCCCGCCGCGTTATAAATCTTAACGCTGTTTATTTGTCCCGGTGAAGCGGGGAAGGCAATCGTCAGCCTGCCCGCGGTGGGATTGGGAAACACCTTTGCCTGCCCTGCCTGAAGGTTATGGCTGCTGACGGTGGTGGTGTCCCTGCAGATGTCGAGCACCACGCCCTCCACCACCGTGAGGTTGTAGGGAATTTCCTCCGGAAGCAGGTACCAGCCGTTGTACATGCCACCCCAGCCGAAGTTCAGGTGGTAGTAATCATCCGAGTTGTAGCCATCCACCACCACATTGTGACCGGTGGTCCAGCCGGGATCCACCACCGCCAGGTGGGCGGGGAGGGTATCCATCATATTCTGCCGCAGGCGCTCATACAGGTCAGCGTCGTTCTCATCCAGCAGGGCCACCGTGGAGAAACCGAAGCGCAGGTAAGCCTCCAGCGCCTGATTCACCCCGAAGGTGCCCGAGGCTTCCGAGGTAAACACCTGGGTGCAGGCCACGCCGCAGGCAAACACCAGGGCGGCCTTGTCGGTGTTGTTCAGGTTGACATCCCGCTCATAATGGGCCTGCAGGGTGTCGAGGTAAATATTGAGTTGCGGAAAGGAGGGGAAGCCGTTCTGCGCATGGTCGTCGTCAATCTGGTAGTTGCGGCCGGCATAGCTGTGGTAATAGTCGTCGCCATCGTCAAAACGCGTATTGTTCAGGTTTTTGTGGAAGTTAAGGATCTGGGCCATGGCCACGGCCGGGCATCCGGCATAGCTCCGCGAAGCGGTTACGGGGTCCATGGGGCAGAGGTTATTATAAGGCGCGTTCTGCGTCCAGTTGGTCTTCAGCCAGCCGTCGCCGGTAGCCGGCCACTGCTCCGGACGGTCGCGCCGCGGCATAGGTTCGCTGACCACCGCCGCCTGACCGCTTTCTGCCGCATAGTCGAGCCTGGATTTCAGGTCGGCCCTGAGCAGCGTCAGCAGCGGATTGCCGCTTTCCGGCTTGCCGCAACCGGCGGTAAAGGAATAGGCAATAATGCGGGGCAGCAGGGGAGAGGCCGCCACCACCACATAGCCCGAAGGCTCCAGCGGAAATACCCGGGCCAGCAGGTCGCGGCCCGCCGCTTCCTGTCCGGCCAGACCGGCACGTACCGTAGCAGTTGCGGCGCGGCCATCCGCGTAAAGCAGCAGGTAAGTATCCCCGGGGCTTACCCTCTTTTCAGGATAGCGGGAAAGGTGCCCGCGCACGGTTTGCAGCGCATCGCCGAAGCGGAGGTTTTCAGGTTGTGTTGGCCGGGCTGACAGCAGTAACGGAAACAGGATGGTCAGCAGGGAGAGGGGCCAGGTTTTCATATCAGGTTGGTTTATGTCTGACAAAGATATAATAAAACTAATTGCGTATAATATGAAAAACCGGGCGGCTTATGGAGTACTGGTCCTTGATTTCAGGTTAAGGCATAAAACCACGAATGCGCGAATGCATGGGATTAATTGCCACGAATGCACGAATATTTTGCCACGAAAACTCGGAAACACGGAAAGCCACAGAAAATATCTTAAATCCTTGAATATTTGAATCACTTCTCCACCTTCGCGCAATTCATTGAACCCTCTCTTTCTCAGATTGTCAGACAGGATTTACAGGATTTACAGGATTTACAGGATCTGCTTTTTCTTTGAATCTTTGAATCTTTGAATAAGAAGCCACGAATGCACGAATGAAATTGCCACAGAAACACTGAAAGCCACAGATATTTTTTGAATCCTAAACCCGCGCAAGCGGCCATTAATCTTTTGAACCGAACGCAGTGAGCTCAGCGAAGCTAATTTTTGAATTTTTGAATCAGATGCCACGAATGCGCGAATGCGCGAATGATTGAATTAAATTGCCACTAAAGCGCGGAAACACTGAAAACCACAGAATATTTTTTGAATCCTTGAATTTTTAAGCCACGAATGCGCGAATGCATGGAATTAACTGCCACTAAAGCGCGGAAACACTGAAAGCCACAGAATATTTTTTGAATCCTTGAACCGATCCCGATTGCTATCGGGAGAGCTCAGCGAAGCTAATCTTTGAATCTTTGATTTTTTGAATCCTTGAATTTTTTGCCACGAAAACACAGAAAAACTGAAAACCACAGAATACTTTCTTAAATCTTTGAATCTTTGAATTTTTGAATTTTTGAATCCTTGAATTTTTGAATCCTTGAACCGATCCCGATTGCTATCGGGAGAGCTCAGCGAAGCTAA
>VSSQ01000379.1_pt1 | contig 34742 bp, 27 predicted proteins | sample 4763081 | NCBI WGS metagenome assembly VSSQ01 (sample SAMN12137344, study PRJNA551015) | bioreactor metagenome | isolation source: SDC9 anaerobic chlorinated ethene degrading culture | place: USA: Knoxville, Tennesee | collected 2015-01-01
TGGCCGGCGCCTCTCCCCTGTCCTGACAGCTATTCCCGAACCGGCACGAAACCACCTCATCGAGTGGCAACTGACGAATCAGCACTGAAGAAGTTTCCAGATGAATCCGCTCATGCTCAATTCCCATCATGATAATCCAAAAAGGGTCGTTCCAGCTAATTGGTAACGAGAGAGAAACCGTATCAATCACATCTAAAATCACATGTTTCGCCTTATCACGGTACTCCCGCACCTGTTGTACCGGCGGCCAGTTATAATGTTTCTCATCCAGGTCATCCCAACTCATTTCATCCACGCCGATGGCGAAGATAGATTCAAAGTCAGGATTGATACGCTTTTTGATCAAACCCGCCAGCATCATCTTATTGATAAAAAAAACGGCCGTATGACCGAGATAAAACAACAGAATATGTCGCAATGGGTCACCACGGTGATAAAATACCTCATCTGATTTCAGTTGTGTATACAGTAATTCGTCAATTTCCCATGTTTTGAGAAAATACTCCCTGATTTCAGCCCGTTTGGCATCGGGATTTCCTTTATCTAATTGAATTGTTTTGGTAATCAGTTGATTTAAATTCATGATTCTTTAAAATGTCTGTGGTGGATGGTTGATGGTAGATAGTTGATAGTAGAGACGCAATTAATTGCGTCTCTACACAATCCGTTTTCCGCTATTCACTATTCGCTATTCAAAGCCCCCGTTTCAAATATAGTTTCTCCATCAGGAAGCGTGTTTTGCGATCGGTAAACCATTTTTTCTGCAGAATTTTACCTACGACTTCGAATCCGGCATCACGATACAACCGGAACGCAGTCAGATTTTTGTTCCACACCCGGATAAACACTTCTCTGAAACGGTTTTCCTTCAGGTAACCGAGTGTTTTCTTGAGCATTTTACGTCCAAGTCCACGGCCACGATACTTTTCGTGTACCATCACTTCAGCAATGTAGGGTGTATGAACCTTATCACACACATCCGACAGCTCCGGATTAAACCCGGCATCGTACTGAAGCGGATACACAAACAAGGCGCCGGTGAGTTTCGATTCATCTTCATCGTCTACCGCCACCATCATCATACCTTCTTCGTAAGTAAGTCTGATTTCGTTGTCCAGTTCTTCAGGATCAATGTGCTGTGCTGCATCTCCCTGAGAAAAAGTATCCATATAAAGTTTACGGATTTCTTCTCTGAACTGGTAATGGGTGTCCTGAAAAATTTTCAACATAATTGTAAGTCTTTAACGTGAAAAATATATGATAAACAATTCTTCTCCTTCTTGTTTAACCCAGTGACTAAAATTCAGACTACCGGCTTTTTCTATCAGGGGAGCAGGAAGAAAAGGCGCAACCAGCTTATATATTTCACCGGAATTCAATCTGTTCAAATCAGATATCACCTGATTAACAGGATGTTCACCTGCAAGTAACATCTCTCTGATATCAAATTCCTGTACAACCTTTGTTCCATTAAACCAATCCGGCTGTTTAGTCACGAATTGTGAATCACCGGTAATATCTGCCAATTCCTGGCCTACAGCTTTCCGAAGGGTATTGATTAACTCCTCAGTCCTTAGATGCCCGATAGCCGCCGCTTGTTGCAAAGTTGCGATTTTTGCCACCGTTTTTCTCAACACCGGATTCTTTAACTTCTCGAATGCCGGTACCATGTTTATTAATAAGTCCTCCAGCTGCGGATAGGTTTCTATCAATTGAAGCACCTTTGTTTTGGGTGTTATGATTAATTTTGTTTCCATTAGGTTCTATTTTTCATTTTGAATACGATAAAATCCTTTGTTCTCCTTCCAGTTCGCGATAAACGGTTACATCATGCGAGACTTCCAGTGTACCAAGATAGTCTCCCTTTTCGTTCCGTAACGCAAAGTATTCAATGTGAATCATTTTACCACGCATATTAATCCAGAAAGGAGCCCGGGATGCTTTCCCTCTTTTAAAGTCATCGATAATCTTATCTACAATATGAGCACTTGCAGGCGGATGACAATGACGCACATCCCTGTTCAGAATGGCGCGGTTACGTTGAAAAATTCTTTCGGTACCCTGAGTAAAATACTTTACTTTATCATCTTTATCCACAAAAGTCATATCGAAAGGCACAGTATTGAGAATGGCCATGAGTTCTTCCACTGAAAATCCTCCGGAAGGCAATTGCACATGTTCCCCGGATTTATTCATTTCAGCAAGTATACTCTCCTTTGCCCAATCAGGTCTCCATTCTGTTGGAGGGTCGTACAGGCAATAACCAATCTCGAGCGACTGCTTTTTAATTTCGTACCAGTCGGCTTCAGTCAGCTTATCCATCGCCATCGGAAACAGGATTTCCGATTCTTTTTGTCCCATTTCGATGACCTGCCGGGCTGCCGGTTTTAAGATAATGTCTGCAGACACAAGCAAATCCTCGCGACTTATATCAGGCACCTGCAGCAATTCGATGCTACCTTTAATCAGTTCGCGGATCTCATCGTGTTTACCCCACATCACTTTGGGTGGACCGGTAATGCCTTCTTTTTCGAGATAAGGAAACAACAAATATTCTTTGCGCTGATAGAGTTTATCCACATCATACAAACTGTTATATAATCCCCTGAGTTTCAGCACTACCTCATTGATATTAAGTTGCTCATACTGTTCAACATCTGCCAGTACCTGAAAAATTTGTCCAACCACCTTGCCCAGCTCCTTGTTTTCCTGCAACATCACATCTACCGGATGTCCTTCGGGGATTTCCATCTGACCGGACAAATCCACCCGGCCTTCGAGTACAGCCGAATGAGCATCACAAAGATCCAATACTTCTTCCTCCGGAAGTCCCTCACTGATAAGCTCCTGTTCCACTTCAACCACCTCACCATAAGGAATACTGCTCAGACTTTGCAGTAATTGCCGACGAACTTCATCCTCCGACTCTCCGGCATGTAATTTCAATATCAACTCTTTTAAAGTTTTCTTTCTTTCGTACGAATTATTGATGAGTTCACTCATGATATCTGTTTTTATATTTTAATTTTATATACAAAAGTAGCAGTCCTCATGGAATGAAGAAATACCCATTTCAGACTATTTTTACAACATTTTTTAGTCTGAAATGTTCTGTATATCACACTTTTTTGTGAGAAATTAAGAGAAAATACAAATGAATTACAAAGATTGCATCATTTCACTGTAATGATAAACATTAACCCCAGGCCTTTGAAGTTTCGCAGCCTGTATCATCGCACGGGCAACACACGTTGCCTCTATCGGTTTTTGTTTATCAGGAATCAGAAAATAAAACGGCTTCATTAAAACAGCAGCTATTTTCTCTGCCAGGCGGGGTTTGGATCTTTCACCCAACAACAAGGATGGCCTGAAAATATTGATGGAAGGTATATGCAGCTTAGAAACAGCAACTTCAACTTCTCCTTTGATCTGTAAATAAAAATTACTGCTTTGAGCATTTGCCCCTATTGAAGAAACAAGCTGAAAGCTGCGAACTCCGGTCTCTGCAGAAATCAGAGCAGTATTGACAGGAATGTCCAGATCTACTTTTCGGTATTCCTGTAAATCCGGAGTCTCACTACGGGTTGTACCTACGGCACAAAAAACCACATCACTACCGGAAATGACACCCCTGAGTGCATCTGTATCTGTGAATTTCAGAACTACAATCTTTACTTTTGTATCAGGGTATTCAAACGGATGGCGAACAACCACACGAATCTCTGAGAATGTGCTGTCAACACATAATTGTTTCAATATATGAGAGCCTATTAATCCGGTTGCTCCGATTATAGTAGCGATTGATGTTTTATTATCCATTTAATTTGTTGTTAATCTGCCATTAAAAACATTTAAGATATGAATTTTGTTCAATAAGAACAGGGATAATAACCAACATTATTTTCTCAGTTTACAAGATAAAAAAAGACCCTTGAAATTCTGAAATTTCAAAGGTCTTTGCGGAAGCTACGAGATTCGAACTCGTGGACCGGTTACCCGATCGGCAGTTTAGCAAACTGCTGGTTTCAGCCACTCACCCAAACTTCCGTTTTGCTTTAGCGGCTGCAAATATAGAAAAGAAATTCCGATTATCCAAAAAAGAATAAACAATAAATTTAAAAACTTATATGTATTTTTGCATCCTCAAAAAACATCATAATACATCTCATGTAAATGACTATGTCGAAAAATAAAAAAAGTCTGTCGCAAAAAATACTCTTAGCTGTCGCTTTAACAACAGGTCTCTTTTTCATCTTTGCAATTTACGCAATCCTGTTCCCAAACACTTCAATACAGGATGAGGATACTTACCTTTATATTTCAGACGATGATCAGTTTGAAGATGTTCTGGAACAAATTAAAGACAAATCGTTACTCATCAATGATTTTACGTTTAAAGTTCTTGCAAAACAGATTAAATACGATCAGAAAATACGGCCGGGACGATATAAAATCACACCGGGTATGTCGAATTTTATCCTGCTTCGTAAACTCAGGGGAGGAAAACAGGATCCGGTAAAACTGGTTATCAATAACATTCGCACAAAAGAGCAACTTGCAGGTAGGTTATCTTCAATGATCATGGCTGATTCTTTAAGCATTATAAACGCACTTAACGACTCTGTATTTCTGAAACAGTATGATTTAAATCCATATAATGCCGTAATCTTCTTCATTCCCAATACCTACGAAGTCTTTTGGGATACAGACACAAAAGAACTTTTCGACAGAATGAAAAAGGAGTTTAATGCTTTCTGGAATGAAGACAGGCTAACCAAAGCTGCTGCTATTCCGATGACACAAACGGAAGTGATGACGCTGGCTTCTATTGTTGAGGAAGAGACAAATAAAAAGAAAGAACATCCGATTATTGCCGGACTTTACATCAACAGACTGAAAATTAATATGCCATTGCAGGCATGTCCAACCATCCGGTTTGCGTTGAACGACTATACGATCAACCGAGTTCTTATCAGGCACTTACAGGTTAAATCTCCTTACAACACTTATAAAAACAAAGGTTTGCCTCCCGGTCCGATTCGTCTGCCATCACCAACCACGATTGATGCAGTTTTGAACTATGAAAAACATGATTATTTGTTTATGACTGCAAAAGAAACTTTAAATGGCGAGCATAATTTTGCCGTCACCTATGCTGAACACAGCATTAATGCAAAGAAGTACCAGCAGGAGTTAAACCGGCTCGGAATTAAATAGTTCAGGAAATAAAGTTTACTTCAGGAATCAGGTTTATTCCAAACCTGCCGGCAACAGATTGTTGAATCATAGCTGCAAGTTCTGCTATTTCTTTACCTTTTGCACCACCGCAATTGATCAAAACGAGCGCTTGCTTTGCATGCACGCCAACATTCCCGATGGTACGTCCCTTCCATCCGCATTGCTCAATTAACCAACCGGCAGGAATTTTTTCCTCCTGTTCGCTTACAAAATAATGCGGCATGTCTGGATATTGCAATTGTAATGCTTCGTACCGTTCTCTCTTCACAACCGGATTCATAAAGAAACTACCGGCATTTCCGAGCACTTTGGGATCCGGTAATTTGGATTCCCTGATCCGGATAATGGTATTCCTTATATTCTCCAGATTCATGGTTCCATTTTTCAGCACTTCTTTTTCAAGGTGATTGTATGACAGATTGAAAACCGGCTTTTTGGATAACCGGATTATCACGGATGTCACAATAAACTGACCTTTCAACTCTTTCTTAAATACACTTTCCCGGTAAGCGTAATGACATGCCTCCTGCTCAAAAACACTGCTTTGTCCGTCTGCAATGCGTATAGTTTTTACCTTTTGCACAACATCTTTTATTTCAACGCCATAAGCACCGATATTCTGAATAGCCGCTGCGCCGGTTTCTCCCGGGATCAAAGAAAGATTTTCTATGCCTGACCAACCTTGTTTCACGCAATATCCTACCAAATCATCCCAAATCACACCCGATCCGACTTCGATTAAAACAGCATCCTCTATTTCTTCTACCGTCTGAATTCCTCTGATGGCCGAGTGTAACACAACACCGTCAAAATCATTCAGAAATAACAGATTGCTACCTTGTCCTACTACCAACAATGGATTTTCCCTGACAAGACGCTGTTTTAAAATATCAATCAAATCTTCTTCTGAATCAAATTCAAGAAAATACTTTGTTTTGACATCTAATCCGAAAGTATTATAATTTAAAAGAGAATGGTTTTGATAGAGATGCATGGTGTGTATTGTTATGTAGTTGCTAAAATTGCTTGTAGCAATCAAGTTGAGAATCAAGTTAAGTTATCTGGAGTCACTAAAGTTGCTTGTGGGAATCAAGTTGGGAATCAGGTTTAAAATCATATCTTTGTCGGGCTTAAAGCTTGTCAAATTCTTGTTTTCTTTTTCAGCTCAAAGTCCCTTCCCAGGTATTTTTCCCTTACTACAGGATTATCAGCCAGTTCTTGCGAAGTTCCCTGATACAATATCCTTCCTTCAAACAGAAGATAAGCACGGTCGGTAATACTCAGGGTTTCATCTACATTATGATCAGTAATAAGGATGCCGATATTTTTATCTTTCAGTTTCCACACTATATCCTGAATATCCTGCACAGCGATCGGATCGACACCAGCAAAAGGTTCGTCGAGCATGATAAAACGAGGTTCGATTGCCAGACAGCGGGCTATTTCGGTTCGTCTGCGTTCCCCTCCAGACAGCCGGTCACCGATATTGTGGCGAACATGTTCCAGATTAAATTCGGCAATCAGAGTTTCCAACTTTTCATGTTGATATTCCTTACTGAATTTAGTCATCTCGAGCACCGATTTAATATTGTCTTCGACCGACATTTTACGGAAAACCGATGCTTCCTGCGCCAGATACCCAATGCCGCTTTGTGCTCTTTTATACACCGGAAATTTGGTAATATCCACATCATTCAGAAAAATACTTCCTGAATTTGGCGTGACCAACCCGGTTGTCATATAGAATGTGGTTGTTTTTCCGGCACCGTTTGGTCCCAGCAACCCTACGATTTCCCCCTGCTTCACGTCAATAGACACATCATTTACAACCAGACGTTTACCGTATTTCTTATATAGATGTTCGGTGCGCAGCACCATTCCTTCATTATTCATATCATTATCGTTATTCATGTAGAGACAGGGCATGCCCTGTCTCTACGTTTTCCGTTTTCCGTTTTCCGCTATTCGTTTTTTTTATACCATCCCGCATACATAGCGTAATTGTGTGCTATTTTACGGTTCATTTCGTGTGTTTGTTCCGGTTCAACGTTTTTAACAAATTTGGCCGGTACTCCTGCCCACAGGGTATATGGTGGAATTTTCGTATTACTCAGCACCAATGAGCCGGCTGCTACAATGGCGCCCTCTCCCACTTCAGCATAATCAAGCAACGTTGCACCCATACCAATCAGCGCGTAGTCATCTATTTTGGCTCCGTGTATTGTAACATTATGTCCCACTGAAACATAATCACCAATTTCCACAACCGATTTCTCATATAAAGTGTGTAAAACTGAGCCATCTTGAATATTAACGTGATTTCCGATGCGAATCGAATTTACATCGCCACGAAGTACCGCATTAAACCAAATGCTACAACCATCGCCTATCACAACGTCTCCGATGATGGCGGCATTTTCAGCTAAATAACAATCCTCTCCAAATTTCGGGTCAAAACCTCTGACCGATTTAATCAATGCCATATATAAACTAATTTTATCTGAACTGAAGTCCTTTATCTGTAGGGATAAAAAGAATATGCAACAAACGTTCTTCCCTCCAGATTACCCTGACAAATACCAATACCAATAACGGAATAATCGAAGTTAAAGTTGCATGAGAAATAAACAAGGTTATTGCTACATAAAGCACGATTAACAATAAATAAATGACGTTGTAGAAAAAGAAAAACTTCCTGGGACTCCTTTTCCATAACATCAGTGCCAACATGATATTCATGGGATTTAACCACAATATGTTCAGGTTATTACCAGTGATCGGATGTTCAGAAAAAAACATAAAAAAGAATATCAACAAGCCAGCTAAACCTGTAATTAAATACAAAATAGTATCAAATATTTTATTGGCGATGTCGTCCATATTTGTTTTAAAAATCATCAGTATAATCCCTATTATTAACCAAATCAAACTGACTGTAAAAGGATGAAAGATCCATGAGGTCGTCGAAACGGTTTCAGTTACCGGCTTACCCTTCACAAGCATTTTGACGCTTTTTACTATCTTTCTTTCCTGCAATCCGTTGTTCAGACTCATTATCTTCGATCTTTGCATGACGTCCTTTAATCTTTCAGGTAAAAAAACACTTGATTGCATACCTACATTTCTATCGGCATCGACACCAAAAAGCAAATTGACACCGACATCTGCCCATGGGACATCCGAAAGGTAGTCGGTTATCATGTTACGATACGAATCTTCCTCCACTTGATTATCTCCCACAAGCACTCCACTCAGCGACTTGCTGATCATTTCATAAGGCCGGGTTGCACAATTATCATACACAAAATTATATCTGTACATCCTATTCTGAGGAAGATAATTGATCGTAAGCAATTCAATCAGTTTTTTCTTTTCACTTTGGGTCAGGTCGAGTTCCTGTTCCCATACCGTTGAGCCCCTCTCCTCGTACTCCTGCAGAAAATTTTCCGTAGGATATACACCAAGCAGATAATCAGTGTGTCCTCTCATAAATTTCCAGTAGAAATGTTCGGTTCTGAAGTCAAAAATACCATAGTTGAAAACGATATCGGTACCTTTCGTATCATGGATTCTGATTGCAGTATGTCCGAATTTTGCATACAAGGCATCGCCCGGCTCACAGGTAATCAAACTTACAACTGTTGAGTCGCCAAGATTAATGTTCTGGGAGTTCAGATTATAAATTCCCGTTAGCAAAAAAATAAGCAGAATAATACGTTGTCTCATGTTATACGGGGTTGGATTAGTTCCGGCAAAAGTAAGAATTTTTATTCAATAGTTAAAGAACAATCCACTGAATCGTAACAATCAATAATCACTAAAAATGTTTTTTTCACATAAAAATATTGTTTTTGTCAAAAAACAATTAAATTTGTGCTGTAAAACAGTGTTATCTAACATATTTTATTTGTAGATATGGCTAAAAAGATTATCTCAGCTCCCAGATCGATTGACGAAGTGATGACGGTATGGGATGTCCTGACTCCGGACGAAAGGCAGTTTGTCAGACATAATCATACGGTTCACCATTTTAAAAAAAATGAAATGATTCACTGCGAGGGTGAAATACCGACACACATGATGATCCTTGAATCCGGGAAAGTAAAAGTTTATAAGGAAGGAGTCGGAAGTCGCGCTCAGATTATCCGGATGCTCAAACCCGGCGAACATTTCGGCTACAGGGCTATCATTGCCAACGAACCATACAACACGAATGTAGCGGCATTCGAGGCATCAACTATTTTCATGATCAAGGCAGAAATTTTTCTATCTATTCTTAAACATAATAACGCTTTTTGTTACAGGTTCCTGGAAGAACTCGCGAGCGATTTGGGTGCATCGGATGCCCGCACAGTCAACCTCACCCAGAAACACATCCGGGGCAGACTGGCAGAAGCCTTACTGATGCTCAAAAAGAACTACGGCATGGAAGAAGACGGAGCCACCATCAGCATCTATCTTTCAAGAGAGGACTTGGCAAACTTATCCAATATGACAACATCCAATGCCATACGTACCTTATCCAACTTTGTAAACGAACAGGTGATTGCCATGGATGGCCGTAAATTAAAAATTATTGATGAAGAAAGGCTGATCAGAATCAGCAAAATGGGTTAAACCATATAAATTATGACTGCATCTCAGATTGATTCAACATACAAAGCTGTTGTCGGTTTATTACAATCAGGTAAACTCAAACTCGCGTTTGACAAGACACGTATGCTGGTGAATGAACTCCAGTGGGGAGATATCAATGACCAATTTGAGGAAATGCTTCAAAATTACCGGCTTATGCTTCAATATTTTATAACCGGAGTTGAAGATCCTGATCGCAAGATCATCTATAACAAACTAATAGCCAAACTAATCAACATCAACGCTTTACTAAGAGAAGAATTGATGATGCGCAATGCTACCAGTTTCGAGTTTACCCAAAAAAGATATTTTCCGCACAAATTACATTTCAGCTCAACAGCTGATTTATACGATTCGCTGTTGTATTTTCACCAGCAAAAAGCTATGCTGGACGACGTCTCGCCTGATGCAGAAAAAGAAGCCAAAAGATTAAGAAATAATTTCGAAAAACTACTTCCTGATTTATTTGCTGTTTTTTGGCTGAATACGAGAATCAGAGGCGACGAGAAACGTGTTTTCCAGCAAATACTACATGTCTCTTATCCGGGAGATCTGGAAAAAAGCTTGCTTATCTCTGCGCTGACTCTCAACTTGTGGCGCATGTTTGATGAAGAGAAACTCTTGCTTTTGCTTGATGCTTGTACACATGAAAATATGGCTGTCAGACAACGGGCTTTGGTTGGTCTGTGTTTCATTCTCACCAAACACAACAGCCTAATGCCTTATTATCCGGCTGTAAGAAACAGACTTGTGGTGCTAGCAGATGACATATCCATCGTTGAACATCTGAAGAACATCATTATGCTTATCATCGGAACGACTGAAACCGACAGAATTACAAAAAAAATGAAAGAAGAAATTCTTCCGGAAGTAATGAAAATCAGCCCGATGATCAAAGATAAATTAGATGCGGAAAATCTGATGAAATCTGATGAATGGGATGAAGAAAATCCGGAATGGAATGAAATACTGGAACAAAGCGGAGTTGCAGATAAACTGCAGGAGCTCACCGAATTGCAAATGGAAGGAGCAGATGTGTACATGAGCACCTTTTCGATGCTGAAAAATTTCCCGTTTTTCAATGAAACAGCTCACTGGTTTTTAGCATTTGACCCTGATTTTTCTGCAGTACAGGAATTGTTCGAGAAAAATGACAAATCCATTCTTGCTGCATTTCTGAACAATAGTGTAATCTGTAATTCGGATAAATACTCATTTTGTCTAAGCGCTCTCCAAATGCCTTACAGTCAGCGCGACATCATGAGTCGCACTTTCAAAGCCGAAGCAGAACAACTTGAAGAGATAAGTAAAGATGAAGCAATTTTAAATCCGAATTTAACAGCTAGGAATATTGCCCGGCAATATATCCAGGATTTATTCCGTTTTTTTAGGATACATCCTCATCATATCGATTTTCAGGACATGTTTAACTTTTCATTAGACATACATCAGACCGGATTTTTCGATTTATTGGTATCCGGAAGCGATATAAAAACCCAGGTTGCAGAATATTATTTCACAAAAAAATTATATTCCCAGGCAATCGTACTTTTTTCAGAATTAATTGAAGAACAGGAGCCTTCTGCTGCATTATACCAGAAAATCGGGTTTGCTTACCAGAAAAACTCCCAAATCCGGGAAGCGCTGGATGCTTATATCAAGTCTGATATGATTTTGCCAGATGATGTCTGGACAGTCAAGAAAATTGCATTGTGTTTCCGTTTAACTGGAAATTATGAAAAAGCCCTGGAACACTACAAACATGCTGATTTTCTTAAACCTCATCAGTACAACACAAAAATGCAGATAGCCAACTGTTTAATCGGATTAAACCGGCATAAAGAAGCCCTGCATATTTATGCTGATATGGAAAAAACAGATCCGGACAACGAAAAACTGTGGAAAGCCATCAGCTGGTGTGCCTTTGTTTCGAAAAACATCCATCAGGCTGATTATTATATGGAAAAAGTACTTTCAAATGTTCCGGATGCAACTGATCTCCTGAATGCCGGTCACATTGCATTTTGTAAAAAAGACAGGTCAACCGCCTTAAAGCACTATCAAAACAGTCTGGAGCTACGGGATGGAAATCTGCAATTGACTATTGATCAAATCAATAAGGACAGGGAATTTCTGATTTTAAATGGTGTTCTCCCGGATGAAATAACCCTGCTATCAGATGAATTATCCTTTCGTACCGAGCAATAAAGCTATTAAACAATGAAAGGACTCGTAATAAAAAACACAGGCAGTTGGTATCAGGTCAGGACAGACCAGGAGGAGATTTTCGAATGTAAGATAAAAGGCAACTTACGACTAAAAGACATCAAAAGTACAAATCCCATTGCAGTAGGCGATTTTGTTGAATTTACCGCAATAGAAGAAAAGGTCGGGTTGATTTCAGGTATTTACGACCGAAAGAATTATATCATCCGCAGATCTTCCAATTTATCAAAACAGTCACATATTCTGGCTGCCAATCTGGATCTGGTCGTACTGGTAATTACAATCAGATATCCTGAAACTTCTACTATTTTCATCGACCGTTTTATAGCTTCAGCCGAAGCGTACAATGTTCCGGCTTGCATACTGATTAACAAAATTGATTTGTATACGGAGGATGAAATGCAATATGCAGAAGCGCTCAAAACACTTTATGAATCAATTGGTTATCCTGTATTTATGCTATCTGCCCTCAAACCGGATACTTTTGACACTTTTAAGCAATTCTTAACCGGAAAAACCATCCTGATTTCAGGAAATTCAGGTGTAGGCAAATCCACCTTAATCAATGCAATTTTACCTGAATCACTGGCAAAAACCGGCGAAATATCAAGCTATCACAACAAAGGGACACATACCACCACTTTCTCTCAGCTTTATCAACTTGAGAATGGAGCAAAATTGATCGACACCCCCGGAATCAAAGGATTTGGTACGGTCGACATGGAAATAGATGAGATCAGTCATTACTTTAAGGAGATATTCAAAACGTCAAAAAAATGCCGTTTTACGAATTGCACACATGTACACGAACCCGGTTGTGCCGTACTGTCTGCAGTTGAAAATCATCAAATCAGTCTCTCCAGATACCAAAGTTATTTGAGCATTCTATCAGATTTTGAAACAGGGAAGTACAGGTAAACACAAACAAAATAATTTTCTATTGTTTCACAAAATAAGCAGTCCGCGTGTTTTGCCCGTTGTTTACCTTTATAAAATACATTCCGGGGAGTAGGTCAATAACTTTTAGTGTTACCTCATGGTTATATGTCTTGTGAGATTTAATCAATTTACCTCTGAGGTTAAATATATTTATTTCAGTAAGATTCGTATTGATTTGATCAAATTGTATATGCAGATTATCAACCACCGGATTGGGACTTACCCTGCATTGAAAATCTTTGTATTCCTCCCGGATAACTCCGGAATAAAAGGCGTTTTCAAGTTCTGCATTAATTTCATATATTCCTGGATTCAATTCAAAAACCATGTACTTTCCGGTGACTCCTCTGAAATAAACCACAGAGTCCTGTCCCGTAGCATGATTATCCGGCCAATAGGTTACATCATTCAGACTGATTGATTTTATTTTCTTATCCGGATGAGGAAGAACCGGTATCCCTACTATAGCTTTCGTTTTATACGGCGAGATAAGTTTCAACTGATAATTCAGGGAATCCTTGTTAATCTCAACTTCAATATTGCCCTTTACAGAAGGGACAACAGACCTGATGTAATTGAGACTGCCTTCCTGAGGAAAAACCCGGTAAACATCAAAACTCGGTGCCAGAGGGGCAACACCAGCACTGTACCGTGACAGCAAAATCAACGGTCCACCCGACCAAGCATGGTTATTCGATCCTCCGCTAACAAAATATTCTGTTAGCGTTGTTCCCATACTTTCAACCATATTCAGATAACGATCCGGATGTTTCATACGCGCCAATGCATCTCTCTCATAACCCATCAGGAAAAGAGCTTCAAGCACATATTTTTCCATATAAGGACTTGCACCCCGCCTTGTCAAAAGTAAACTCCGGATTTTACTCCATTTGGTTTTATCCGCAAAACCGGCTAATACAGCCATGGCATTAGCCCTGTCGTCGGTTTGCCCGGAATAAGAGGGAGATCTGTAAGCCTGACCATTCCAGAAAACATCATTAAAACTGTTTTGCATATCTTGCATCCGGTTCCGATACAATAAAGTATCTGCTGAATTACCGGATAAAACCGCCATTTCTTTTGCTGCTTTCAGAGCTAAATAGTACCATGCATTTTGTATGATTTCTGAATCGATATCCTCTCCCCAATCCGACCAATCCCAATTTCCGGATCTGTATGTAAGCAAACCATTCGATTTAAACATCCACAAATCAAGATAAGCTTTCACTTGTGGATACACTTCCACAATCGTGGCACTATCGCCGGTATACATGAAATAGTTCCAGAAACCGAATTCGCCAACGCTGGCCAACATCTGTGCCGGCAATTCATTATTCCAGTTTCCGGAAGGAACCGGAGCATACAAAACCTTATCTTCGCGTTGCCATTTGATTAAATTACTGATTGATTTTCTGGATAAAAGATCCGACTTTCTATCGAGTGCATAAAACGATTTCCCAATATGTATTACAGCATCTCCCCACCACAACGCCCTTTCTCTGTCGGGACAGTCCATATAGTTATCACGCATGGCCAGATAAAGCGTGCGTTGTGCTTTTTGCCATAATTTATTATAAAAGACATCATCTGAGACAAAAGAACCGGCCATTTCGGTATCATAACCCGACTCTCTGTATTTTATCGACTTAACCGTTACACCAACCGGAATAGAATAGATAATCTTATGTCCGTTCATCCATCCTAATGATTCATATTGCGAAGTTCCGGGAGCAGCAACATATTCGGCCATAATCCCTTTATCACGCCAGTTATGGTAACTGTCACTGTAAATAAAAATTTCTTTGCTTTCGGTTGTTTCTATTTCAAGGTAAGGTGTTATCTGTGCATTATAAGGTAAATCCGCTACAACAAGAGTACGCATGGATGTTGTATAAGGCAGAGTAAGCTGCTGTCCTTCAACTGAGATACTTTCATAATCACGTAACTCTGAATTTCTCCACTGCGGTATAGGTCTCAACGATAATGAATTCCAGGGAGCAGCAGGGGGAATACCTTTCTCAACCGCTACCGGCCAGGACGAATCATCATAGTCAACATCTTTCCATGCACCAATTGTATCATTAACAGCATTATATCTGATTAAAGATTCTGAAAGCCTGACGTTGGGCTGAATGTTTACTGTCGCCCTTTCAAAGGATGGATGAATAATCATTTTCCAGGTAGTATCACTTTTAATGACGAGATCATCCAAATCACACTCAAATAAAAGTCCTCCTTTTCCGCTGTCATGGTGTGAAAATCCATCTTTACCAAAATACCAGACCTGAACAGCAATCACATTCATTCCGGTTTGCAGGAATTTTTTTATGTCGATCAGATCATAATAGGTATCATTGGGGGTTGGACCGCGTTTCAAACCACCTTCAAGTATTACTTCTTTCCCATTTATCCACAGCCAGTACTTGGAATCAACTGCAATTCTTGCTTTTGCTGTCAAAGGAATCTCGTCAAGTAAAAAAGTCTTTCTGAAGCAAGACCAGGTATTTGCGGGGCCATCTGCTTCCTGCCAAATCCAATTGGCATTCCATGTATTTATCCCCACATTTAACTTTTTATTTTTGGTTTCAGAAAACGGTCTTTTATCCAGAATATTATCAACCGGAATTCCCTTGTTTTGAAGATTGATGTTTGCATCCTGAGCATTCAAAACCGGGAAAATTGATAAGCCTGTAATAATAAAAAGAAACAAAAAAATCTGTTTCAGGATTTTTGTTTTATCGTATTTCTCCGATACACCTGTCATACAAAGATAAACTATTCGAATGTAACAACTTAAGCGACATTAAGTTCAACAAAGATAGAAAATTTTTAAATATTTTTTTTGATTCAACCTGGGTTAACTTCAGTCTAACAAACACAATTATGCTAACAAATATAAATATCTCACTTACAGTTTTAAATATTTTTACCTCTTTCTAAAAAATTTATTTATATTTGCAGCATATAAATAGAATATTTAATCAATTCCTATAATAACACCATGGGACAACACCGCATAGACCGATTAGACAAAAAAATCCTGCAACTCATTTCACAGGATGCACGCATTCCTTTTTTAGAAGTGGCACGTGAATGTAATGTTTCCGGTGCAGCTATTCATCAACGCATACAGAAACTCAAAAACAACGGAATCATCAAAGGTTCGGAGTTTATCATCGACAATTATAAAGTTGGATATCAGACTTGTGCTTTTATCGGTGTTACCTTGTCCGACATCAAAGCTTTCGCGGAAGTTGCAGAAGAACTTAAGAAAATTCCTGAGATTGTGGAGTGTCATTATTCCACCGGTAAATACTCACTGTTTGTGAAAATATATGCCCGTGACAACAAGCACTTGCTTCAGGTTATTGTCGACAGGATGACTGGTATAAAAGGAATATCTCACACGGAAACGTTCCAGATTTCATTGGATGAAGTCTTCAACCGACAATTGTCTGCTTTTGATATAGGAGAAGACGAAGAGGAAGAAAATGAATAGTTGATAATGGTTAGTGGTTATTTAGGTGGTCCACCTTCCGGACGGCGATAACCACCTCCCTCGGGACGCGGAGCAGGACCGAAATCGCGGTTTCTTCCGTACCTGAAATCTGATTCGCTGGTTCCCCCGTTAAACTGTCTGATGCGATAACTGAAGCTCAGCATAACATAAGAAGTCAGCGTGTTATATCTTGTGAACGATACAGAATTATCTCCTACACTCTGACGGATATTCAATTGCTGTTTTAAAATATCATACCATTTTAATGACAATACCCCTTTGTTCTTCAGTATCGACTTATCTATCGATGCATTCCAGATTATCTCCTGCTGATCAAAATTAGAATAACCAAGTCTGTTCGTATAATTGATGTCAGTATTAAGTGTCACATCATAAGGTAACCGAAACACGGCATTCCCCGTAAAAGTCCAGTCGTATGTCTCAGTCAATTTATTGTTGAGGTTATTCAGGGTGTTTGAATAACGAAACAACCCGCGTGCCCCAAGTTCTATCATATCGTGTGTGAAAGTTAACGATAACTGTTCCTGGAAGTTATATCTTCGTGTAAAGCTCAAATCGCCCAAAGGCAGATTTGCAGCAGCAATCAGGCTATCGATATTTTCATTCATGTTTTTCCGTGTGTAGCCATAGTTGGTATTATATCCAAGATTCGTACTGGTATTGAAATGCAGACGTTTTTGAATGATGGGTGTATTAAACATGACATTACCGTTTAGAGAAACCGGCAATTCGTCAGAATTTACAGTTTGCGTATATTGTTTTCCCGAGCTATCGTAAATACGGTTCGTTACCAGCTCATCCTTGACAATATTACCGGAAAACCAGGTACTGAATGAAGAAAAAGATTGATCGTTGAAATTACTGTACATCAGCCTCAGATAATTTGAAAATGATGGATTCAATGCAGGATTACCGACTGTTTCCCGCATCAGATCCTCATTATTCTTAACCGGTTGCATCTGATTGACAGAAGGTTGCCGGGTGTTTCCACGATAATCGACCCGTAAAAATTCCTTTTTCCCGAAATTATACTGAAAGCGCCCATTAGGGGCAAAATTGATCACTTCATTATCCACCTTACGAACATCACCACTTTTATAATATGTACGGCTATATGTCTGCGAGGGTTCCGCTTTCATACCCAGCATCAAATTATAATTCTTTTCGGTATAACGGTAATTCAGTTCCATTGTTTCCCGGTAAAAGCTATTTTCGAAATTATTACTATAGTCTTCCACAAACAGGTCATAGTCATCCGGATTCCGGTTGTCAAATGCGGCCAGACTATCAGACGCATACTGATCCTTTATACTGTTTTGACTTGTTGAACTGAAAGCCAGCACTGTTTCCAGCACATTTTTATTGTTCCAGAGCGGTTCTACAAAAGAGATACGGGCATCGACATTAAATCTGTCGGATGTATTATGAGTATACTGATTGATTAGCGTTGTTGTATCCGATTTCTTATTAGAAAAATTAAAATACCTGCTCTCACTCTGTGAGAATCCCGAGCTCACATTTGCAGTCAGCGAACGACCCGGTTTCGACAAAAATTTGCGGTTTACAATCAAACGAAGTCCACCCGACACCGACTGACTGGAACCAGCATTCCTCGCATCACCATAACTGGTTGTATCCTGATCCTGCAGATAAACATAATCACGGTAACTCTGTGATATTCCGGTATTATAGTTCATATTCGGCTGAATAATAATCGTGGTCAGACTATCCGGTTTCCATTCACCTTCCAGTCTGATATTTGCCTCATAATTATCATTTACAGTAGTATTGTAAGTCGAATCATTAAATACTGATCCTCTGAGATAACTTTCTTTAGTGCTATTGGTTTCACTGAAATTATTCGAATGGTTGAAAGAGCCGTCACCCCCGAATTTAAATTTTGGATTCACAATGGTATTATTATTCAAACCGATATTCTGTGTTTCGGTAATCCCGTTATTGGCGCCCCAACTACCTCTACCCCTTCTACTACGGGCTGTATTCACATTATTCGCTCCGGCAACCAGTGAAGTTTGAGAATCACCGTCCATAAAATTGATGTTTGCATTGGCATCATAACGAATCTGACTTTCCGTATCAAGTCCGGCCCCACCCACTACATTACCAAAAACACCCTTTCGTCGGTTCGATTTGGTTGTAAAGTTGATAATTCGCTCTGTTTCATCATCTTCAAAACCAGTCAATTGGGCCATTTCCGATTTCTGTTCCAACACCTGAATTTTATCTATCATTTCAGCCGGCAGATTCTTGGTTGCCATTTCAATGTCTCCATCGAAGAATTTCTTTCCGTCTACCCTGATTTTGTTAATTTCCTGACCATTCACCGTAATTTTACCTTCATTGGTAACCTCAACTCCCGGTAGTTTTTTAAGCAATTCCTCCACTACTGCATTTTCCTGAACTTTAAATGCCGTCGCGTTATATTCCAACGTATCTCCTTTTACGACCAACTGAGCTGCCGTTCCCTTTACTTCCAGTTCTTTAAGCGCCTGCACGTTTTCTTTTAACTGTATATTTTTCAGTATGATATCCTTGCGTTCCACCAATATATTTTCCCGGTAATCATTATACCCTACCGAACTTACAATCAACACATATTTTCCAGGATTAATACGTTGCAGACTGAACCACCCGTTACTATTGGTCTGAGCTCCCTGAACCAGTGTCGAATCAGAGGCTTTCAACAAACGTACGGTTACCATTTCAAGCGGCATCCCGTTATTGGCATCAAACACTGAAGATTGAACGGTTCGCTGGGCAATAGCAGCAAGACTTACAAGTAGCAGGAGAACAGCAAAGGAATTTCTTTTCATTCTAAATTTATAGTTTTTTACCACAAAAGGCACAAAAGAAAGACTTAGGAAACACAAAAGAATTAATAGTGAATAGCGAATAACGAATAGCGGAAGCCTCTGTTAATTCTTAATTCTTAATTTTTAATTTATAATTTTCACTTTTGTGTTTCCTAAGTCTTTCTTTTGTGCCTTTTGTGGTTCATAATTAAATATCGTCATAAAGACTGCAAAATTACTGAATGGTTTAATGAAATAATAAATTTATCTCCGTTTTTTTTATTTACTTTGCGTTTTCATTCAATAAAAAACCGTATTTCATGATTCTTAATTACATCTGGATTGGTTTTCTTCTGATAGCCTTTGTCGTTGCCTGTATTCAGGCGCTGTTTTACGGCAACACCCAGATTTTCTCCGATATCATCAATTCTACTTTTGATTCAGCCAAATCCGGTTTTGAAATCTCACTGGGATTAACCGGCGTACTTTCTCTTTGGTTAGGTATTATGAAAATTGGAGAAAATGGTGGTGTAATCAAGGCTTTTTCCAGACTGGTTGCTCCTTTCTTCACGAAAATATTCCCGGAGATACCGAAAGATCATCCTGCTATGGGAAGTATTTTCATGAACATTTCTGCCAACATGCTCGGACTGGACAACGCTGCCACTCCCATGGGATTAAGGGCTATGAAAGAACTGCAGGAGATTAATCCGAATAAGGAACAGGCTTCCAATCCGATGATTATGTTTCTGGTTTTGAACACATCCGGACTCACCATTCTCCCCATCAGCATCATGGTTTACCGGGCACAATTAGGAGCAATCAACCCTGCCGATGTGTTTTTACCCATTTTACTGGCAACATTCTTTTCAACTTTGGTTGGTTTTATCAGTGTTGCCATCATGCAAAAGATAAATTTATTCAATAAAACCATTCTGCTGACTTTGCTTGGACTAACCATTTTCATTGGAGGTTTGATTTATTTTATAGGTCAGTTAAGCAGAGAGCAATTATCTGTATATTCAAATTTCACTGCGGCTTTTATTCTTTTCTCGGTCATCATATCATTTGTGTCGATGGCAGCCATACGGAAAGTCAATGTGTATGACTCGTTCATTGAAGGTGCGAAAGACGGATTCAAAGTTGCTGTAGGAATCATTCCTTATCTGATAGCTATTTTGGTTGCTATCGGCGTGTTCAGAGCTTCCGGCGCCATGGAATTCATGATCGACGGGATTGGTCGGTTTGTGGCGTTATTGGGTATCAATACCGAGTTTGTTGAAGCCCTGCCTACAGCTTTGATGAAGCCTCTGAGCGGCAGTGGCGCCCGGGGTATGATGATTGATGCCATGAACACATACGGAGCCGACTCTTTTGTCGGGCGGCTGGCATGCATCGTTCAGGGTTCAACTGAAACTACATTTTATATCCTGGCAGTATATTTTGGATCGGTAGGTATCAAAAACACCAGGTATGCCCTGGGATGTGGACTATTAGCAGATCTGGCCGGGATAATTGCAGCCATACTCATGGGTTATTTATTCTTTTTCTAATGAATAGTTTTTTATGATACAGTTTTTAAATGAAAATATAAAAGCACCAGCCTTAAGAAAACGGGATGTAATTCAATGGATAAAAAACACAGCTGAAAAATACGGCAAAAGAACAGGAGAAATCGCGTTTATCTTTTGCAATGACGATAAAATACTGGAAATCAACCAACAGTACTTGCAGCACGATTACTATACCGACATCATTACGTTTGATTATTCTCAGAACAACATCATTTCAGGTGATATATTCATCAGCCTCGACACCGTAAAAACTAACACTGAGCAATTTGGTGTTGCTTATGAGCAAGAACTCCATCGCATCATCATTCACGGTATTCTGCATTTGTGCGGACAAGATGACAAGACCCCAGAATCCAGAAAAACTATGACTGCAAAGGAAAACGAAGCTCTAAATGATTTAGCGGAGGACGGAAAGCGGAGAACGAATAGTGAATAGCGATTAGTGGTTTTGTGTTAGCTTTGTTTTTAAAACATATATGCGATATAAGTTTCATGTGAGTCATTTTCCACTCTCCGCTCTCCGCTTTCCGTTATTCGCTTTTCGCTATTCACTAACAGACATTATATTAATGCAATAAATTGTTAAATAAAACACATCCTTTACCAGTATTTTTTTTACATTAAAAGTAAATCATTACTTTTGTTGCTGCTTTTAAAGCGAAAAAATAATTTATTTAAAATAATACCGTTAAATAGCTGATAACATTCTACTATTACTCATTATAAGAATAATGCTGAAAAAAATCAGAAACTATTTAATATTGGTATGGTTGGTCGTTGCAGGTAACCTGCAGGCACAGGAAATTTACACAACAGAAATCGGACTCCACGGCGGTGGATCTTATTTTTTGGGAGACGTAAAGTTGAAATCATTTGATTTCCAGTCTGATTATGGAATAACATTCAGGTATGTTTTCAATCAGCGCTTGTCATTACTGGCTGATTATCACAACACATCAATCTCCGGTGATTATGTACAGCCCAATGAAAATATATCAAGTCCGAACGTAACCATAAATCAAAAACTAAATACACTGGATCTCGCCTTTGCTTTTAATTTTATGGATTACGGACAGTTGGATTACATTTTAAACAGCAGCAATCACTCTGCCTATTTGTTTATGGGCATAGGGCTGATTCAATTGCCGGACAACAACATTAGCAACCTGAATTTCAGCATTCCGGTTGGTTTTGGATACAAGTTCAAATTATCAAACCGTTTACATTTAAACCTGCAATGGACACACAGGCTGATGCTTGCCGACAACATCGAAGGACACGTCGCTTTAAACAATCCATTACAATTAAATGGTACGAATAAATTTAATAATGATCACCTGGGCACTGCAACCATTGGTTTAAGCTATGGTTTATTCAGAAGAAAATGCAAGTGTCTTAATTATAAGTAACTGATTACATGTCGACATACAAAGATAAAATTGACTTATCCCGCTTACCACAACACATCGCCATCATCATGGATGGGAATGGACGCTGGGCTAAAGAAAAAGGATATCCGCGGGTTTTCGGACATAAAAACGGCGTAAAGTCGGTGAGTGTTATCACGGAAACCGCTACTGAGCTTGGCATTAAGTATCTCACTTTGTATGTTTTTTCTACTGAAAACTGGGGCAGGCCTCTTGAAGAGGTTAATGCACTGATGGAGTTACTGGTTGATTCGATCGAAAAGGAGACTTCCCGGCTGATGAAAAACAACATCCGGTTGATGACCATCGGGGATCTCAATCGGCTGCCCGCGAAAGTAAGAGCTAAATTAGTGGAATGCAGCCGTGTTACTTCCGGAAATACCGGACTCACCCTTATTCTCGCATTGAGTTATTCTTCCCGGTGGGAAATACAAAACGCCATTCAGCACATCGCAGCCGATGTAAAACAAGGAAACATCAATCCGGAAGATATTTCAGATGAACTGATTTCATCCTATATGCTAACCAAAGACATCCCTGATCCTGATTTACTGATCAGAACCAGCGGCGAAATCAGACTTAGCAACTTCCTGTTATGGCAGATCGCTTACGCTGAATTATATTTTACAGAAAAACACTGGCCGGCATTCAGAAAAGAGGAGTTTTATAAATCAATCGTTAATTATCAGAAAAGAGACCGTCGTTTTGGTAAATAAACATCATTAAATTGCGCAATAATAACTATATGTTCCAAAGATACTTTTTTTTACTTGTTCTTTTCAGTTTGTTTTTTCTCAAAACAACTTTTGCCCAACAAAACGAAAGTGCTGATAGTTTGACAATACCTGAGATTAACTATGGCTCGGTACCCCAAAAACTGGAAATTGCTGAAATTACGGTCAGCGGCGCTGATAATTACGAGGATTTTGTATTGATAGGGTTTTCCGGACTTTCAGTAGGAGACATCATTACTGTACCTGGTGAATCAATTACCGAGGTCGTAAAACGTTTCTGGAAACAAGGTTTGTTTTCGGACGTCAAAGTCTTTGCTACAAAAATTGAAGACGGCAAAATATGGTTGAATATAAAATTAAAACAACGTCCCCAGGTTTCAAAAATCAATTACAACGGACTTAAAAAAGGCGAAATTGACGAATTGAGTACCCGCCTCGGTATCGTTGAAGGGAATCAGATTACACCCAATATTTCCGACAGGGCTATATTGGTTATAAAAAAATACCTGGAAGAAAAAGGGTTTATGAATGTGGAAGCCAATGTTTATCAACGTAATGACCCGGACAAACCCAATCATGTAATTGTTGATATAGAGGTAGACAAGAAAATCAAAAACCGCGTAAAAGAAATTATCATTACCGGTAATGAAGCCCTGACATTCAATCAGATCAACCGGACTATGAAGAAGACCAACGACAACAACTGGCGTAACTTCTTCCGCACTAAAAAATTCGTACGCGAAGAATACGAAAAAGATAAAATTGCACTGATCGAGAAATACAATGAGATTGGTTACCGCGATGCTCATATTATTTCAGACAGTGTGGTAGCCATTGATGATAAAAGTGTACGCGTGTACCTGAATATAGAAGAAGGAAAAAAATACTATTTCAGAGACATCAAGTGGGTTGGAAACACTATTTATCCTTATGAATATCTTAATGAAATTCTGAACATCAAAAAGGGTGATGTTTACAATTATAAAGAATTGATGAAAAGGCTTCAGACGGATGAGAACGAAGCCGTTAGCAAATTGTATCAGGACAGAGGTTATCTCTTCTCAAACATTGAACCGGTTGAAGTCATGATTGAAAACGACTCCATCGATTTTGAGATGCGTGTTTATGAAGGGAAACAAGCTACCATCAATGCGGTTAATATCAAAGGAAATTCGCGCGTTTACGAGCATGTGGTTCGCCGTGAGTTATATACCAAACCGGGGCAACTGTACAGTCAGTCCGACATCATGCGTACTTACCGCGAATTGGCCGGAATGGGTCACTTTGATCCGGAAAAAATCAAACCGGATATCCAACCCGACCCTGAAAACGGAACCGTTGACATCACTTACGAACTGGAAACAAAAGGAAGTGACCAAATCGAATTTTCGGCAGGCTGGGGAGCAACGGGAATCGTGGGTACCCTGGGATTGAAATTTACCAATTTCGCGATACAAAACCTGTTCAGACCAGAAACCTACCGCATCGTGCCACAGGGTGAAGGACAAACTTTCTCCATCAATGCAAGAACAAACGGACAATCCTATACTTCATTCAGTGCTTCTTTCCTGGAACCCTGGCTGGGAGGAAAAAGACCTAACTCACTGTCGGCTTCTATTTATTATGCAGCCCAAACCGGTGTAAGCAAGCGCTTCTACGAAAGTATGCAGAACTATATGTATTCCCCGTATAACTACGGTTATGGATACGGAAACTATGGTTATGGAAGTAGCAGTTATGGTGGTTATAACAATTACAATGACGCTTATTCCGCTATGTATCAAAACGAAATGGACCCGGGCATCTACATGCGTACGTTGGGAGCTTCTTTGGGATATGGAAAGAGGCTCAACTGGCCCGATGACTATTTCTCATTCTACGGAGAATTTTCATTCCAGCGTTTTATGCTGAGTAACTGGGCCTACCTGCCTCCTTTGACAGATGGAAATTTTAACAATATCAGTCTGAATCTGACACTGAGCAGAAACTCCATTTTCAACCCGATTTATACCCGCAGGGGATCGTCTTTCAGTGTGGGACTTAAAATCACACCTCCCTATTCAATCTGGAGTGGCAAAGATTACAGTGATCCAAATATGACTGATCAGGAACGCTACAAATTCATCGAATATCATAAATGGACACTGAATGGAAAAACGTTCACTCCGCTTACTGTTGACGAGAAACTGATCCTGATGACCAGGGTAATGTTCGGATACCTGGGACATTATAATAAAGATGCCCGCTCACCTTACGAAACCTACTATATGGGTGGTGATGGTATGTCGGCTTACACAAGTTACGGTACTGAATACATTGCCATGCGCGGATACGAAAGTGGTTCATTGGTTCCGTATGATACTGAGCGTAAAACAAGAATCGGGTATTTGTATAACAAATTTACCATGGAACTCCGCTACCCGCTTTCACTTGAACAATCTGCAACAATTTATGTGCTTGGCTTTCTGGAAGCCGGAAACAGCTTCAACAAAATCAAAAATTACAACCCGTTTGATTTAAAAAGAGCAGCTGGAGTCGGGGTACGTATCTTCCTGCCTATGTTTGGTATGATGGGGATCGACTGGGGATATGGATTTGACACCAACACCACCGGCGCAAAAAGCGGCAGTCAGTTCCACTTCGTATTGGGTCAGGAATTATAAAAATTTGGCAGGATATTTGAAATACATCACCGCATGTAATAAAAACAGATTAATTATTCATAAACCGAAAAGATATGAAAAGAATTATTTTAATCTCAGCTATCCTTGTGGGTATGGTATCATCGGCAGCTGCTCAGAAGTTCGCGATTGTCGACATGGAATATATCCTGAAGAACATTCCTTCATACGAAACAGCGAACGAGCAGTTGAATATTATTTCAAAAAAATGGCAATCGGAAGTTGAAACGAAAATGCAGGAGGTACAGAATCTGTATAAAAACTATCAGACCGAGCTGGTATTTCTTTCCGAAGAAATGAAAGTACAACGGGAAGAAGAAATCATCGCCAAAGAAAAAGAAGCTCAGGAATTAAAGCGGACCTATTTCGGACCGGAGGGAGAACTTTTCAAGAAAAGGCAAAGCCTCATGAAACCAATTCAGGATGAAATTTACAACGTCATTCAGGAGTTAAGCAGAGAAAAGGATTACAGTCTGATTATCGACAAAGGTTCGGCAATGCACATCATTTTCAGTTCACCCAAAATCGACATCAGCGATCAGGTACTCACGAAGTTGGGATATTCAAAATAATGTGTTATTTTTGCGCACATTTCAAATTAAGAATTCAAAATAAAATAAATAATAATTTTTACAGACATGATTAAGAAAATTGTTTTCATAATGCTGTTGGCATTACCTTTAAGTTTAGTTGCACAGGATAAACTCGCTTATGTAAACGTTCAGGAAATATTTCAGGTAATGCCTGAATTATCTGAAGTAGAAAAAACAATAGCCGACTTGAACGAGCAATACAAAAAAGAGCTTGATAAGATGTATGAGGAATACTATGCTAAAGCCAAGGAATATCAGGATAACCTGGCAACCATGGCTGAAACCATCAAAACAAGACGTCAGGGAGAAATTGCAGATATAGAAAAAAGAATTGGAACTTTCCAACAAACTGCCAATGAAGAATTACAGCGTAAGCAAATGGAACTGGTCAGTGCGCTACGGGAAAAAATCATCAAGGCGACTTCAGAAGTCGGAACTGAGAACAATTACACTTACATTTTCGACTTGAGTACTCAATCCATTGCATTTCATTCTCCCAAAGCTGTTGATGTAACTCCTTTGGTAAAAAAGAAATTAGGCATCAAATAAGTCACGAAAACAGTTTCAAATAAAGAGATAATGAACGGGAATTGACAAACTTCAATTCCCGTTTTTCATTATCAAGCTATCATTACAATCTCCGTTTCGAGTCCTTTTCTCTCAGCAGAAAGATAAGCGGCATAAATGGTCGAAATAACATCTGCAGCAAGGGCACTGTCGCTTTCCACCGGAAGATTCTGAGAAAGGCACAAGTAAAATGCATCCATCTCATGCTGATAACCGTTGAACCAGTTTTCATCAGGTGAGATGTTTGACCATCCCTGCTTCGTTCCTGTTTTTTCAACGACATAAACATCCCTGAAGTTATCTTCGACGGGATTATAGGTTTGCATCGCGTTATTAGGCCCGATGTTGCATATTGTACGGTGATTGTTGGCATGAACTTCAAGATAATTTTTCGAACCTCCGTGTGTCAGCTCATTTGCTAACACCTCGGCAACCGTACCATCTTCAAAAACGATGTGAGCAGAAGCATAATCTTCAATGTCAGTATATGAATCTCTCAAATGACCCTGATTCTGAAATCCCGGCATACGTGTCAGGGCATGTACCCGTGCCGATACTGTTTTCGGACGAATCGGAATTCCGTTTTTCACTCTCCCCTCAACATGTTTCATGTAAATTACACCGGCAAGGGCATGAGAACCTTTACCCATGAGAGATCCTCCGCCCGACAGGTACCATTTTCCGTAGTCGGCAGAATGTGATCCGGAGTGTGATTGTTGCGCCTGCATCCATAAAACCTGAGCTTTTGTTTTTTCAATCACTTCACGTTCTTTTTGTATTGCAGGTGCATACACCCAGTTTTCAGCATACAAAATCTTCCCTTTGCTCTTTTTTTCAGCATCAATCATCCTTTGTATACTTTCCACGGCTTTCCTGTAACCCGTCTCCCGTGAAAATGTATCTCCGTTAAACAACTGATTTCCATCCCCAAAATATCCCGTTAAAGGTTTCTCAATAACAACCGACTTATCCCTGTTAAGTATTTCGATTGCCATCGGTTCGTGAGTCACAGGCGGTGTACATAAATGAAGCACATCGCATGCATCGATTAAATCCTCCAAAGACGAAAAAGACTGTATATTCCTTTCCGAAGTAAATGAGTCTAATCTCTCCCGGTTAGGAGAATATGCACCTACAACTTTTATATTTGCACTGAACACCCGTCTAAGAGCTTCAAAATGGAATCTGGCAGCAAAACCCGAGCCGACAATACCTACTTTAATGATTTGTTTGTTCATACAATTAGATTACTATTTCAGACAAAAGTACAAAGTAAAATTTCAATATCAAAAAATTATTATTCTGATGATGTCTACATAAAAAAACAATTACTTACATGACACTTTCGATATATCTGTTCTTTCGGAAAGTTCTTTTGCGTAATTCATTTTTTTTTCCGAAATTTGCGAGCTTAAAATGTCAATTTTTAAGATCAAAAAACGTGGACAAAACTAAGTACATTTTCGTTACCGGCGGTGTTACATCCTCTTTAGGAAAAGGCATTATCGCAGCATCGCTAGGTAAATTACTGCAAGCAAGAGGCTTCAGGGTAACCAACCAAAAATTAGACCCCTACATCAATGTGGATCCCGGAACGCTTAATCCCTATGAACATGGAGAATGCTTTGTAACTGTCGATGGTCACGAAGCTGATCTGGATTTAGGCCATTATGAACGCTTCCTGGGAGTTGAAACTCACAAAGCCAATAATGTAACCACCGGGAGAATTTACCAGAATGTTATTAACAAAGAAAGAAGAGGCGATTACCTGGGAAAAACAGTACAGGTTATCCCGCACATTACCGATGAAATCAAACGCAACATCAAATCGCTCGGCAGTAAAGGAGAATTTGATTTTGTTATAACTGAAATCGGAGGTACGGTTGGCGACATTGAATCATTGCCTTACATCGAGAGTGTGCGTCAGTTGCGTTGGGAACTCGGCAAAAATTGCCTGATTGTCCACCTGACCTACGTTCCTTATCTTGCTGCGGCCAAGGAATTGAAAACGAAACCAACCCAGCATTCTGTAAAAACCTTACAGGAGCAGGGAGTTCAACCAGACATTCTGGTGTTACGTACAGAGCATAACATTTCACCGGAAATGCGCAAGAAAGTCGCTTTGTTCTGCAATGTAGAGCCCAATGCTGTTATGCAGTCAATTGACGTACCCTCTATTTACAGGGTTCCGTTGAATATGCAGGCTGAAAAACTAGATGAAGTCGCCCTCACTAAAATGGGTTATGACTTGTCGACCACCAAGCCTGCCCAAATGGAAAAATGGACTGCTTTCGTGGAAAAACTGGAAGGAGCAAAAGATGAAGTCAGAATTGCTTTGGTTGGTAAATACGTTCAATTACCGGATGCTTACAAATCAATTATTGAATCTCTGATTCAAGCGGCAACTTACAACGACAGAAAACTAAAACTGGATTTGATTCTTTCGGATAAGCTAAATGACGAAAATATAGAAAAGAAACTGGCAAAGGTGGATGGAATCCTCATTGCTCCCGGATTCGGAACACGTGGGATGGAAGGAAAATTCAGCGCTTTGAAATATGCCCGTGAGAACAACATACCTTGTTTGGGAATTTGTATGGGTATGCAAACCATGTCGATTGAATTTGCCCGCAATGTACTGGGATTGAAGGATGCCAACAGCACAGAAATTGATGCTAATACACCTCACAATGTGGTTGACATCATGGATGAACAGAAAAACATCCTGGATTTGGGCGGTAGCATGCGACTGGGAGCTTACCAATGTTCTATTAAGCCCGGGAGCAAAGCGGCAGACATTTACGATCAGTCAACCATCAGTGAGAGACACAGACACCGGTACGAGTTTAACAACAAATACAAAGATGCATTTGAAAATGCGGGTATGATTTGCAGCGGTCACAATGAAGAATCAAACTTAGTTGAAATCATCGAGCTGAAATCACATAAATGGTATATCGGAGTGCAATTTCACCCCGAATACCGGAGTACGGTTGTTAATCCGCACCCTTTGTTTATTAGCTTTATCAAAGCTTCTATTTCAAAATAAATGAAAGATGATTATTGATTAATATGAACTACAAAAGGCACAAAAAGAAGTTAGAAACAAGAATTAAGAATTAAAAATGTTTGGGATGAACTTAAATTTTTAAATCCTTAAATTTTTAAACCATATAAGCCATCTAAGTTACATGTAAGTTATTATTCACTAATCACTATAATATTTAATGTTTATCGTAAAGTATATTTAAATGGATAAAAATACAATTCTCGGATTTGTTTTAATTGCAGCCATCCTGATTGGTTTTTCGGTTCTGAACCGTCCGAGTGAGGAAGATATTGCCCGTCAGAAAGCATATAATGACTCAATAACCCAGGTTCAGCTGGCAGCACAACAGGAAGCCAATAAACAGGCACAGCTTCAACAAAACATCACGGCAGAAAACACAGCCGTAGCCAATGATTCAGCATCGATGGAAAAATTCCTGAATGCACATGGTGATTTCAAATCTTCTGTTTACGGAGAAGAACAGTTATTTGTGCTGGAAAATGAATTGGTTAAAATCACATTGAGTAACAAAGGAGGTAAAGTCATAGCTGCCGAATTGAAAAATTATCTTTCGCAGGATTCACTCCCGGTAAAACTTTTCAATCAGGAAGAAGCTGATTTTAGCTTTACCATGGCGTTGCGCAACAATCACATCGTTAACACTTCTGCTTTATATTTCCAGCCGGTATCGGCTATTACCAAAGATGAAGCCGGCAATCAAAAAATCACATTCAGACTCCAGTCGGATGCAGATGCCTATTTCGACTTCACCTACACCCTGCCTGCAAACGATTACATGCTGGACTTCGTAGTGAGCTCGAAAGATGTCAACACCATCATGCCCCTGGGAAGCAATTACATGATTGTAAACTGGGATACGAAGATTCGTCAGCAGGAAAAAGGACGTCAGTTTGAAGAACGTTATTCCACACTCAATTACAAGTTTATTTCCGATGACATGGAAAAACTGAGTGAATCGAAAGACGATTCCAAGAAAATATCCAACAAATTAAAATGGGTTGCATTCAAAGATCAGTATTTCAGCTCTATTTTAATTGCCGGAAAAGATTTCAGTAATACCAGCTTATCGAGCAAAGTTGAGCCAAAAGAAAGCGACTATGTAAAATCGTATGCCGCTGAAATGACGATTGATTATAACCCGAACGGAAATGAAGACCTTGCTTTCAAATTTTACTTCGGACCCAACAAATACAAAACCCTGGCAGCATACGACAAAGGCGTACCGTCAGATCAAAAACTCAAACTACGTGAACTGATTCCGCTGGGATGGGGAATTTTCGGATGGGTAAACCGTTTTGCCATTATCCCGATGTTCAACCTGTTCAGCTCTTTCATCGGTAATTTTGGTATTATCATCTTACTGATGACCATTGTAATCAAAGTTGTATTGTTCCCGCTTACCTACAAATCGTATGTTTCAAGCGCCAAGATGCGGGTATTAAAACCGGAGATCGATGAAATAAACGCACGCATTCCGGCCGACAAACCGGCCGAACGTCAGAAAGCAACTATGGAACTGTATCAGAAAGTGGGTGTAAGTCCGTTCAGCGGCTGTCTCCCTACTTTACTCCAGATGCCGATTTTATTCGCCATGTTCATGTTCTTCCCGTCATCCATTGAATTAAGAGGAGAAAGTTTCCTGTGGGCCAAAGACTTATCATCCTACGATGCCATTGTAAGCTGGGATACCTACATTCCGCTTATTACACCTTATTTCGGAAACCACATCAGCTTGTTCACCCTGTTGATGACCATCACAACTTTGTTGTCGACCAAACTGAATATGGCTAATACCGCTACTCCGGATCAACCGGGTGCAGGAATGATGAAGTGGATGATGTACCTGATGCCCATCATGTTTATGTTCATGTTCAACAGCTACGCTTCCGGTTTGAGTTATTACTACTTCATTTCAACTTTGATTTCTGTTGGACAAACCTACATAATCAGGGCTACGGTTGATGAAAAGAAACTACTTGCCCAACTGCATGCCAAAAGAGTTGCCAACGCCAAAAAACAACCTGCTAAAAAGAAAGGTGGCTTCATGGAAAGACTGGAGAAAATGCAGAAAGAGCAGGAGAAGATGTTGAGAGAGAGGAATAAGAGGAAGTAATTTTTAGTGGTTAGTGGTCAGTGGTTAGTGAGCGCGCCCTGTAAGGGCAGTTTAATAGTAGTTAGTTTAAGAGTATCCACTAACCACTAACCACTAACCACTAACCACTGACCACTAACCACTAACCACTGACCACTATCTGCTTTCCGCTAAATAAAATCATCATGTTTAGAACCATCTCAACTATTCTCACAATTACGCTGTTGCTTGCTGGTTGTCAGCAAAGAAACAGGTTTCACGTTGGTAGCTTTGAGCAACCGGTGGAAGTGAATATTAATCGTTTTGATCTGGATTTTATTGCACTTGATACAACAAACGCTGTATCCGGATTAATTGCGCTCGGGAATAAATACCCTGCTTTTACTCCTGTTTTTCTATCGGAGGTTTTAATGATGGAGGTGACAGATACCATTGAGAATGCCAGTCAAATCAAATCATTTTTACAGGATACTACTTTTCAGGCTGTTCATCAGCAGGTAAGAACCACTTTTGATGATGTAACCGTAATTGAAAAACAGTTCTCAAAAGCTTTCTCCTATCTCAGGCTTTATTTCCCCGCCATACAACTTCCTGAAATCTATTTTTTTGTTTCAGGTTTTAACCGGCAGTTCTTGTTAACCGATTTGGCTCTCGGCATTGGCAGTGATCTGTATTTAGGCGCAAACTTCCCTTTGTATAAAGACATCACCCATGAATATCTGCTTCCCGGCATGCGTAAAGATATGATGGTGCCGGACGCACTCAATACTTTGCTACATCAGCAATTTCCATTCAGAGGTGAAGTAAACCTGCTGAATATGATGATATACGAAGGAAAAATCCGTTATCTACTGGAGGTACTAATGCCGGATGCAAATGATGCATTAATAGCAGGTTATTCTCAAGCAGAAATCAAATGGTGTAAGCAGCACGAGAAAGCCATCTGGACAAGTATACTGGAGCAGAAACACCTGTATTCGACCGACTATATGCTGATCAATCAATATATCAACCCGGCTCCGTTCACCTCGCCGATTTCAAATGAATCACCCGGTCGACTGGGGACATGGGTAGGATATCAAATTGTAGCAGGCTATATGCAAAACAATGAGCAGGTTAGTTTAGCCGAAATGATACAAAATGAAAACTATCAGAGCATACTCGAACAATCATTGTACCGTCCCTGACAACACATCAGCGAGGTGAATGCCCTTGATCGGTAATTTATGTTTGGCAATATAGCCATTGACATTCATCAGACAGGAGGCCTCCGTACTCACAATATAAGAAGCGCCTGTCTCCAGTGCATGTTGCACTTTCTTCTCGGCCATGGCAGTAGATATAGCCGTATTTTTAACGGCAAATGTTCCTCCGAAACCACAGCAGGTATCACGTTCTGCCATTTCAATCAGTTCCAGTCCCTTTACCATACGCAATAATTTACGGGGTTCTTCTTCAATTCCGTATTCACGTAATGCTGAGCAGGCATCATGGAAAGTCACCTTGTGATTAAATGTAACATCCAGTTTTTCAATCTTCAACACATTAACCAGAAAGTCGGATAATTCGTATATCTTATTTTTGATATTTTGTTGCTTACTTAATAATTCGGGATTACCCTTCAGTATTTTCGGATAATGATGTATCACAAAACCAGTACAGGAAGCAGAAGGAGAAACAATGGGCATATCATCCCCGAAGTCACGGAGGAACTTACCGGCCAACTTCGCAGCCTCGTCCCAGTAACCACTGTTATAAGCCGGCTGTCCGCAACAGGTTTGTTCCGGATTATAATGCACTGTACATCCGGCTTTCTCCAGCACTTTCATTACATTAAATGCGGTTTGCGGATAAAGCTGATCAATAAAACACGGTATAAATAATTGAACATCCATTGTAAATATAATTAGGTTTTAATACCAAAAATCAACATACACCGGAAGATGATCGGAAAAGCCGCCAATATATTTCATTCCTGAATATGTTCTGAATGGCTTTTTACCCAGATATTTCAAATCATCTTCCAATAAAAAATCAACATTGAAAATATGCACATCAGCCGGTGTTGTATACAAGCCCTGTTGCCTGACCAGTAAATGCCCCGAAACAATTATCTGATCGAGAGTCCCCCACTCCGCTTCATGTTTATGTGTACCCTTTCCTTCCTTGTGCAGGGGAAACATCAAGTTATACAAATACTCCTTACGAAAAGGGTTATGCGGTTCCCGCGCCTGTAAAACATCATGCAGACTTGTATTATCCGGATAATCATTGAAATCTCCCATGATCAGGATATTCGCCTCTACATCTTTCTCCTGAATAAAGTTGATATGCTTTCGCAGGATTCTCGCAGCATCCCTGCGCCGGTCTGCTGATTCAAGCTCTCCTCCCAAACGCGAAGGAAAATGACAGATAAACACATGCAAGGTATCACCCGAAGGAACCCGTCCACAGACATACAATATATCGCGGGTCTTACTGTTGGGAGCATCTGCAAATGTTACCTGAATAGCCTCATCATACAGGATTTTAAACAGCTCCGGCAAATACAACAATGCCACATCAACACCCCTCGCATCCGGAGAATCGTGATGTACAAAACGGTAATGCAGATTCTTTAGCGGCCCCCTGAC
>VSSQ01000367.1_pt1 | contig 34721 bp, 26 predicted proteins | sample 4763081 | NCBI WGS metagenome assembly VSSQ01 (sample SAMN12137344, study PRJNA551015) | bioreactor metagenome | isolation source: SDC9 anaerobic chlorinated ethene degrading culture | place: USA: Knoxville, Tennesee | collected 2015-01-01
TTTCTTTGTCAGAAATACACCGGAGTTTACGTCCGGACGTTTTGAAATCCGGAATAAGCCTTCGGATGCAGCAGGTGAAAGGGCTGTTGCAAATGGATTATTAATTATTTCAACTAAATAAAAACTGATTTTTATTACTAACATAAAAATTTTTACATCATGAAAAAATTACATTTTACACTTTTAAGTTTATGGGTTGGATCTTTGTTTGCCATTACTGTGGCGCAAACTAACTATTATGTTAAACCGGTAGCTTCAGGTGAAGGAACTGGTTTGTCGTGGGAAAATGCATCTACACTTAATGCAGCTCTATCAGTTTCTGTCTCGGGTGATGTCATTCATCTGGCAGCGGGTAAGTATACGCCATCTGCTTTAATTACAAGCGGAACAGATGATTTGGATATGACTTTCGAAATTAAAAACAACATTTCTCTCATTGGGGGATATCCGGCAAACCCAATGGCAGCTGATCTGCCTTCAAAAGAAAATGAAACGTTTCTCGATGGCGAAATTGCAGCCGGTTATAACGCTTATCACGTGGTTACCATTACTGCCGCTGCAGAAGAGGGGAAGAAAGTTTCAATGAGTAATATCAGCATCAAAGGAGGAAAGCCTGCCTCTTCAGGAACAGCCTTAACAATCAACGGACTTAGTTATGTTCGCACCAGTGGTGGTGCCATTACAATAGGTGGTGCAGCACTGGAACTGAATAATTGCCGGATATTTGATAATTCGGGTCATAACTGCCCCGGATTGTATGCTTTCTCTAACTCTAAAGTTGTCGTTGATGAATGTGTCTTTGAAAACAACATCGGCGGTGGAAATGGAGCCAGTATGTGGATAGATGCTTCTACTATTGACGTGTTTAATTCTAATTTTATTGGAAATAAAAATGCAGGAGTGGGAGCCATTCAAATCATTACAAATGCGAAGGCAAATTTCTATAATTCAACCATTGCATATAATGTGTCAGGGTATAATAATACTACTAATTCCCGAAACGGATCAGGAATTTACATCAGAAATGGTTCTATGGTACAGGTTGTAAACTGCACAATTTATGGAAATGAAAGCAATGGTAATGGTGCTGGTATCGCCTTACATTCATCCAACCTGACAACATATCCGTTGACATCTGTTAATGTCATTAACTCTACAATTGCCAACAATAAATCGTTATTATTGGATAATTCTACTGCAGGTATTTTTGCCTTGACGGCCGGATGTGTTGTGAATGTTTATAATTCAATCATATCAGGTAATACGGCGAAGGGGACTTCAAATTTTGATATAGCGGTTACTTCAGGTACTACACTTGTTACGAAAAATTCAGTTACCGGAGACAAGGTATTTGATGGTGATGGTGTGATGGTTTCAGAAGTTACTTTCAATCGGAAAACTATGCTGGATACCCTGGCTAATAACGGAGGAAAAACGGAAACGGTAAAACTACTACTGGATGACAGCACTAATCCGGCCAGAACCTATGGCATGGCTGCTGCAAACCTGATCACATTGGGAAATTCTCTGATCCCGGTAGTGCCTGAAAGTATCGTAGCTTTTGACCAGTTGGGCAACAGTCGCTCTGCCAATATTATGGGTGCGTGGACAGCAAATGCCTTTTCATCAGATGTTGAAGAAAATGAGGCAACAAAACCATTGGTTTATAGCCGGGACAACAAATTATGGATACAGAGTGAAAATGCAAGATTGATTTCGGTGTTTAACATTGCAGGTCAGCGCATTGTTACTGTAAGAGCGGAAGGAAATCTGACTTTAATCAGTGGTCTTACCAAAGGAAACATATACATAGTAAATGTGGATGGTAAAAACTCAAAAGTGGTCTTTTAACTGTAATAACTTAATCACAAATAAATACAATCATGAAGAAAATCAAATTATCAATAGGATTAATGCTGATAGGCACGCTGTTAATGAATTTACATGCTGTCAATTATTATGTTACGAGTACAGGTTTGGCAAGTAATGACGGATTATCATGGGCAACGCCGATGACTCTGAATGCAGCGCTTGCAGTGGCTCAGGATGATGATGTCATTCATTTAGGAGCCGGAACTTATATCCCTGCAGACTATATAACAGGCGGAACGCTGGAAGGAGATAAAACCTTTGAAATTAAGACCAATGTGGCGCTGATTGGTGGATATCCTGTCAGTCCGGCTCCCGGTGACAACCCTTCGGATGCCAATGAAACAATCCTGAGCGGAAATGAAACTTGTTACCACGTTGTAGCAGTAACAGCACCGATAGCTGAAGGTAAAAAGGTGACCATTGATAATGTTACGATTACGGGTGGAAATGCTGCTGCTACGGGTGCAGCTTTGACAATTAATACCCTGAGTTTTGTTCGCGTAAACGGCAGTGCGATGATCATAGGAGGAGCAGTTGTGGAAATTAACAACTCAAAAATCATCAATAATAAATCGATGCTTCACACACCTGGTGTATATGGCTTTTCAGGTGCAGATTTAACCGTTAATAATTGCCTGGTACAAAATAATGTTGGACAAGCCACTGCCGGTAATGGTGCGAGCTTCTGGTTTGCTTCATCAACGCTTCGCGTAAATAATTCCAATATTATCGGGAATAAAAACTCCGGAGTAGGGGCAATCCAAATTATAACCAGTTCGAAAGGATATTTCTATAATACTACCATTGCCAATAATGTTGCGGGTTATAACAGTACAACCAGTTCTCGCAATGGGTCTGGTATCTATGTACGCGATGGCTCTCAAGTACAGGTTGTAAATTGCACAATCTATGGTAATGAAAGTAATGGAAACGGAGCGGGTATCGCCCTGCACACGTCAAATATAACTACTTTGCCAAATACCTTGGAAGTTATCAGTTCAACAATTACCGGAAATAAATCCAAGTTACTGAATCCATCTACAGCAGGAATATTTGCTCTAACAGCCGGATGCACCATCAATATTCACAATTCAATTGTTTCAGGAAACACAGCATTAGGTGCAAATAATTATGATGCCGCGATCACATCTACCAGTGTCTTGACACCGAAAAACACAACTATTGGCGAGAAAATATATGATGGCTCTGCCGTTGAGATCGTGGATAAAACGTTTACTGTTGCGACCATGCTGGGAACTTTAGCAGATAATGGCGGAACAGCGCAAACCTGTAAACTGTTGCTTGACTCTGAATCAAACCCTGCATTTACAATGGGGATGAGTTCGGCTGCCTTACAGTTATTGGGAGGCTCATTAACCCCTGCAGTTCCCGAAAGTGTTGTTATGTATGATCAGTTGGGTAATCAACGTGCGGGTGTAGTAATGGGTGCTTGGGTTGCCAATGGCCCGTTTTCAGGAGCAATAGATGTGGTTGAGAAACAATTGCCGCTTGCTTATGCAGATCAAAACGGAGTTGTGGTAAGAACAAAAACGGGCGACAGGGTTGTTGTCTTTAATATGACCGGTCAACGTGTGTTCGATGTGATTGCCAATAGCGACGTTATGCGTATCGACAATCAGTTGCAAAAGGGCAATGTGTATGTTGTCAATGTAAATGGAAAAAGTTCGAAAGTGTTGTTTTAGTTAGGTTTCTTTTGTGGTGGATGGTTTGCAGTTTTGCACTATCCGCCACATCAGAAAATTTCTGTTATATTTGTTTTTATCATGAAAAAAATACTATTATTCAATTTGTTGTGTTTCTTGTGTTTCAGCTTGTCAGCACAACAAAAAAGCTTAAAAGTTATTACCTATAATATCTTTGAGGGAATGACCCTCGATACGACGGCGAACAAAGATTTGTTTGTTGATTGGGTAAAACAACAGGATCCGGATATACTGGCCTTGCAGGAGGTTAATAAATTTACGCAGCTTACACTCGAAACCATGGCCAGAAGATACAATCATCCGTATGCTGTGTTGTTGAAAGAGAAGGGGTTTCCTGTAGCGCTAACATCGAAATATCCGATTGTCAATGTACAGAAAGTCATTGATAATATGCATCATGGTTTTATCAGAGCCGACATAGCAGGTTACAATGTGATTGTCGCGCATCTTTCTCCACATAAGTACTGGAAGCGGCATGAAGAAATTGAAGTCATTCTGAAAACTGCAGTTACACAATCCAATAAGAATAAAACCATTATCATGGGTGATTTCAATGCAATTTCTGAATCTGATGCTGATTACTATGCGAACGGAAAGATCCTGCAAAAATATGTGGATATGGGAATGAAGTATGCCTATCATGACAACCTGATTGATGGTAAACTTGATTTTGGGGTCCATAAAAAGATTGTTAATCAGGGTTATATTGATGTTTTTAAACAGAAGAATCCGAAGTATGACTTTACGAGGCCAACAGTCAAAACAGCTGACGAAGGCCGAAATGCTTCTTCCAGAATTGATTTTATATATGTAAGTAAAAAAATGAAATCCGCAGTGTTGGAATCATCAATCATCAGGGATGCTTTTACGAATTATTATTCAGACCATTATCCGGTGATGATGGTGTTGAAGAAGTAATTTCAATCAGATAATTAACATATAAGAGATAATTACATGAAGATTCTTTGTTCAATTTTATTTTCCGTTTTTGTACTGCTGATGCAGGCACAGCCTTACGAACACCTGATTATCTATGGTCAGAGTCTGTCAACGGGTCACCAGTCATGGCCTCCTCTTTCGACGACTCCGGTCACCGGAAATTATATGATTGGTACCCAGGTGTGGTCAAATTTCGGAAATACGGTGTTCAACCGGTTAAACCCGCTTATTGCAAATGTTGCGTCATCAACTGCATCACTGGCAAAAAACCGGGCAAACATGATTTATGCCGAATCACCGATTGTTGCTTCTGTGAATCACATTCAGCTAAAAACCAACGGTCAGTATCAGTTTATTGCAACATCCTGTGGTACCGGAGGAAAGACTATAGAAGAACTTTCAAAAGAATTTTACAATCCGGTTTACTATGCCAACTTTACCAATGCCATCAATTACGGGTCGTCTGTAGTTCCTGACATCCATTGTCCAGCCATCATTTGGATGCAGGGAGAATACAACTATACTGTTCCGTCAGGCAACAGTGGTCTGACCTCTGGCAGTAGACCGACTTCTGATAAAGCGACCTATAAATCGCTGATGTTGACCTTGAAAGAAAATATGCAGGCCGACATCATGAAAAAATACAATCAAACCGATGCACCTTTGTTTATTACCTATCAGGCCGGGGCGCAATATACACGTGGTACTTATCTCACCGTGGGAATGGCGCAATTGGAAGCCTCGAATGAACATGATGACATTGTGTGTGCCGGTCCGGTTTACCCGATGACCGACAGAGGCGGACATCTTGATTCAAATGGATATCGCTGGTTTGGTGAGATGCTGGGTAAAGTTTACTATCGCACCAAAATACTTGGTGAAGATTTCAAACCATTGCAACCGGCTGAAATATCCAGAACCTCTAATCCAAAGGAAATTAAAATCAGGTTCTTAGTGCCAAAGTTGCCGCTCGTGATTGACGAACAACTGGTAAATAAGGTAACCAGTGCCGGCTTTGAGTTATACCTTAGTGGAGCTAAAAAGATAATTACCGGGGTGAGAATTGAAGGTGATTGCGTCATCCTGACAGCATTGACAGATTTGACGGGAGATGTTGAAATTATCTATGCAGGAACCAATAATGCTGGTCATGGAAATTTGCGCGATAGTGACGATTACCTTGCTTTCTATAATTATATTGATTTGGATAAAAGAAATCCGGATAACAGCTATTTTTACCCGAGAGATGCTGCGGAAACCACCCTTCGTCCGTCGTATGAACCCCGCGATGCAACGGGAATTATTTATGAGCAACCCTATCCTCTGTATAATTTTAGTGTAGCATTTTATTATAAACTCAATGCAAGTGCACAGACTATGCTTGTTCCTGGGTTGGAGGATTATACCAGCGTCGAAAAAGTCCGGAGAAATGATTTGTTTAAACCTTATTATCGAAATGGAATGCTGTTTATTCCGGCATCAGAACAGGATTATCACCGTGTTAGCATAAGTACCTTGTCGGGTCAAATTATTTTTACCTGGGATGAACCGCAATTAATTCGGAATGAAAATAAGTCGTATATGCTACCTGATGTTCCCAAAGGAATCTATTTTGTTAGTATCCAATCAGATAATAATCAATTTGTGTCTAAAATTTTAGTAAGATGATATTACATTATTCGGTCTTTTAGTAAAGGATGTGATGTTGTTATTTATACTGAAAAAGAACGAAGAATACTATAATCCATTAAAAAAATAAATAATATGAAGAAAATAATTATTTCTCTGTCTGCGTTTTTCTTTTTCTGTTTATTTGTAAGCGCACAGACCTCCTCAGATTCAGCTTTGGTAGCTGATTTTAAATGGACAGAAATGTCTCTGGGTAAAGGTGTTGTGAATAAACAGGGTTCAATACCCAATTTGTACGGAGGCATGCAGAACGTGAATATAATGGAGATTGACCTGAAATCAACCAAATACAAAGTTGGGGTGGCTTTTCCTGATACATGTAATATAACCAGCGAAATGGCAAAGGAAAATAATGCAATTGCCGCCATCAATGGCTCGTACTATGATGAGCAAACATTTGAATCAACTTGTTACTACCGGGTTGATGAAAAAACTGTTTCCTATACTACAGATAAAGAGTTTGGTCGCGTTAATGGTGCATTACTGATAAAAAAAGGAAAGGTTGACATCATTCCGTGGAGTAAAGATATTGAGAAATCCTACAAAGACAAAAGAGGAATTGTACTGTCGTCAGGTCCGATGCTTGTGTATAATAACAAAATAAGTGATTTTTCATGGATGACCTATCCCCGTTTTACAAATGTAAAGCATCCGCGTAGTGCAATGGCGATTGCTAAAAACAATAAATTATGGTTCATTACCGTGGACGGACGGTTCAAAGGAAAAGCAGACGGAATGACTATTCCGGAATTGGCCCACATGTTGAAAGTACTGGGTTGCAAAAAAGCATTGAATCTGGATGGAGGACGTTCTACAACACTTTGGTCGAATGCAGCTCCGGAAAATGGCGTATTAAATAAGCCTGCTGCCAATAAGATTTTTGATTCCTACGGTGAGCGATATAATTGTAATACGATAATCATTTACAAGTAATACGAAAAGAGTTTGGATGGGTTCTGAATAAATAATAAATTTTGAAAATATGAAACGCACATTAATACTCATCAGTATACTGATTTCGATACAATATGCATTAGCTCAAAAAACATTTAACCCAATGGGCCAGGCCCGGCATGTGGTGTGGGGACAAGGGTTTGGACAAAACAGTTTTTTAAGATTTCCGGCTGATGCACAACAAACCATTCCTTCGGATGTGTGGAACCAGACTCAACGTTCCAGTGGCTTACATGTTCGCTTTGTAACAAACTCAGCTAATATTACAGTCAATTACACTTTATCGTCGCAATACAGCAGTAATAACTGGTTTAGTTCGGTGGGCGCAAATGGCTTGGATTTGTATGCCCGCAAACCTGATGGGAAATGGTATTGGTGTCATCCTGGATCCCGGACAATCGGAAGTCAGTTTAAGTACAGCAGTATAAATCCTGATGATGAGGCTTACTCCACAGGTGGATATGAATATGTGCTTTATTTCCCTACTTTTGCCATTACCTCGTCTATATCTATCACGGTCGATTCGGATGCGAAATTTGAATTTCTTACGGTTACAAACGAAAAGAAACCCATCGTGGTGTACGGAACTTCCATTGTTCACGGTGCGGTTTGTTCCCGTCCCGGAAATACATGGACAAGTATCGTTGGTAGAAATTTCCCGGATTATCCGGTTGTGAATCTGGGTTTCAGTGGTGTCGGCAGGATGGAGCCGGAAGTTGTTGAGGTAATTAACCGGATTGATGCGTCAATATATATTCTCGACTGTCTGCCTAATTTTTCTAATACGAGTATGCCTCCGCTGATTGATGGCAGGTACAAAAGTGCAATCGACACGCTGACTAAGTATCATCCGGATGCGGCAATTGTCCTGACTGAGCATGTCGGGTATGCCGATATGGAGATGTGGAAAGCTAGAAAGGATCTGGTGATAGCTGATAATATCGAACTGAAAAAGGTTTATGACTATTTTATACAGAAAGGGTACAAAAATCTGTATTATCTTTCACGCAGCGAGTTAGGTTTGGATATGTCGGCAGATATTGGTGATTATGTACATCCGAATGACAAGGGGATGTACCGCTATGCAGAAGTCTATACCGCAAAGATTACAGAGATTCTAAATGATAAGGAATCTGCAGTTAAACTGGTGAATACAGAATCACTACGTATCACACCCAATCCGAATAAAGGTAGTTTTTCAGTTACAATCCCTGATTTTTTTCGTCAGCAAAGCAAGATAGAGATTTTTAATCTGGAAGGGAAAAGCGTTTATTCAAAAATAATTAATCCGCATACAGAGATACTTCATATTGAAGGATTAAATTTAAGTGGAGGAAGTTATGTGTTGAGATTAAATAATGATAAAAATATTCTTACAGGCAATCTGATTGTTCAGTGAAAATATTGTTCTTGATTTCGCTTGAGATAAACAGCGCCCCAAATGTTTTTTAGCTAACATTTGGGGCGCTGTTTAATTTGGGTGCTTTATTTGCTTCTTTCTATCTCTTTTTATCCATTGAAGTCACCTTAAAAGGTTTCTTTACTGCTAAATGTGCCGCCTTTTTAGCAATCTGGGCTTCTTTGGGGCTTACTCCGGTTGGGATATAGGGGTTCTTCATGACCGGTCGTTTCAGGAAAAACTCGTACCAGGTGCAGGCAGCGGTGAATCTGCCTAGTCCCAGACTCAAATGATATCCGTCGCGGGTGAATTTATCGCCCACAAAGCTGGTTCTGCCGTTTTGAATGGCGGTTCCTGCCGGGATAACGAGTTTAATCCCCGTTTTCTTTGCTGCTTCTTTTACTGAACTTACGATTGCCTGATACATTTGCATCTGATCGTTGTTGTAATTTGCAAAGCCCTTATGTTTTGAGTCGGAAGCATACGCCCAGGTCTGATGGAAAGCAAACTGAACCTTTGGATTGGTTGCCAGATTTTTCGTGTATGTCAATAAGTTCGGAAGATAGGGGAAATAGCTGTCTTTCAGCCCTGAAAAAGGACTTGCCTGCTGAAAAGTGATGTAATCCCAGTTTTCATCCAGAATGGCTGTTTTCAGTTTTTGTTTTGCAACAACCGTTGTATCTCCATTTACAATCTTACGATAGGAATAAGCTGCTGAATCTTTCTCTGCATTCAGCCAGTGTCTTTCCAGACTGCACCCGCCGATGTACATGTTGGCGATGATTAACTGAACACCGTCAGCTTTGGCTAAATCATCTACGTATGATTCTGCCGCATCCTGTGAAAAACTGTTTCCGATGGCTAAAATTTTAACAACCTGCTGGGCATTAACTGCCTGAAGCCAGCAAAGACTAATGATTAGAAGGATAGTGAATGTGTTGGTCTTTTTCATGATTATGTTTTATTTTGAACACGTAAAAGTACAAAAAAAATTAGTTCCATTGTCACTTTACAGAACCTTATGCCGGTTTTATTGTTATAGGAAAAACAAAGCTGAAAACAGGCAATATGATGAGTATTGATTAGTGCGGTTGATGAAAGGCTTGTTTAAAACAGAAGAAACTATATGATATTTAACGACTTCAATCCTTTAGAAGATAAGACTTTCCGGATTATCGACAACGAAGGCAAGGTGATTGACAAAGCCCGGATGCCGGAGTTAGACAAAGAGACTATTTTAAATGCGTATAAATCCATGCTATTCGCTCGTACCGCCGACCAAATGGCGGTGTCGTACCAGCGACAAGGCCGGATGTACACCTATCCGCCTATATTGGGGCAGGAAGCTGTCCAGGTGGCGGCGGGGATGATTATCCGTGAACAGGACTGGCTGGTACCGGCTTTCCGGGAAATGGCGCTGATGCTGGCAAAAGGAGTTTCGCTCAAAGAGATTTTCCTGTATTACCTCGGGAATGAGGAAGGTAGTAATTTTGCCAAGGCAAATCACGTACTTCCAATCTGTGTACCTATTGGTTCACAGTATTTACATGCGACCGGTATTGGTTATTCGGTAAAGTATCAACAAAAAGATGAAGTGGTTTTCCCTTTCATCGGTGATGGCGGGACTTCGGAAGGTGATTTCAGCGAAGCGCTTAATTTTGCCGCGGTATGGGAAGTCCCGGTGGTTTTTACCATTCAGAATAACCAGTACGCGATATCGGTGCCGGTGAAAAAGCAGACCCGCTCGGTTAACCTGGCTGTGAAATCGGTTGGTTTCGGCATGCCGGGTATCAAGGTTGACGGCAATGACTTTTTTGCGATGTATGTGGCTTATAAAGAAGCGTTGGAATATGCTCGCTCAGGTAAAGGCCCGGTGTTGATTGAAGCTTATACCTACCGGAAAGGAGCGCATACCACTTCGGATGATCCATCGAAATACCGTACCAAAGCAGAAGAAAAGTCTTGGGAAAAAGCAGATCCTTTGTCCCGACTGAAAAAGTACATGGACAGCCGGGGTATCGCGTTGGAAAATGAAGAAGAACTCATTCAATCCTATAAAGAGGAAGTGGATAAGCAATTTCTGGAAGCAGAAAATTTCAGGTCATACGATTTGGAAGATGTTTTCAATTACATGTACGTGGAAATGCCGGATGATTTGAAAAGGCAGAAAGCGAATTACGAACAATATTTAAGCTGGAAGGAAAAGAGAAAATGAGTGTCATGAATATGGTGCAGGCTATCAACAATGCTTTTGATATCAAGCTTGCAGAAGATAAATCGGTGGTGATGTTCGGGGAAGATGTGGGTGTGGAAGGCGGTGTTTTCAGGGTGACCGAAGGTTTGCAAAAGAAGTATGGCACTGAAAGGGTTTTTGATTCTCCACTGGCTGAATCGGCTATCGTGGGAACAGGCCTCGGAATGGCCATGTCGGGTCTGCGACCGGTCGTGGAACTGCAATTCGACGGGTTTACCTATCCGGCTTTCAATCAGATAATATCAAATGTGTCGCGGATGCACAACCGTACACGTGGACGATTCAAAGCGCCGATGGTGATTCGCTTTCCTTACGGGGGCGCCATCAATGCTATTGAACATCATTCGGAAAGTCCGGAAGCCTTGTATGCGCATATACCTGGTATTAAAGTAGTGGTTCCCTCTACGCCTTACGATGCCAAGGGACTGATGATTTCAGCTATAGAAACCGATGATCCGGTGATTTTCATGGAACCGAAACGTATTTACAGGGCGATTAAACAGGAAGTGCCGGAGGAGAAATTTTCGATTCCGATAGGGAAAGCCAAGGTGCTGAAAGAAGGAACGGATGTTACGGTCATTGCTTTCGGAGCACTAATCCGGGAATGTCAAAAAGCCATCGTGATCGCCGAAGAAGCAGGCATTTCAGTTGAGTTAATTGACTTGCGTACGATTTATCCTGTCGATCGTGAAACGATTGTGAATTCAATCAAGAAAACCGGGCGGGTGGTTATTGTTGCAGAAGCCTCCGAATCATTCAGCGTAGGCTCCGAACTGATGGCCATTGCCAACGAGGAAGCCTTTTTGTCGCTCGAAGCTCCACCCAAACGGGTGATGGGATTCGACACGATTGTACCCCTCGCGCAGGGTGAACCGTATTATATGATTTTTCCGGACCGGATTTTTTATGAAATAGAAAAAACGGCCAAATTTTAGCGAATAGCGAATAACGAATAGCGAATAAATAGCCCTGAAAGGGCGACATATCAATAGCCCGGGGTTTTAACCCCGGGAGAATATGGAGAATGTAAACCCCGTTGGTTTTAACCCCGGGAACGAATTAATAATAATATGAAATACATTTTTAAATTCCCCGACATCGGTGAGGGCCTCGAAGAAGGCACCATTCTCGAAGTATATGTGAAAGTCGGTCAGACCGTGAAAGCGGGTGATTTGTTGGTGAACATGGAAACCGACAAGGTGGCGGCAGATATTCCTTCCCCGAAAGCCGGAAAAATCCTGAAAATATTTGGGAATGTGGGGGATGTGATTCATGTGGGTAAACCGCTCGTGGAACTGGAATTGGCCAATGGTGAATCTGCCCGGGATGAGCCGGGAGTAAGTGTTTCATCTGATGAAGGTGCTGCCGGCGTGGTGGGCACCATGGAAATGGCGGATGTAAATGCAGTCTTGCCTCCAAGCGATGAGGCCTATTCTGCTGCAGAACTTGTAAGGCCTTCACCGAAGGCTTTTGCGACTCCGCATGTGAGGGCATTGGCCAAGGAACTGGATATCGACATCAATCTGGTTAATGGTACCGGACAGGGTGGCAGAGTGACCAAAGAAGATATTGAGCAGTATGTGGCGAAGCAAAGTCCGGTTGAAAAAGCATTCTTTGCACAAGTGTACGAACAGGAAGATGTAACTTACGAGCCTTTGACGCAGATTCGCAAGACCATAGCCCGCAACATGATCAATTCGAAGCACAACGCCGCGCATGTAACGGTATTGGAAGAAATTGAAGTGTCAGAATTGATTGCTATCCGCAACAAATATAAACAACCATTTGCCGAGCGGGGAGCGAAACTGACATACCTGCCTTTCATTGTAAAAGCGGCGGTTCAGGCATTGAAAAAGCATCGTATCATGAATTCGCAGATGGATATGGAGAACAACCGGATGATCTACAAGAACCGGTATAACATCGGTATCGCGATGGATACGCCGGAGGGATTGGTGGTGCCGGTGATACAAGATGCCGACCGGTTGAGTATCTTCGAAATCAGCCAGAAAATTACTGAGTTTACTGTTAAGGCACAGGAAAGAAAATTGACAATCGACGACATGAAAGACGGAACTTTTACCATTACCAACTTTGGTGCGATCAGTGGAATCTACGGAACGCCGGTTATCAATTACCCGCAGGCAGGCATTCTGGGTGTGGGGCGCATCGTGAAACAGCCGGTGGTTAAAGACGATCAGATTGTTATTGGCTACGTGTTGGGTTTATCACTTACTGTCGATCATCGCATTGTGGATGGTGGCGATACCGCCCGCTTTGTAAGGCAGGTGATGGATCATTTGTCAGATCCTGTTTCTTTGCTGATGGAGTAACATTAAAATTGAGATAATATGCACAGGGACATTGCCGACATCAGAATCAATTATTCCAAACAAAGCCTGGATGAAAAAGATGCTGAAAAGAATGCTTTCGATATGTTTGAGCGTTGGTGGAATGAAGCGATGGACTCGGAAATTTCCGAGGTTAACGCGATGACACTTGCTACAGTCAATAATGGAATTCCCAATGCCCGTATCGTGCTACTCAAGGCTTTTGACGAACGTGGATTTGTATTCTTTACAAATTACAACAGCCAGAAAGGAACTGAATTGAAAGAAAATCCGAATGTTTGTCTGGTATTTTTCTGGAAAGAAATGGAAAGACAAATTCGCATCACAGGAGTTGCCGAAAAGACGACGATACAGGAAAGCATTGATTATTTCGACAGTCGGCCCGACGAACATAAATTAGGTGCCTGGGCTTCAGCACAAAGCTTGGTCGTGGCCGGAAAAGGTTTTCTGAAAGAAACTTTTGATTATTATGCCGAACGATTTAAACGAGGCGCGATCCCTAAGCCTCCACACTGGGGCGGCTATCGTGTAAAACCAACTTCTATCGAATTCTGGCAGGGGCGACCGAATCGCTTGCATGATCGGTTGCTGTACACCCTTCAGGATGATGGGGACTGGAAGATAGAGCGGTTGCAGCCTTAACTAAAGTTCTTCGTTGCAATCAAGTTAAGAATCAAGTTTGGGAAGAGAGAGTATCTGTATATCTTCACTGAAGTTGCTTGGAAGAATCAAGTTATATATAAAGTTTATAGATAATAAAGAATCAACTCTGTTCAACAAATTGGAACTTGATTTCCAACATGATTTCTACAAACAACTTCAGTGAAAAGAGTCGTACCCTCCTGCATATACAACTTGATTTTCAACTTGATTGCTACAATCAACTTCAGTGACGATAGCCAAACAGTCCTTTCTCCTTAATCCGCAGAAACACCCCCTCAGGCACATACTGCGCCAATCTCGGATTACCCGACTCAATTAACTGTGTAATAAACTCGGTAGTTATACCTGTGTCATTGGATGAAATTGTTTTCAGTATCAGAATCTTTCCGGTAAGATTGAGATATTGCCACAACAGCCGGATATCAGCCGGGAAGTGAGCATCCTCAGGATAAATGATTTCCCCGGTATCGGGGTTAAGGGAAGGATAGAGGTACACCTTTACATTCTCCGCGAACAAAGTGCCCATCATTTGGAGAATGCCACCCCGCAGGTCGGTGTAACTGGTATGGTCAAGTACCTTATCGAAGGTTGGTAAGCCCATCACGATGCGAAGCTTGATGATGCGGAACTGTCCGAAATAGCGTACCAACTCGAAATAACGCTGGAAACGGGAGACCATCACGCTTTGTCCCATGAGGTTGAGCAAATCGACCCGGTGGAGGAAATCCTGTTCATCCACCGATTCGCCCTGCATCAGGTAGTTCAACGAAATTTCACAGAAAGCGATGGTGTTTTCAGGCGTATAATCCTCATCCCGTTTAAAAACCTGCAGGCTGTCCTCGATGAATTTCATACCCAGGTTGGTGATAGGGCGAAAGTACCCCCTGGTCAGCAGGATGTTCTTCTTGTACAGCATCTCCCCCGGCTGTATGACCCGCCCCGTTTTATCGAACATAATGGCCGGAGTCATGTTGTTTTTTACCAGCATCAGGTTGAGGATGCGGTTATCCACCTTGTTCATATCCGGACCTTCGGTATGAATGTAATCAATTTCCAGCCGGTCGGTATCTAAGTTATCCAGTAAACTGAGGAGAATGTTAACCGGATTTTCACACCCGAATAGTCCCCCGTAGATCAGGTTGATTCCTAAAGTTCCGAGCGTATATTGTTGTAATAGAGTGTCGTTCTCAAGTAACTTAATATGAACCAGCACTAAATTGGGGTGGTAGCGGTCGCTCCCTTCAGCCATGATGCCCAGCCAGCCGTTTCCCTGATTGGTTTTAGAAAAGTTAATGGTTTCAACCGTATTAGCAAAAGCGAAGAATTTTTGCTGATTTTTCTTGTCTAAAATTTTAATCAGTTCATCGTATTCATACTGCACCATTTTGCGCAGCCGTTCTTCCGCCACGTATCGCGAGGGTTGTCCTTCGTTGTAAAAGTAATCGCTGAACAGCTTATCGTATGCCGAAACCGTTTTTGCTACCGTATTCGAAGCCCCGCCGGCCTGAAACAGATGTCGCGCCGTTTCCTGTCCGCCGCCAATTTCAGCAACAGTGCCGTAGTATTTACTTTCGATGTTTATCTTGACTGCTTTTTCTTTGGTGCTGAGAAGTTTCATACGATTATTTGTCTGTTAATTTATTTGAGCCAGATTAAACTGACAATATAACAACTAGTTCCGGAATTTGTTTGTGTAACAGTAAATACATCAAAAGACCGTAAAATGTTTTTTGCCTGAAAAAATATTTATCTTTGCGTCACAATTACACTAATTAAATTATGACTACACTTGAATTTGTTGGGGCGACAGCCTCTTTGCTGTCTATATTGAATCAGTTTCCACAGGCTATCAAGGTGTTTCGTACCAAAGATACACATAGTATATCTTTGCTTATGTACTGTATTGTTGTAGTCTGCATTTCCATGTGGCTGGTTTATGGATTGATGCTCAAAGATGGTCCTCTTATATGGGCGAATGCCATCTCATTAATACCCATCGTTTACATTTTCATTATGAAAGTGAGTAATACGATAAGAAAGATAGATAAGTTTACAATCTGAGGCTAAACTCTGAAATCAAAACGCTCAGACCTGTTTTTTTCATAAATATCGCGGTCGAAAGAGTAATAACGGGCAGGTTTATGAGAAACGCCTGTCTGAATTTCATCTAACTGTATGAGATAAGGCATCTTGTTGATTTTCCTTCTGAAATTTCTTTTATCATAAGTTGTGTCGAATACAACTTCATAAACATTTTGCATTTGGGTAAGTGTGAATTTTTCCGGTAGTAATTCGAAGATTAAGGGTTCGTGTAAAAGATCGTAACGAAGTTTTTTCAATGCTTCATCAAATATCTCGTTGTGATCAAACATGAGTTGACTGATTTCATAGGCATTTATCCATTTGGCTACATCAATCAATTTAGAATTGTCAATACTGGCAATGTTAATTAAGGAATAGAAACCAACAGTCAAAACACGTTCATCTAAAAGCCTTGGTTTTACCCATTCAAAATCCTGTGGCCTTCTTCTTAGCCGGTCAGGAGCACTAAAAATCCAGAACTGTTTTACGAAAATACCTTCTAACCCGGTTTGTTCTTTTAGAATTCGTGCTGCAGTAGCATTGATATCTTCATCTCTTCGAACGTGGTTTCCTGGTAATTTCCACTCTTCAATAATTTCGTCATTATATGGTACTTGTTCCTTGCGGACTAGTACGGAAAGCTCGTTTTCATAGTAGCCAAAAATTACACAATCGACTGAAATAGTAGCTAGAATCTCGTTTCTCCTCATGAAATTTATAATTAGATTTCTAAAATGTGTTTCTTAAAATGACACAAAGATAGTTATTGTTATGTTACAACACAAGAAAAAGTGTCTTTTTAACACATTGCTCAATTTGCTAATATACAATAATTTAGTATTGTTTAAAGGATGCTTAGTGTGAAAAATACACATAAAGTATTTGGATGCTAAAAAAAAACCTATATATTTGCACCATGATACTTATTGTTTAAACGACACTTATAAGTACAGGTTGAATCTTAAATCAAATAATTGATATGAACAAAGCACGTGTTATCAGGCTTATGATTTTTCTTTGCGCGTTTGTCTTGTTTTCCTGTTCAGAGAAGCAATATGACACGATAGATGAGAAGCTGGAATCTTTGCTTGAAGAAATGACCCTAGAAGAAAAAGTAGGGCAGATGGCCCAGATAACCTTGGATGTTATTGGTAAGGGTGGTAGTCGTTATAATAGCTACGAACCTTTTTTGATCGATACAGTAATGCTTCGTAAAGCGATATTGGAATATCATGTAGGTTCAATATTGAATACCACAAATAATTATGCACTTACTCCTGTTAAATGGAATGAAATAATTAGTTTTATTCAGCAGATTGCCATGGAGGAGTCCAGAATGAAAATCCCGGTTGTTTATGGGATTGATGCAATCCATGGTGTTACTTATACTGACGGAGCTACTATTTTCCCTCAACAAATAACGCTTGCAGCAACATTTAACCCGGTTCATGCTTACAATATGGCCAGGATAACTGCTTATGAAACCAGAGCCAGCGGGATTCCCTGGAATTTTTCTCCTGTATTGGATCTTGGGGCGGATCCTCGTTTCTCCAGACAATTTGAAGGTTTCGGAGAAGATCCTTACCTGATTGAGATAATGGGTGAGCAAATGATTCTGGGTTATGAAGGAATAACCGATAGCATTAGTAGTCCATATAAAGTAGCAACTTGTGTAAAACACTTTTTAGGCTACTCCGTTCCTGCTTCCGGAAAAGATCGTACACCGGCATATATTCCAGAGAACATGTTGCGTGAATATCATTTGGAACCATTTAAAAAAGTAATTGATGCAGGGACGGAATCAGTAATGATTAATTCCGGAATCATCAATGGTATATCTTCGCATGCAAGTTACGAGCTAATAACAAAAATCCTCAAAGAAGAGCTTGGATTTAAAGGAGTTGTAGTAACCGATTGGATGGACATTATTAACCTGCATACCCGTGATAAAATTGCTGTTGATAATAAAGAGGCTGTTAAACTGGCTGTTAATGCCGGAATTGATATGTCTATGATACCTTATGAGTTTGAACAATTTTGTCAGGATTTGGTTGCTTTAGTGAAAGAAGGAGAAGTGAAGGAAAGCAGAATTGATGATGCTGTGAGGAGAATTCTCAGCATGAAAATGAAATTGGGGCTGTGGGAAAATCCTGTTACAAAAATTGAAGACTATCCTGAATTTGCGTCGGAAACATCAGTAAAGGAAGCGTATGAGGCGGCTGCAGAGGCAATTACATTGTTGAAAAATGAATATAAGATTTTGCCTTTATCAAAATCGGTTAAGGTTCTCGTTACGGGGCCCAATGCAAATAGCATGAGGGCATTGAACGGTGGATGGACGTATTCCTGGCAGGGAGAAAAAGCTGACCGATATGCACAACAATACAATACTATTCTTGAAGCCATTCAGCATAAAATTGGTGGGATAAACGTACAATATGTTCCGGGTGTAAGTTATGTGGAGACTGGGAATTATTATGAAGATAAGGATGACCGTTTTAGCGAAGCTGTGCAGCAAGCTAAAAAAGCCGACGTTGTGATTCTTTGTCTAGGAGAAAATAGTTATACTGAAAAACCGGGTGATTTGAATGATCTGACACTTAGTCACAATCAATTGAATTTAGCAAAAGAGGTTGCCAAATCAGGAAAGCCTGTTATTCTGGTACTGAATGAGGGGCGCCCTCGCTGCATAAGAGAAATAGAACCATCGATGGCGGCAGTTGTTCAGACATACCTTCCCGGAAATTATGGAGGAGATGCTTTGGCCGATATCTTGTTCGGAGATGTGAATCCTTCAGGCAAGTTGCCTTATACCTATCCTTCTTATCCGAACTCATTGGTTACTTATTACCATAAACCTGCCGAAGAACAAAAAAGAGCAGAAGGAGCATACGTCTATGAGTCAGACTATAACCCACAATATGAATTTGGTTACGGACTTAGCTATACAGATTTTGAATACAGTAACTTAAGAGTGTCTTCAAAGACGATTTCCGGCAACAAACCGGTTGAGATATTTGTTGATATAGCTAATACCGGTTCGCTTTCAGGAAAAGAAGTTGTGATGTTGTACACCTCGGATTTGTATGCGAGTATTACTCCTGATGTTAAACGCTTAAGACGATTTACTAAAATTGAATTAGAACCCGGGGAGAAAAAAACGGTCAGGTTTGAATTGAATGCGCGGGACCTTGCTTTTGTAACACCGGATGGGAAATGGATCACGGAGCCGGGTGAGTTTGAAATTAAAACCGGATCGCTGAAACAAGTAATAAAGTATAAGTAATTAACCAAATAAATTATAATCAATGAAAATCACGAAAAACAAACAAAAAACCGGGGCAATAACATCGGACGGCAAATACTTGTTGCGGTTTGCTCTGATTCTACTGTTGGTTGTTCCTATGGGCTTGTCAGCTCAGAAAATTACGCTGACCGGAGTTGTGGTTGATACTGCTAACGATCCCATTATTGGTGCAAACATTCTGATAAAAGGGACCGCTTCAGGAACCATTACCGACTTCAATGGAGCTTTTTCGATAGACGTTGCAGTCAGTGATGTCCTCGTGGTTAGCTATATTGGAATGATTCCGCAGGAAATAGCTGTGGGAAACTCCAGAAATATCAGGGTGGTGTTGACTGAAGATACCAGAACACTTGAAGAGGTGGTTGTCATAGGTTATGGAACACAAAAGAAGAAAGACCTGACAACAGCTGTTTCATCTGTTTCGGGAGAAGAAATTGCAGAGCGACCCATTATTTCTGCTGCACAGGCATTGCAAGGTAAAGCTGCCGGAGTACAGGTTATTCAACCCTCTGGAAAACCCGGGGCGGGATTGTCTATCCGTGTCCGTGGATCAACTTCAATCAGCTCGAGCAATGAGCCTCTATATGTCGTTGACGGGACGCCCACGAACGATATCAGTAACCTGAACCCTTCGGATATTGAAAATATGTCGATTTTGAAGGATGCATCTTCTGCCGCTATTTACGGTTCGCGGGCGGCCAACGGGGTGGTGCTGATTACAACGAAAAGAGGATCCAAAGGAGAATCTCAAATCAGTTTGAATTCCTATTTTGGATTTTCGAAAGTAGGTAAGACTTTATCGACTCTGAATACGACCCAGTATTATGATCTGATGGATGAAATCTATGGAGAAGGATATGTTGATCGCACCAATACCAATTTTACGGATTGGAATCAAGAAATTTTCGGTACCGGATATCAGCAGAATTATCAATTGACTTTCAGCGGAGCTACCGACAAAACAAATTATTTTGTTTCCGGAGGATATCAAAAAGAGGAAGGAATCATCTCTCCAGCCTGGTATGACCGTTTGTCGTTCCGTACCAACCTGGATACCGAAATAAAAAGCTGGTTACATCTCTCATCCAACCTGAACGTGACGCGTACTAAACGTCGTGACGCAACTGATAACACGTCCTCGGGACGTGGTGGTATTATTCTCAGCGTATTGAATACGCCGCCTTTCCTCGAAATCTGGGATCCGGCACATCCCGGCCAATATGCAGTGAATCCTTTTCAGCCTTCATGGGAAAACCCAGTGGCACAGGCTTCATCATATAATATGAACAATGATTACCGTTTGATGGGTAATGTGGCCATAACTATCGACTTTACAAAGGATTTGAAATTCAAATCTTCTTTCTCAGCCGATTTTACTTCCCACCAGTGGGATTCGTTTATCGATCCGGTAAAAACCGGATACGGACGCCAGAACAATGGATTGGGAGAAGCGGCACGGGATACTTATCTGACCTGGCTCACCGAACATTTGCTTACTTATGATAAAAGCTGGGGTAAACATACTGTATCGGTATTGGCAGGTATGACTGCACAGGAATATCATCATGAAAATTCTTATCAGGCAGTGAAAGATTTTGTAAAAGGTGTACAGAATAACAAGGAGTATATGACCCTGAACTGGGCCAACCAGATTACAGCTTCGACCACAAGCGCTGATGAATGGGCGTTGGTTTCCGGATTAGCACGCTTTCACTACAACTGGGATAGTCGTTATTTAGCAACAGCCAATTTACGGGTTGATGCGTCTTCCAAACTTCATCCAAATCACAGGACGGGTATCTTTCCTTCTTTCTCTGCCGGATGGAGAATTTCGGCAGAAGAGTTCTGGGGAGGCTTGGCTGATGTGGCCAATGATATGAAATTACGTATTGGTTGGGGAAAGAACGGTAATCAGGAAGGGCTGTCGTCTTATTCGTATTACAACCTGAATTATGTGCAGAAAGTTACAGAAACGGGTTCGGGACCTTCAATCAAACCGGTGAGTACGATGGGAAATCCGGACCTGACATGGGAAACTACCACCCAAACGAATGCAGGGATTGATTTGAGTCTTTTTAATTCCAGAATTGTTCTTGCTCTGGACGCCTATTATAAAAAGACGACGGATCTGATTCGCATTGTATATCTCCCGGAAACCGTAGGCAGAAATCCTGTTAGAAATTCCGGAGAGATTGAGAATAAGGGACTTGAATTTCAGCTTACAACTAGAAACCTCACGGGAGTATTTAAATGGGATACTGACTTTAATATGTCATTTAACACGAATCAAACCATGAATTTTGACTTCAATAAACCAACCTTCCAGGGATTTGTCGAATCAAATGGTCAAACAGCAACGATTCTGAAAGGTGGTTATCCCCTGGGTACTTTCTACGGATATATTGCCGATGGCGTTGACTCTGAAACCGGAAACATGATTTATCGTGATCTGAATAAGAATAATATTTTAGATGCTGGCGACCGCACTGTAATTGGGAATCCGCATCCAAAGTTTATTTACGGGATGACAAATACATTGAGTTATAAAGGGTTTACACTCAACTTCTTTTTTCAGGGAACTTACGGTAATGATATTTACAATGCTTCGCGTATTGATACCGAAGGGATGTTTGACACTAAAAATCAGTCGGTTCGTGTGCTGAATCGTTGGCAGCGTCCCGGGATGATAACCACGATTCCGAAAGCTTCTTCTGAAGGAGATACGCAGAATGTACTTACTTCAACCCGGTTTATTGAGGATGGATCTTACCTGCGTCTCAAAACATTGACGCTTTCATATAATTTTGATAAAAAACTATTGGGAAGTCAAAAAATTATCAGCAATGTAAACATCTATGCAACCGCAACTAATTTATTTACTCTGACAAATTATTCCGGCTATGATCCGGAAGTGAACTATGCCGGAAACAGTGGTACCGTGCTTGGAATTGACTATGGTACTTATCCGCAAAGCAAGTCTGTTATTTTTGGTTTAAACGTTAACTTTTAAAACATGAGACTCATGAAAACTAAAATACTAAATCTATTATGCTCAGGAATTTTATTCTTAACGTTTGTATCCTGTGAAGATTTCCTGACAAGAGCTCCCATCTCCGATGTCACTGATGAGATGTTGGGTATTGACCCTGACGCGAACAGTGACTCCGTGAAATATAACAGTGTGGAGCTGGCAGAGGCTATCCTCTCATCGGCTTACAGGAGTTTCCAGACAGAGTATTATCAACTCGACCGTTACATCATCGGCGATGCTCAGTCGGATAACTGCTACTCCGGAGAACCAAAAGCCCAGACTGTGCAAATCGATCAGTTCTCTATTGATGCTAATAACGGTAATGTTCGCCGTGACTGGAGTTATATGTACAGCCAGATTTCCGGAGCAAACTCTATTATTCAGTGGGTTCCGTTGAATAGCGATCCTAATCTTACTGAAATAAGAAAGAAAGAGATTGTGGGAGAAGCCAGTTTTATACGGGCAGTCGCATATTTTAACCTGGTGAGATTGTACGGAGATGTACCTCTGGTGTTGAAAGAAATTCCCACACTCTCGAATGATAATCTTGAAGAAGTGTATCCTTTGTTATATCCGGCCCGTCAACCTGCTGATTCAGTATATGCTCAGATCATCAAAGATCTTGAGTATGCCACGGTTAATTGTAAAGATTATTCGGCTAATAAGTTTGTCATAACCAAACCGCTGGCGCATGCCGTGCTGGCAGAAGTATATGCAACAAAAGGTGCCCCGGATAATGTTGACTGGACAAAGGTTAGATTTCATGCGTCTATTGTAACCTCTAATGTAAATTATGATTTGATGCCGGCTTTTGATGATTTATGGGCTGCTGCTGCCGATGAGTCAGGAAATAAAAATGAACATTGTAAGGAATCCCTGTTTGAAGTGGATTGTAACAGTTGGGCTACCATAGGCAATTGGTCGTACCAGATGTTTATGGGAACCGATTGGAAAAAGTTTAATACTCCGAGTAAGGATATTGAAAAAGCTTTCAACGACGCTGGTGATACGAGACGTAAACAGGCAAGTATTCTCTATCAGGATGTTACAGGAAAATGGTCGGATCAGGTATGGCCTGCCAGCGCTTATCCTTTCATTTACAAGCAAAGGGTCAACGAAAAGGGAAATATTATCCTATGGCGACTTGCCTCTACAATTTTGTTACAGGCTGAGGCTGAAAACGAACTGGACAATCTTGAACCTGCCAAAAACCTGTTGAAGAAAGTCCGCAACAGAGCGGGATTGGGTAATCCTGTTTCAACCACCAAAGAACAACTTCGTTTGGAAATTGAAAAGGAACGCCGGCTGGAGCTGGCTTTTGAAGGCTATCGTTGGTTTGACCTGGTACGTACGGGTCGAGCTATTCAGGTGATGCAGTCATGCACAGATGTTCAAAGTACCTATGCTGTCAGGCTGACTGAAAACAGGTTGATTTGGCCGATACCGCAAACAGAGCTCGACCAGAATGATTTATTGATTCAGAATCCGGGTTATTAATTTAATGCTAATAAATTGATGTTATGAAGAATATATTTAATAAATCAATATTGGGACTACTGGCTGTATTGTTGCTGGTTTCATGCCGACAGGAAGAACTCAGGGTGCGTTTCCCTGCCTCTATGCCTGTTTTCGACAGCATTTCCGTTGCTGAAAGTGCGATCGTTTACGGAGATTCAATCAGTCTGAGTCTTGGAGTTTCCGATCCGCTGACACCGCTTTCTACGCTGGAAATAAAAGTGGTGGTGAACGATGAGATCATAGCTTCCGAAAGTATTCGGACAAAAGGATACAGCGCTGCTTATACCCAGCGGTACGGGGTGCCTTTTGTCGCTCACATGCCCGATGGAGCCGAAGTGGAAGTACATGTTTCTTCCATCAACATTGAGGGAACGAAAAAAGACACTGTTATTTTTAATACCGTTGCTTCGCGTCCGCCGATACCCACTATATTTATGGTAACCAATACTTCAACAGTGGAATTGAAGTTAGTGGATGCAGGAAATTACATCTATGAAGCGACAGGTCTGACTTTTGGAAATGAAATCAGTTTCAGGTTAGTGACGAAAGTTGACCGGTTTAAGAAGCCTGACTGGAAAAATGCGGAAAACATTGCTTTTGGATGGGTAAACAATGGTTTGGGATTGGTGTACCCTGTTATTGAAGGAACCTCTGTTAAAAGTATTACCGGCGAAATGATTACGCTGTCCGACCCTACACTCGTCGGGTTCAATAAAGTCACCCTTGACCTGTATAACTTCACTGTCAAAGGCGATGGCGATAAACTGGTGCCGGCAACTTCAATGGATGTTTCAACATTTGGAACCGTTGAATTATCTTCAACCAATAACCTGAATGTTACAACCAAGGAAAACTGGAAAAAGGGACAAATGTATCTTGGTAAAGGAACGGTGATGACTTTCTCCGGAATTACTGATTTGTCGAACAGCCTGACTCCTGATTTCTTTGATGTGAAAACTGCAACGACTGCTGAGTTTCTGGGAGAAACCGGTATTTATACGGTATATTATTTACCCAGACTTAATTATTTGTGGGTTGAACAACCGACAGCAGTTTATCCGGATGCCTTGTGGTTGTGTGGCGTAGGTTTCGGCCCGCACAAAACTCCGCATGAAAAATCTTCTTCGTGGAACTGGAATACGCCGCTTGAATATAAATATTGTCGTAAAGTAGCTGATGGTGTGTATGAAGCTGTTTTTTATGCTGAACATGTAATTGACGCTGTACCAACGGCAGAATCGTGGCGACTGACCTTCAGTGCTAAGTTCTTCCACCAGCGTAACTGGGGCGGGGAGGAAGATGCGCGGACTTATACGATGCCAAACAGTTTACTGTTTGCTCCAACCGATTCGGATACAGGAAACTTTGTTGGCACAGCCGACTTTGCGGCTGTGCCCGGAGTGTATCGGTTCACAATTAATACGAAGACCAAAACGACTTCTTTTGTGAAAATAAACTAACGTTAACGTAGCAGAAAATCTTTCCGGTAAATAATTGCCGGGAAGATTCCTGCTCAATTCTTACAGAAATGTTCCATAAAATAGCCATATTGTTGTTGTCTGCCATTATTATCTTCAGTTGTAAAGACCCTGTGATTATAGAACCGGAACCGGAACCTGTTGACTCAATAGGTGATGTAAATGTATGGCTTACTTCCGGCAATGAAGTCTTTTTGATGAAACGCCAGTCCTCAGTCGATTTCTCAAGAGAACTGGGTGATTTCACGATTGTTCTGGATACCGCGGTTACTCACCAGGAAATGGATGGCTTCGGGGCTGCCCTGACCGGGTCCTCGGCATACCTGATTAAGCAAATGCACTCTGCCGACCGGGATAAATTGCTGAAAGACCTATTCGATCCAGAGCAGGGGATAGGTCTGAATTACCTGCGCATTACCATTGGGTCTTCCGATTTTTCCATTGGAACCTACAGCTATTGTGATAATCCGGATATCAACAGTTTCGGGATTCCCCAGCGCGACAGAGATGATTTGCTCCCCGTACTGCGGATGATTCTGGCGATTAATCCTTCAATCAAGATACTGGCAAGCCCCTGGAGCGCACCGGCCTGGATGAAACAAAATAACAGCATGTACGGAGGAAGTCTGAAGGGCACCCCTTTATATAACGATTTTGCCGAATATTTTGTACGCTATATCAAGGCTTTTGAGTCAGAAGGGATTAGTGTTGACGCCATTACCATACAAAATGAACCGATGCATGAAACAGGCGGTTATCCGACCATGAAAATGTTGTGGGAGGAACAAAATACGATTATCAGGGATTACCTGGGACCTAAATTCGTTGAGCATAATATAAAGACGAAAATTATTATCTGGGATCATAATTTTGACATGGCTTATTATCCCATTAATATTCTCAACGATCCTCTGACGCGTCAATATGTGGCAGGAACCGGGTGGCACGGGTATGGTGGTGATGCTTCTGCCATTGATGTAGTGCAAGCGCTACATCCTGATAAGGACGTTTATTTCACAGAACAATCAGGAGGGGGCTGGAATACCGATACCCGCATGGGGAATATGTTCTGGTATATGAAAAACTTCCTGATGGCGTCGGTAAACCGAGGTTCGAAAAATTTTATCATGTGGAACTTGGCGTTGAATCCCCAGAACGGTCCGACAACTACCACCGGAGGATGTCAAAACTGCCGGGGCGTGGTAACTGTTAAACCAGATGGTACTTATACCAGAAATGAAGAGTATTACTTGCTGGGACATTTCTCTAAATTTGTCCGGCTGGGTGCGAAAAGAATTAAAAACAGCGCCACAAATCTGCCTGATGGAATGACACTCTCTTCTTTTATGAACACCGACGGATCTAAAGTCGTCGTTGTCATTAACCGGAGTGGTGCCAGAAAGCAATATAACATCCGGTGCGGAGCCCGTAAGTTTCTATACAATCAATTGGATGAATCGGTTGTAAGCTTTTACTTTAAATAAAATAACATGAAGAGAACCATGAAACAATTCTTGATTTTACTTTTTACACTGATTTTTATGGGGTGCAATTCCGGAAAAGGAACGGTACAGGTGTGGTCGTCATTGCCTGATATCGGTCAACTTCTGGTGAGTTCTTCCATCCCTTCGGAAATATCCGGAGACGAAGTGAAAGACATCGTGGAGATATTTCCTGAACAAACCTGCCAAACGGTATTGGGAGTGGGTGCAGCCCTTACGCACTCGTCTGCATATGTTTTTCATCATTTTCTGGACTCTCTGAGACGCGATTCATTGTTCCGTGTGTTATTTACGCCAGAAGGCATCGGGATAAATTATACCCGTTTGTGTGTTGGCTCTTCCGATTTTTCTTTTAATCTATTCAGTTATAGTGAGAAAGAAGATTTTACGCTCGGTAATTTCTCCATTGCAGAAGATTATAAGGATGTAATACCCATGCTGAAAGAGATTCTCAGCATCAATCCGGACCTGCAGATTATGGTATCCCCCTGGAGTCCCCCTGGCTGGATGAAAACTTCCGGGAGCATGGTGGGAGGTAAATTACGCCCTGGTTGTTATGATGTTTATGCCGAATATCTGATTAAATACCTGCAGGCCTATCAGCAGGAAGGGATTGAAATTCACACCATGACTGTCCAGAATGAACCGGAATACGGAACCGCCGCTTATCCTTGCATGGATATGACAGCGGATGAACAAAAGTTGTTTATACGCGATCATTTAGGCCCTAAATTGTCGGCATCCGGCCTGAAAACTAAAATCGTCTTGTTTGACCACAATTGTGATAATCCGGATTATCCCATTAGCATTATGAATGACTCAATAGCCAGAAGCTATGTGGATGGCTCCGGTTTTCATCTTTATAAGGGAGAAATTTCTGCTTTGTGTAAGGTGAAGGAGGCGCACCCTGATAAGAACCTTTATTTTACAGAACAGTCGGGAGGAGGATGGGCGCCTGATTTCGATCAGAATGTACGTTGGTACGCTGGAGAACTTTTTGCCGGTGCCATGAATTGCTGGAGTAAAAATGCTCTGCTATGGAATCTTGCTCTCGATGAAAACGACGGTCCCAAGAATTTTGGCTGCCAGAATTGCTGGGGAGTTGTACAGGTCAGTTCAAAAGGTAAGGTAAAACAGAATGCGGAATACTATGCAATCGGTCATTATGGCAAGGTGGTACAACCCAATGCGGTACGACTTGTATCGGCAGGTGAAGCACTGAAAGGAGTTGCCTTCCGTAATCCTGATGGCAGTTTTGTTTATTTGGCTGTGTATCATGGAAAAGAAACAGGGAATGTCCGGCTGAAATGTGCAGATACCATGTTTGATTATACCTTCAGACCCGGCGAGGTGGTGTCTTTCAAATGGGAATAAATTTCTTTTATCTCAATTAATATAAATCTTTTAAAATTAGTAGTATGAAAAAAGTTTTTACTTTCGTAATCGCCTTATTAGGCTTGTTTATGGTGCAGCCAGTAGCTGCGTTGACGTATAACGTCACGGTTCCGGCAGGTACGAATGCCTGTTATATTGTAGGAGGAATGAATGGCTGGAGTTTTAATACTCCAATGACAAAAGTCGATGCGACTCATTACACGATTGATTTGCCTAATGCAAAAGAAACTGATGAGTATAAGTATTGGTCGGGTCCGGACTGGAAATATGAAGAAGCCGATGCCCAGGGGCAAAAGCTGGCAGCAAACAGAACCTGGCAACAAAACGATGTTGTTGCAAATTGGCTGGAAGTTTTCCAACTGGACGAAAGAGATGTTACCATTGAAGTATTAGCACCGGCTGAGGTAAAAGTATTATACATTGTTGGAGCTTTTAATGGTTGGGCAAGTCCGTCAGAAGCATCTAAAATGAATTTCGTATCGGAGGATGTAAACGGAAAGATATTCTCGAAAACGGTACATAGTTTAGATGCTTTCAATATGGAGTTTAAATTTTGTGCCGGACCGGCATGGTCATACGAGCAGACTGATCCATCAACAAATTACAAGTATGGTACAACGGAAAACTCAACCGCCGTTGTGGTAAATGCTTTCAAAGCCATCTTCGATCCGGATAAAACAGGAACTATTAACATTACGGCCACTGTACCCGCAGGTACCGACAGTGTGTGGATCATGGGAGACTTTCTGGGTTGGAACATGGATAATGCGATGAAAGCAACGAAAAATCAGGATGGAACGTTCTCTTTTGCTATCCCAATGGTAATGAGTATCGAATACCGGTTGTATAACAAACCGGACTGGGGATATCCGGAGGTGGGAGAAGCCGATCCTGCAAAGGAATTGCCAAATCGTTCAGCAGTATATCCTGCCGATGCTAATACCAATATCACCGTATGGGGTTGGTTGAAAAACATTTCAGGACTGCCGTTGATTAATTCTGACGAGTATAAAGTCTATTCGAAAGATAGCAGAGTCGTCGTGGAAGGAGTAAAATCGGCAGTAAGGGTATTTGATATGAGCGGAAGAATGATTGAATCACAGATTATAAATGGCACATTCTCTTCCCGCAATTTATCTTCCGGTCTGTATATTCTCCGGGTTGACGATGCTGTAACAAAAATCGCCGTACAATAAATAGCACACAAGCAGGCTTTAATAACCAGGGGCGTTCAGAATTTCTGAATGCCCCTTTTTCTGATTTCCGGTGACAGGAGTTTTGCGTGTTTAGGGGTCGATATGAACTGAAAATGCAATTTTTTATGTAAGTTTGCATGTCTCTTTGATAAATACTGTTATGAGAAAACTCATTGTCTTAACTGGCGCCGGCATGTCGGCCGAAAGCGGCATCTCAACTTTCAGGGATTCCGGTGGTTTGTGGGAAAAGTATAAGATCGAGGATGTTGCCACGCCCGAAGCTTTTCACGCGAATCCGCAATTGGTGCATCATTTTTACAATTTGCGCAGAAAGCAGTTGCTCGATGCTAAGCCAAACATGGGGCATTATGAATTAGTGAAGTTGGAGAACGATTTTGATGTGAGGATTATCACCCAGAACGTGGATAACCTGCATGAAAGAGCCGGTAGTCTGCATGTGCAGCACTTGCACGGTGAGTTGATGAAAATGCGTTCGACCGGTCCGGGGCAAGAGGTTTACGATGTTACGCCCGACAAAGTGGAGTTTGAACCAGGTGATTTATGTCCGAAAGGTTACCCGCTTCGACCCCACATTGTGTGGTTTGGCGAAATGGTGCCGGAGTATGAATATGCATCGCAAGTCGTATCATTAGCAGATGTCGTGCTGATTGTCGGCACCTCCATGCAGGTCTATCCCGCTGCCGGTTTGTTGCATCATGCCCCGGCTGATGTGCCTGTCTATCTCGTTGACCCGAAAGATGTAGCAGTATCACGACCGAATGTGCAACACATCAAACTGGGAGCAACGGAGGGGATTAAGAGGTTTAGTGAGATGGTGAAGAACATCTAACGTCAAAAGTCTAATGAATAAAGACTTGATAAATTTTAAATTGATTTAATTCAAAAAAATTGCCTTCTAGCATTAACATATTATTCATTAGACATTAGACTATTAATAAGAATATGACGCGAAATCAGCATACAATTCCTTTCAATCAATTAAAAACCACCTTTTCAGGTGATTTATACACCGACAATATTCATTTGTCAATTTACGCCACGGATGCATCACCTTATCGACAATTGCCGCTGGCGGTTGCTTATCCGAAAGATGCGAATGATATAAAGGAACTGATACGTTTTGCACGGAAGCAAAAAGTCAGTTTGATTCCGCGGACGGCAGGAACGTCACTGGCCGGACAGGTAGTTGGTGAAGGCATGATAGTGGATGTGTCCCGGTACATGAGCGGTATCATCGAACTGAATATCGAAGAAAAATGGGTGAAAGTTCAACCGGGTGTGATTTTAGATGAGTTGAACAAGTTTTTGGCGCCACACGGATTGTTTTTCGGACCGGAAACTTCCACGTCGAATCGCTGCATGATAGGCGGAATGGTGGGGAATAATGCCTGCGGAGCACATTCGTTGATTTACGGTAGCACGCGTGACCACCTTCTTAGTGTAAAAGTATTGCTTAGCGATGGTAGTGAAGTGGTCTTTGAATCTGTTTCTATCGGAGAATTTGAGGAGAAATGTATGGATGACAAACTCGAAAATCAGATTTACCGTCAGTTAAAAGAGATACTTTCCAATCCGGAGAACCAACAGGAAATCAGAGAGCAGTACCCCGATAAACAACTTCGTCGCCGTAATACCGGCTACGCAATTGATATATTGCTTGATTCGGCACCTTTTACGCCCGATGCTCCGGACTTGAATGTGGCTAAGTTAATTGCCGGGTCGGAAGGTACTCTGGCCTTTATCACCGAAATAAAACTGAATCTGGTGTCACTTCCGCCTAAAATCAAAGGCGTGATGGCGGCACATTTCGAAACACTGGAAGATGCTCTGGAAGCCAATCTGATTGCGTTGGAATTTAAGCCGGGAGCAGTGGAGATGATGGACAGAACCATCCTGGAATTGACGAAAGATAATATTAGCCAGCAACCCAACCGCTTTTTCTTGTCCGGTAATCCTGAAGCCATCCTGATTATTGAGTTTGCACGAGAAACCAAGGAGGAGATCGAAGATATTTGTCAGCAGATGGAAGCTAAACTGCGGGCACGTGACCTCGGCTTCCATTACCCGGTTATCTGGGGAAAAGACATCAACCGAATCTGGAATCTACGCAAATCTGGACTGGGTGTGCTTTCTAACATGAAGGGAGATGCCAAACCGGTGAGTCTGATTGAAGATACGGCTGTTCCGGTGCACAATCTTTCAGCTTATATTGCTGAGTTCAAACAACTGTTGGCAAGTTACCGGCTTTCCTGTGTGTATCATGCCCATGTAGGAACCGGTGAGTTACACTTGCGACCGGTGCTGAACCTGAAACTCAAAGAAGATGTGAAAATCTTCCGGGAACTCGGGACTAAAGTTGCTTTGCTGGTAAAAAAGTACAAAGGTTCGCTGAGCGGGGAACATGGCGATGGTCGCCTGCGTGGTGAATTTATCCCATTGATGGTCGGCAAAAAAAATTACGAACTGCTCAAACAAATTAAGCAAACCTGGGATTCTGACAATATCTTTAATCCCGGAAAGATTACCGGTACGCCCCCGATGGATACCTCCCTGCGGTATGAACCGGGACTGCCGACACGCGAGATAGAAACCATTTTCAATTTTAGTTCCGAGATGGGTTACATGCGGGCGGTTGAGAAGTGTAATGGTTCGGGTGATTGCCGGAAAACCGAGATCACGGGCGGACTGATGTGCCCGAGTTACATGGCTTCGCGCGATGAACAGCAAACAACCCGTGCCCGAGCGAATATCTTGCGGGAGTATCTGACTCATTCTACCAAACAGAACCCGTTCGACCACGAAGAAATTTACAAAGTGCTCGATCTGTGCCTTTCCTGTAAAGGCTGTAAATCCGAATGTCCTTCGAATGTGGACATGGCCAAACTGAAAGCGGAGTTTCTGCAACATTACCACGATGCTAACGGAGTCCCCTTGCGTACGAAACTGATTGCCAATATTAATGGTCTCAACAAGATAGGTTCGAAATTACCTGCGTTGACCAATTTCATTTTAGATAAAACTGTCTTGCCTTCGTTGCTGGGCTTTACGCCGGAAAGAAAACTGCCTTTGCTCGCCAATCAAACTTTCAGCAGTTGGTATAAAAAGCATTATCCGGTTTTAGTGAAATCGGCCAAACTGAAAAAAGGGAAGAAGGTCTATTTATTTAATGATGAATTTACCAATCATTACGATGTAGAACTGGGTCAGAAAACCGTGAAGTTGCTGGTTGCGCTTGGTTATGAAGTCATTATTCCCGAACATGTTGAAAGTGGCCGGGCTTTCATTTCAAAAGGATTAATCCGGAAAGCGAAAAAAATAGCTGAAAAGAATGTACGTTTGCTGAAAGATATTGTATCGAAAAAAACACCTCTGGTCGGAATTGAACCTTCATCCATTCTTTCTTTCCGGGATGAATATCCGGATTTGGTGGAAGCCTCTTTACGTCACGAAGCCAGACAATTAGCCAGTCATACTTTCTTAATCGATGAGTTTATCGTGCAGGAGTTCAAAGCAGGCAGCATTGATGCAGCCTCTTTTCATGAGGAGGAAAAGAACATCAGTCTGCATTGCCACTGTCATCAGAAAGCCATTGCTTCTTCTCAATCGACATTGGATATGCTTTCTATCCCTAAAAATTATCATGTCACCGAAATACCTTCGGGCTGTTGCGGTATGGCCGGGTCCTTCGGGTACGAAAAAGAACATTACGAACTCTCGCAGCAAATCGGGGAATTGGTGTTGTTTAAACAGGTCGAACAGTTACCTGATAATACGCTGGTGGTGGCGCAGGGCACCAGTTGTCGCTCGCAGATAAAGGACGGGACCAAAAGGGAGGCATTGCATCCTGTGGAGGTGTTGTATGGGGCGCTGAGGAAATAGGGATGCAGAGCAGGAAGTGATGAGCAGATAAGATTATTGTGATTTTGCGTGAAAAAATTGATGTTTTGCTTGTCGTAGATTTTGGACAATATGAAAAAGCAAATAAATTTGCGTGTTGTTTTGAGGCAGTAAACGATATTATAATTATCTGTAAGTAAAATACCTATGACAATGAATCAGGAAACCGCCATTAAAATTTTTAACGAGAAACATATTCGTACGATTTGGGATGAAGAACAGGAAAAGTGGTACTTCTCAATTGTGGATGTAATTGAGGTGTTAACAGAGACTGATCGTCCCCGAAAATACTGGAATGATTTAAAAAAGAAGTTGAAAATAGAAGGAAGTGAACTGTCCGATAAATTCGGACAGTTGAAAATGAATGCTTCTGATGGGAAAATGCGTTTAACTGATGTCGCTGACACTGAACAACTCTTTCGTTTGATTCAGTCCATTCCTTCTCCTAAAGCAGAACCTTTTAAACTTTGGATTGCTCAGGTTGCACGGGAGCGTTTAGATCAGATTCAGGATCCTGAATTGTCCATAGAACAGGCAATGCAGGATTATAAACGTTTAGGCTATTCAGATTCATGGATTAACCAACGGTTAAAGAGTATTGAAATCAGAAAGGAATTAACAGATGAATGGAAATCCAGGGGACTTGAAGAAGGAGTCCATTTTGCAACCTTAACGGATATTATTTATAAAACCTGGGCAGATAAGACAGCAAAAGAATACAAAAAATTCAAGGGATTGAAAAAAGAAAACTTGCGTGATAACATGACCAACACAGAATTGGTGTTAAATATGTTAGCAGAACTTTCGACAAAAAAGATTTCAGAGTCCTCCAATCCTGAAACAATGGATGAACATGCTCAGGTTGCCAAACAAGGTGGTGAGGTCGCCCGTAATGCCCGCGAAGAACTTGAAACCAAAACGGGTCAGAAAGTTATTTCTCCTGTAAATGCTAAAAAAGGTTTGTTTAAAGGGGATAAATAAATTCTATTATTTCTTTTTCTTCCTTTTCTTCCTCAACCACAAATAATACCCTGTAATCGGCAGACTTGCCCCGATTAACCCACTGATAAAAGTGAGTATCTTCGACCAGAAGCCCCAGAAGTTGCCGACATGCAGTGAATAAGTCCAGCCCCAGATTTTGGAGACTTTATCCTGATCTTTGTAAAGGGTGATGTTGGTTATTGTTCCCGTTTGTTTGTCGAAGTCGTACTTGTCTGTCGCACGTGAGGTCGGTGCGTTTTTTTGATGTACCACTGCTGAACCATCCTGTATGCGGACATATTTGAAATTCGGGTTTTGCTGCTTCAGCTCATCGGCAACGGACTGCCAGATCTCGATATTAACCTTTTGGGGTTCTTTTTTCTCTCCTCTGCCACCTCTTTCTCTCGTGTTTTCCTGCGGAACTTCTGCCCCGAAGAGTCTGAAAACGCCGTTTCGGTACCATTCGAA
>VSSQ01000380.1_pt1 | contig 34685 bp, 35 predicted proteins | sample 4763081 | NCBI WGS metagenome assembly VSSQ01 (sample SAMN12137344, study PRJNA551015) | bioreactor metagenome | isolation source: SDC9 anaerobic chlorinated ethene degrading culture | place: USA: Knoxville, Tennesee | collected 2015-01-01
CTTTTGAAGGTTTATGGCGAGTTGTTAATCAATTAAAACAAAGAGAAGCTCATGGGAAGGGCTTCTCTTTTGTGTTTTTTATTGTAGTAGTTTGTTATTCTGCACAAGCTTTGCAATCGCCAGCAATTTTATATTTTGCTATTGCTGATTCTTCAAAGTTCATAATAAATGAAGCTGCTTCTTCAACCTTGCTTTGTCCCATGCGAATCATTAGTTCTGCTGAGTTGCTAAACATAGGGTTTTTGTTGGCGTCAATAACTAATAGGTGTCCCATAATTAAATAACCACACATTTCAACCAAACGGCGAGAATTGAAATCGTAAAACTCAGAATTTGAACCAAAGCTGTTTGCTCTTTCAAGTGCTTGTTCAAAGCGTTCTCTCATTTGGCAAAGAACTTTCTTCATTGTTGAAAATTCTGGTTTAGATTCTTTTGCTTCGTAGCTTTTAATTAAATCGATGTATCCTCCATTGATAACTCCACGAATTGCAGCAACAACTTGTAATTGTGATGTTCCTTCGTAGATGGTTAAAATTCTTGCATCTCTATACATTCTTTCAACTGCATAGTCTTTCATAAATCCAGAACCTCCATGAACTTGAATTGCATCGTAAGTTATTTGGTTTGCATATTCAGAAGAGAATAGTTTTAGCATTGGAGTTAGAATGTCAGAAAGCTTTTGATATTGTCTTAGCTTTTGCTTTTCTTCTGGAGTGATTGATCCATATTTTGCTTTATCTTCAATTGCTTTGTATATGTCAATTCCACGAGCTGTTTCATAAAGCAAACTACGAATTGCATCTGTTTTTGCTCTCATGTTTGCAAGCATTTCATATACTCCAGCAAAATTATGAATAGGTTTTCCAAATTGTTCTCTTTCTTGAGCATATTTGAAAGCTTCTCTATAAGCAGCTTCAGATAAACCTACAGATTGAGCTCCAACTCCAAGTCTTGCACCATTCATTAAAGACATAACATATTTAATCAATCCCAATTTTCTGTCTCCAACCAATTGAGCAGGTGCATTGTTGAATACTAATTCTCCTGTTGGAGATCCTTTAATACCCAATTTATTCTCAATTCTACGAATTGTTACAGCTTTGTGTTTTCTGTCGTAAACAAAGTAGGAGAGGCCTCTACCGTCATTTGTCCCTTCTTCAGAACGAGCCAAAACCAACTTAATGTCAGCATCTCCATTTGTAATAAAACGTTTTACTCCATTAAGTCTCCAGCAATTTGACTTTTCGTCCCAAGTAGCTTTTAATTGAACAGCTTGAAGGTCAGAACCAGCATCTGGTTCAGTTAAGTCCATTGAACAGGTAAAACCTTGATTTATTTTTGGCAGGAACTCGTCTTTTATTTCTTTTGAAGCATATTCGTAAATTGTTTCAGCGCAATCTTGCAAGCCCCAAATGTTAGCAAATCCACAGTCTCCACGAGAAACTATTTCTGCTGCCATAACATAAGGAACATATGAGAAGTTTAATCCTCCAAATTGTCTTGGAAGACTCATTCCATAAAGTCCTGCATCACGCAATGCTTCATGATTTTGTTGAGTTCCCTTTGCATATATTACTTCATTGTTAACAATCTTTGGTCCTTCTTGGTCAACGCTTTCAGCATTTGGAGCAAGAATTTCTCCAGTGATTTCTCCAACAATCTCCATTACTTTTACGTAATTATCTAAAGTATCCTCATAATCCTTTGGAGCATCGTCATATTTTCCGTAATCAGCATAATTGCGTTCCTTTAATTGAATAATTTCTTTCATCATTTCATGAGAAAGATGGAACTTTAAGCTTTCATTATCATTAAAAAAATTAGCCATATAATTATTCTTTATTTATCGTTATTTTGTATTAGCCTTGTAGTATTTAATCATCTTTGGTAAGACTTCCATAACATCTCCAATAATGGTATAGTCAGCTATTGCATTAATTGGTGCTTTAGGGTCTGTGTTGATTGAAATAATTTTTGAGCTTTCTTGCATTCCTGCACGGTGTTGAACAGCTCCTGAAACTCCACAAGCTATATAAAGCTTTGGACGAACAGTAACTCCAGTTTGTCCAATTTGTCTTTCATGTTCACACATGCCAGCATCAACTGCAGCTCTTGTTGCTCCAACTTCTCCTTGAATAACTTCAGCTAATTGGTGAATTAATTTGAAGTTCTCTTTTGAACCCATTCCATAACCTCCACAAACAATTATTTGAGCACCTTTAATATTTATCTTTTGTTGTTCAATATGACGCTCAATAATCTTTATGCAGAAATCATCATTCTTAACATAATCTTCAACCTTTAGGAAGTTTATTATTCCTTTGTGAGAGTTGTTGAATACTTCTTTTTTCATTACACCTTCACGCACAGTTGCCATTTGTGGTCTGTGGTCAGGGTTGATGATAGTTGCAATAATATTTCCTCCAAAAGCTGGACGGATTTGGTAAAGAAGGTTTTTATATTCTTTTCCAGTTTTGTTTTCAGTATGGTCGCCTATTTCCAATGTTGTACAGTCTGCAGTTAGACCTGTGCGAAGAAATGAAGCAATACGTGGTGCTAAATCTCTACCTACAGAAGTTGCTCCAAAAAGTGCAATTTCTGGTTTATTTTCTTGGAATAGTTTTGTTACAATTGAGAAATGTGGAAGTGTTTGATAAGGGAACAATCTGGAATCCTTAGCATAGTTAATTACATCAACTCCATAAGGATATAGAATTTTTTCAATATCTTTTATTTCATCTCCACAAACAATAGCTTCCAATTTAACCCCAAGTTCGTTTGCAAGTTTCTTCCCTTTTGAAACAAGCTCCAAGCTTACATCGGCAATTGTTCTTTCCTCTGTAACTTCACAATATACAAATACATTATTCATTGTTTAATTTCCTTTCTTGTTTATTAAAAAGAATTATCCTAATATATGAGATGATATAAGTTCCTTCATTAAGTCATTCATATCTTCATCTTTAGGAGTAATTACCTTGCTTTCTTTTTGTGTTAATACTACGTTTTCAATCTTCTTTACCTTGGTTGGTGAACCTGTTAGTCCCAAACGAGAATCTTCAGCAATAATATCTGCTGCTGACCATTCTTCAATTTTTAAATAAGGTCTTTCGTTCCAAATATTTGAATAATCTTGTCCAAGTTCTTGTAATTCGGAATTACTTTTTGCCAACTTGTATTTCATTAAACGTTTTGCATGGCGAGAACGACATTCTTTTGCAGAGCCATGAACAGTAATAAGACAAGGATAAGAAGTTTCAACTATCTCAATACCTCTTTCTAAACGGCGTTTGATTCTGATTTTATTCTCATCGACTTGCATTACTTCTTCTGCATAAGTAATTTGAGGACATTCAAGTTTTTCTGCAGTTTGAGGACCAACCTGAGCTGTATCTCCATCAATTGCTTGACGACCTGCAATAACTAAATCAAATTTCCCCATTCTCTTAATTGCTTGAGAAATTGTGTATGATGTTGCTAAAGTATCACTTCCAGCAACCTTACGGTCTGAAACTACTACTCCATTATCTGCACCACGATACATTGCTTCACGAACAATTTCTGCTGCACGTGATGGTCCCATAGTAATGATTGAGATTGTTGCATCTTTAATATTATCCTTAATATTTAATGCCATTTCTAAGGCATTGAGGTCTTCTGGATTAAAAATAGCGGGCAAAGCGGCACGATTCACAGTACCATCTTCCTTCATAGCATCTTTCCCAACATTTCTTGTATCGGGAACTTGCTTTGCGAGAACTATAATTCTAAAACTCATTGTTTTTTAGTTAGTTAATAAATTAAACGAATTTTCCAATTTGCAAAGATATAAAATATTTGGAGAAACATCACATTTGCTATTCGTTAAAAAGTACCACAATCTAACTAACTTTCAATGTATGTATGAATCCTAAATGACTTTTATTTTAGCTTTAAAGCATTTTTCTACTATTATTCAGAAGTAGGTTTTTTCTTCTTTATCTCTTAAGTCAGCCAACTTAATTATTTGAAGAATATCTTTAATGTTAGCTATAAAAAGGATAAGAGTTGAAAGTATGGCAAAATAGAGGAATAACCCATTAAACAAAACTTCTATTATTAAAGCAATGCAAATAGCAATTCTTACTTCTGTTGGCCCTAAAAATCCTGAGTCAATGGAATATTGATTGGTAATTTTATATCTCAATAAAGCAATTACCATTTCAAGGTTATACATAACTATAAAAGCATATCCTACTACTACCCATTGAGTTTCTAAATAGAACATAAAGCCTAAACCAATAAATATTATTCCCACAAAATCCACAATAATATCTAATGTAAACCCATACCATTTCCTTGGCTTATTTCTATAGTATGCCAAACGACCATCTAAGGAGTCTCCAAACCAATTAATAAACGAACCTATAATTCCAAATAATAGAAAATATGGACTATAAATAGCTCCAAACACAAAACATAGTGCTAATATTAAATTCCCCAAAAATCCAATTCCTGTGAGCATATTGGAACTTACAAATAAAGGCATTCTTTGAACCAAATAAGCAATAGCTCTTTGCTCAAAACGTCTTAGCATATTTGTCCTTTGACGATCTTTAGAGATAGCCTTTAAAGCATTGTCTAATTTTTCATTGTTTTTCATATTATGGCGGTTAATTAATAGTTTTTTGTCTTAATGGAGTGAGATCTAAAAAATGGATAGTTAATTCATAACTATTTATTTTCCCCAACAAAGATAATAACTTTATCTGATAGATTGTATGGAAAAATATAAATTGATAAAAAAGAATTTTGTCAAATTAATTGCTTATATTTGCAATATATTTAAAATTAAGTCTTATGAAAAGAGTTTATTTATTAGCATTATTTGGTTTGTGTTTTTTGTTTATTACGCCAAATCAAGTATTTTCTTCAACCTTTGCTAAAGGGAAAGAGATTAAAGTTAAGATTATTAACTGTAAAGTAGACCAAACTACTATTTTGGCAAATAAGATTGAATTTAAAGTTAAGAAAAGAACTCATAAATATAATCTTATTGGAGGAAATTTTGCTATGAAAAGCTATCCTTTTAGCTTTGATCAAATTACTTATGAAGAGTTCTTAGGAATGAATATTGATGAAATACTTAAAGTAATACTCACTAATATTAATAATGGAGTAATGAAAGGTAATAGTGAGGATAAAATAGGTATAAAGTATGAATGGAAAGCGCAACTAAAACATCCTATGTATAAAACATATGATATTGAATTAGAAATAGAGGAATTTTAATATTAATAAATCTAACTATATCTAAAATTAATCACTGACTTTTTTGAAAAAGTCGGCACATAAATTAAAAAAGTCGGTGATTTTTTTCTTTTATGCAAGGTTTATTTTTAAATATAAAAGTCTTTAAGCTTAAAATGCGGGAAAAAAATAATTAGTTTATATAGAACTATAAATAAATTTCTCGCATTTTTTCTAATTTGTAGTTATTATACCATTGTATAATAGCGTGTTATAAGACCAGACCTAAGAATGTCTCGTAAAACTTAATTTTTTAGTTCTGCGAGAAGTATTCAACTCCGTTAAGAAATACTCTCTCAACTTTATTTATTCCATAATAATAAGGCATATATTCCAAATTAGGAATTTCTTTAGTTATATAGAAGTTTGCTGTCTTTCCTTTAGCTATAGAACCATGAGTTTTACTAATTCCCATAGCGTAAGCTGAATTGATTGTTGTTGCATTAAAGGCTTCTTGAGGAGTCATTCTGTAGTTCACACATGCAAAACTAACAATTGTTTGCATATTACCACTTGGAGATGAGCCTGGATTGAAATCAGATGCCATTGCAACTGGCAATCCTGCATTCAGCATTTCTCTAACAGGAGAGAGTTTCATATTTAGAAAGAAGGCTGCACCAGGCAAAACTGTTGGCATAGTTTCAGAATTCTTTAAACATTCTATTTCTTCTTTTCCCACAAATTCTAAGTGGTCACATGAGAGTGCATTATGTTTAACTGCAACTTGTATTCCTCCTGAATAATCCAATTCATTGGCGTGAATCTTTGGACGCATACCATATTTTCTTCCTTGAGTTAGTATCCTATCAGTTTCCTCAACAGTAAAGAAACCCTTATCGCAAAATACATCAATAAAATCAGCCAAGTTATCCTTTGCAACCAAAGGAATCATTTCATTAATAATTAAATCAACAAAATCTCCTTGACGTCCTCTATACTCCATTGGAACTCCGTGAGCTCCTAAAAAGTTGGACTTGATTGTAAGAGGCGAATTTTCTTTTAAACGCTTAATTACTCTAAGCATTTTTAGTTCACTTTCTGTGTTTAAACCATAACCTGATTTGATTTCAACTGCACCAGTTCCCATTCTAATTATTTCATCCAAACGCTTTTGAGCATCTTCATATAATTCATCCTCTGTGGCTTCTTGCAGACGCTTCGCTGAATTAAGAATTCCACCACCTCTTTCTGCAATCTCTTCATATGATAATCCTTTAATTTTGTCAATATATTCAATTTCTCTGCTTCCAGAATAAACCAAATGCGTATGAGAGTCACAGAAAGAAGGGAATACTAATCTATTTGTAGCATCAATAATAATATCTGCATTTTCTTCTTTCAAAGAATTCATCTCTCCAAAATCCAAAATCTTATCATCTTCAGTAATTAAGAAGGCATTTTTAATAGTGTTAAGTTCGGACATATCCTTCCCACAAACCTTTTCTCTAATGTTATCTTCAACTTGAACTAACTCTTTGATATTTTTGATTAAAGTCTTCATATTTTTATCTGTTTTATTAATTGTCAAACATTAAATCCATATAGCTATTATTAAATATTATATTAGCTAAACTGGAAATAGAAATTTCTTCATAATCATTTGGATTATTTACAACTTCAGTATTTCCGTATTTCATATTAATGTATATATTGTTTGCTTCGATTTGATTGTCTATTATTTTATAAGTCTTTTTAATATCACTATTTGCTTTAGCGTAAATCTCCAAAACCTTCTTTACTTCAATAATTCTTATCATTGCGTTTGTGTTTGGCTTCAATAAACTTATATCATAGCCAAGTTCTTTGTAGAGTTGGAATGTCTTTGGATTATGAATTATTGATTTGTTATTATCTGTTTCTTTTTTATCTACAAAGCAATTTGAATATCCATATCTAAGATATGTTTTTAATAGCTCATCTGTAGCAGGAATTAAACAAGAAATAGGAAAATTATTTTCAATTAGCTTTTGAAAAACATCTTGCATAGCTAAACGGAAATAACCTTGATTCCTAAATTCTGGATTAGTTAAAACAGCAGTAACATAACCTATTGGGAGAATTTCATTATAGTATTTGTAATCATACCTAACAATTAAAGCCATATAAATAAACCCATTCTCTTCAATGTCAGTATTAATTATAAGATTATTAGGCTCATAAAAGGTAGAGAAATACTTATTTAGAAAGTCTAAATCGTCTCCAAAATGTTTGTTCCATATTTCTTTAACTCTCTGTTCCATCTTGTATTAGAGTAGCGACAGTTTTTGTAATCAATTCAATTGGATTATATGAAAGCTTTGCCTTTCTTAATCCCTCCAAGCCTAAATCTTCTTCACGATTAATATAAATAAATTCCGCAGGCAGATGCATAGCAAATTCTTTGTTAATCATTGCGTAAACTCCTTCATAATCTTCTGAATTAGCTTTCTCTATGTGGGTGCAAAATGTTTCATTATTAACTTTTGAACCAATTGTGAAAGCAACCAAATCATCCTCAACAAAAAGTCCTGCTCCAATTAATCCAAGAGAATCGAAGTTCTCTGCAAAGTACTCTAATACTTTGATTTCGCTTTCATAACCTTCAATGTCAGGGTCGCTATTAGTTTTGATTTTATAGTTAAGCCAACGTTTTGAAAAATCAATACAGATACGAATATTAGAACTATCTATTTTGGAATATTTATAGCTATAAGTCTTCATAAACTTATTTACATGATTTCTTTTTGCTTGAAGTTTTTTCCCCGATAGAGTAGCTAAAGATTCTCTTAAATAAACATAATCGAAGTATTCCCTCTTTTTCTCACACGTAAATTGACTGCAAAAGTTCTCTCTGAAAAGATCATGACAATCAATCATCATTTTCATTGTAAAGCCTTTTTCTTTGGCATCATTGATTAATTCTTTGATAATAGCAACCTTATCTCCTGCACCAATTGGGCAATGATAGCAAATTACTTTGTTGAGTTCGAAATGAACTCTTGTTACAAGTGTGTTGTCAATAATTGCATATTCTCCATTTAAAGCAAAGCCATAAGCACATAGGTTAGCAAATGCTGTTTCACAGTTCTTTACGTCTTTATATTTGTAGAATGAATCAAAAATTTCTTTATCCTCAGGTGTGATTCTTTTAAAATTAAGCATTATAATTGTATTTTTTCGTGTGCAAATATACTATAATTAAATATTTCTTTTATCTTTGCACCTAAATTATTAATTAATTACTTAAAGTATCATGAGAAAATTAAATTTAGCTTTATTCCTGCTTTTGTGTATTTTGGCAAGTTCATTTATGCCTTCTTACGCTGACAATAATTTAAAATTAACAACATCAACTAATGAGACTACTTTATCAGAAGATGTTAATACTTTCGCTCCAAAAAGAAGAAAAAAACAAATGAAAAGAAGGGGAGGTAGAAGAGGTTCTGAACTTGCATTCCAAAAAGGAACTGTCGCAATAGATTTAGGTGCAGGTTTTCCTCTTTTAGCAACAGGATATGAAATGGATATTCCTCCAGTGTTCATCGGTTTTGAATATGGTCTTTGGTCAGGAACATCATGGGCTTTTGGTCTAGGTGCTTATGGTGGTTATACATCTTCAATACAAGATCCTTTTGCTGCATTTTCTGGAATGCCTGGGTCTGAAGCTCCTGATATTAAATTTAAAAATAAAAACTTACTAATTGGCGCAAAAGCTTCACTTCATTATAATTTCTCTTCAAAGTTTGAACTTTATATGTCTCTTATATTAGGCTATAGAGATGTCTCAATGGAAACTATAGGTAAAGATGCTGAAGGTGCTACTGCTGAAGGATTCCCTGGAATGAATTTAGCTGTAAGTGGAGTTTTTCCTTCAGGAGTTGTCGGAATTAAATATTACTTCACCGATAATATTGGGTTTTTTCTTGAAGGTGGTTATGGAGTATCTTTAGTTGGAGGAGGACTTTCATTGAAGTTTTAAAATAGAAAAAGAAGAAACTTTCTTTAAAATATATAGAGGTAGGCCAATGGTTTACCTCTTTTTTTTATTTCATTAAATATACCATTTGCTAAACTTGATTATATCAAAAAGGCGTTATGAAAAAACCAGATGGGCGTATCGTTGCTTCTATATCGGCGTAATGCATTTTACAAAACGCCCGTTTTGCATAGTCTAAAACGGGCGTAATGCATAGTGCGAAATGGGCGTTTTGCATAGTCTAAAACGGGCGTTTTGCTTTTGACCAATCGCCGATATGGTTTTAGTGAATCGCCTATATTGATATAATATATTGATTATGTGATGCGTATTGTTGTTTGTGTTTGGTGTGGCGGAAATATGTTTTGAAGGAAGTTTTGCTTGAATTTGAGTGGAAGGATACTCCCTTTTGAGGATTAAAAAAAGAAATTTTAGGGGCTGAAGGGCAAAATTTTATAAATAAGAAATTGAGTACAGAGAATGGTAAATATTTTGTTAGATAAGTTTTTTACTTATATTTGCATGTTAATTGATAAGTCGATTTTCGGAGAATATTATATAGATTATTGAGAATGATAGTTAAGATAGAGCCTTTGGCAGGATTTTGTTTTGGAGTGGTTTCTGCAATTAATTTGGTTGAGAAAGAGCTTAGGGATAATGATAATCTTTATTGCCTTGGAGACATTGTGCATAATAATATGGAGGTTGAAAGATTGTCAAAGTTGGGTTTGGAGGTGATTGATATTGAAAGGATGAAAGCTTTGAAAAATACCAAAGTAATGATTAGAGCTCATGGAGAACCTCCTTCTACATACAAATTAGCTCAAGAAAATAATATTGAGATTATTGATGCAACTTGTCCAATTGTTCTAAAACTTCAGCAAAATGTTAGAAAAGGATATTTGAGAATGAAAGAAATTGGTGGGCAAGTGGTTATTTATGGTAAGAAAGGTCATGCAGAAGTTGTTGGGTTGGTTGGACAGACCAATAATGAAGCCATTGTTATCAGTTCAAAGGATGACTTGGATTTAATAAACTTTGATAAGCCAATTCATTTGTTCTCTCAAACTACCATGAGTAAAGAAGATTATAAGGCTATTTGTGATGAGATTACATTAAGATATGGTTCATATAATCAAAATAATAGTCATGCTAATGATTTAATTATTACAAATTCTATTTGCGGGAAAGTTTCTTCTCGTTCAAAGGAATTGATTGATTTCTCTGATACAGTTGATGTTGTTTTGTTTGTGAGTGGCAAAAGCAGTTCAAATGGAATGTATCTTTACAATTTATGTAAGGCTCATAAAGAAGCAACATATTTGATTTCTAAGAAGGAAGATATTAAAAAAGAATGGTTTGAAGGTTGTAAAAGTGTTGGTATTTCTGGAGCAACTTCAACGCCAAGGTGGTTAATGGAAGAAATAATGGATTCATGTATCTCAATAAACTAAAACTAAATAACTTTAAGAACATTTCTCAAGCAGAATTAACCTTTTGTGCTAATGTCAATTGCTTGGTAGGAGAGAATGGTGTGGGTAAAACAAATATTCTTGATGCCATTCACTATTTGTCATTCTGTAAGAGCTATTTTAATCTAATTGATGCTAATAATATAAAATATGGCGAAGATTTCTTTTCTATTCATGGATTTTATTCTGGTAAAGAAAACTCTATTGACAAGTTTTCTTGTGTTTTAAAGAAGGGTGAAAGAAAACTATTTAAATGTGAGGATAAAGAATATAATCGTTTTTCTGAACATATAGGGAAGATTCCATTAGTGATGATTACTCCCTCAGACCAGGAATTGATTATTGGAGGAAGTGAGTTGAGAAGAAAGTTTTTAGATTTGGTTATTTCTCAGGTTGATACACTTTATTTAGATAATCTAATAAAATACAACAAAGCATTAATGCAAAGAAATGCCTTATTAAAACATTTCTATCAAACCCATACTTTCAATTTGCAGTCGCTTCAAATTTGGGATGAACAAATGATTAGTTTCGGAACAATCATACATAATCGTAGGAAATCTTTCATTAATGAGTTCTCTCCAATTTTCCAATACTACTACAATTACATTTCTTCCGAGAAAGAAAAAGTTGAAATATCTTATGTTTCTGATGAGTTGGCAGATAACTATCAAGAGCTTTTGAACCTTTCTCTTGAAAGGGACAGAGTATTAAAATACACATCTGTTGGCATTCATAAAGATGATTTGGGCTTATGTATGAATGGTAATGGAGTAAAGAAATATGCCTCTCAAGGACAACAGAAATCCTTTCTTTTGGCATTGAAATTGGCTCAATTTGAATATATTTTTAATAGAACGAAGATTAAGCCAATCCTTTTGTTGGATGATGTTTTTGATAAATTAGACCTTAAAAGAATAAATCAACTTTTGCATTTGGTTGGAAGCGATAGGTTTGGACAAGTATTTGTTACTGACACTCAGTTAGGAAGGGTAGAGTCTATATTTGAAAATACAGATATGGAACACAAGATATATACAATTTCAGAGAAGGGGATTGAAAATGAGAAATAAGAATTACGTTGACAAGATTAAACATAATGTTAGAAATACCAAAGAAGGTAATATTAAAGATGTTATGCAAGAATTCTTTTCATACTACCACATTGATGCAAATCTAAATCAGGAGGACATAATTTTGGCTTGGAGAGAAATTACTGGAGAATTAATAAATAAACTCACAACAAAAATATATGTGCAAAACAACTGCTTATATGTTAAAGTAAATTCTTCTGCATTGAAACATGAACTTATGATGGTAAGAACTTCTATATTGGAAAAAATTAAAGCCAAAATACCAAAATGTAATTTGAAAAATATATACATATCGTAGCGGCGTATTGCTTACTCCCATGAAATTTAATTTAAAAATATATTAGATGAAATCAATCAGAGAAATTACAAATAAATATATAAAGGGAAACGAAATTTTTTCTCGTTTTATTAAGGTATTCTCTGTAGATGTATTGGTTAGAGGAGCAAACTTTTTTCTAATTCCTGTTTTTCTTAAATTGATGACTCCAGAAGAATATGGACTTTATGGATATTTATATTCTTTCGCAACAACTCTATCCAGCATACTTTGTTTTGGATTTTATGTTGCTTTAATTAAGCTCTATGCAGACACTGTTTCTGATAAAGATAAGCAGGGTTCGATGCTTTATACTCTGACTTCTTCGCTTTTTATATTAGTTTTAATATCTATAATTATTGTTTATTTTTGGAGAATTGATGTAGATTTTTTCTCTTTTTTAAATAAAGCTAACTCTTTGGGAGCAAATCAATATTTTATATATAGAGATTTTGTTTTTGTCGCTACTGCCTCAATGATTTTTTCTACCTACCTTACCTTCTTCTTGGTTTCTTCCGAAAGAATTAAAGGTCTTCAAACTTTTAATCTACTCAGATTCTTTCTTACTAATCTCACTGCTATATTAGTTATTTACTTTTCAGATGGAGATAATGTTTTTCAACGACTTGCGGTAACATATTCAATGGAACTTATTCTTACAATTGCTTTTTCAATAGTTATTTACAAGAATTTTGTTTTTAAATTCAGCTCTTTTTTCCTCAAGAAAGCTTTTAAGTTAGGTTTGCCAATTATGGCATCAGGCTTAATGTATGCTGTTGTTAACTTTGGAGATAAGTTTTTTGTTGCAAAATATTCTGGAGGGGAAGGTATGGCTATTTATTACCTTGGATTTTTGCTTGCAACAATATTGTTAATTATTTATCAGTCTTTTAATTTTGTTTGGAATCCATTATTTATGAAAGAGAAAGACTTAACTATTTTAAGAAGAAAAACAAATAGATATTTATGGATACTTGCTTTTGGGCTTGGTTTTGTTGGAATATTCATTTGGATAGGAGCATTTGTAGGATTGAAAATTAATTTAATTCCTCACGATTATAATCAAATACTTCTGATTCTTCCTTTCTTAATTATTTCTCAAGTTCTTACTGCAATGTCTCTATTAATGATGAATTTTATGACCTATTTTGAAAAAACATATATTCAAGTATTTGTCGGCGGATTTTTAAGCCTTATAGGATATTTTATTTATAGCTATATGGGCGAAAGATTTGAGGTATTGGGAGTATCTTTGGGAGTTATGTTTCTTAATATACTTATGTTCCTTTTCTATTATTTTAGAACGCAATATTACATTAATAATAGATTAAAAACTTAGCTATCATTTTATTTGCTTATTTTTATGATAATTAATGGGATTAAAAGATTAATTTACTAAATTTGCAGATTGTTAAATAAAATTCATAATGAAGAAAATACTTGTAACAGGAGGAGCTGGATTTATTGGCTCTCATCTTTGTGAAAGATTACTAAAAGAGGGTAATGAGGTTATTTGTTTAGATAATTATTTTACTGGAAATAAGAAAAATATTGTTCACTTATTAGATAATCCATATTTTGAACTTGTGCGTCATGATGTTTGCTCTCCTTACTTTATTGAGGTTGATCAAATATATAACTTGGCTTGCCCTGCTTCTCCAATTCACTATCAATATAATCCAATAAAAACTATTAAAACTTCCGTTATGGGGGCTTTAAATATGCTTGGCTTAGCAAAGAGAATACATGCAAGAATTCTTCAAGCCTCTACTTCTGAAGTTTATGGAGATCCCATGGTTCATCCACAAGTTGAAACATATTGGGGAAATGTAAATCCAATTGGAGAAAGAAGTTGTTATGATGAAGGTAAACGTTGTGCAGAAACCCTTTTCTTTGATTATCATAAACAAAATAATGTTGATATAAAGATTATAAGAATATTTAATACTTATGGTCCTAATATGCATCCTAATGATGGAAGAGTTGTAAGTAATTTTATAGTTCAAGCTCTTAAAGGACACGATATAACTGTTGCGGGAGATGGTTCACAAACAAGAAGTTTCCAATATGTTGATGACTTGCTGGAAGGAATGATTAGAATGATGCAAACAGATAGAGGCTTTATTGGTCCAGTGAATATAGGTAATCCAAACGAATTTACTATCTTGGAGCTTGCAAATAAAGTAATTGAATTGACTGGTTCTAAGTCTAAGATTAAATTTATCCCACTGCCATCAGACGATCCAACTCAAAGGAAACCTGATATTAGTTTAGCAAAGGAAAAACTTTCATGGCAACCAACAATTCAACTTCAAGAAGGACTTATTAAGACAATTGAGTATTTTGATTCGGAATTAAAAAATAAATAGTAAATAGATTTATGATTGAGTTATTAGTAAATAAATTATTAAGAATAATAGGTTTTAGAATTGTCAAACTTGAAAGAGGAATTAATGTAAGAGGATTATTAGGGAAAAAGGTTTTTAATGTTGGTAACTTTAGGATAAAGAGTCCAGGCTCTCATACTTTATCTAAGAACCTAAAAAATTATAAGTATTATTCTCGAAACCTTTTAAGATTAATAGATATTATAGGAGATTTTATTCCAGATTTAGAAGTAATAGATGTTGGAGCAAATATTGGAGATTCTGCTGCTCTTATTAATTCCGCTAGGAATACACCAAATAAAATATATTGTTTTGAAGGAGAAAAGGAATATCTTAATTATTTTAAAGAAAACACTTTATCAATGAAAAATATAGTTTTATTTGAAACTTATTTAGGAGAAGAAGATTTAGAGAATGGGTTTGATGTTATAAAGAATAATGGAACATTAAGAATTGATACTAATAAAAAAGGGAATATTAAGATAGATTCAATAGATAATATTGATAGAAAATCAAATTATGTATTAAATAATGTGAAGTTTTTGAAAACTGATACTGATGGTTATGATTTTAAAATTTTAAGAGGAGCAAAGAATTTGCTTCAAAGGTCAAAACCAATTTTATTTTTTGAGTACGATAGAGAGTTTCTTAATAAAGTCAATGATGATGGATTTTCTACTTTTAAAATGATAGAAGATATTGGCTACAATAAAGCAATAATTTATGATAATTATGGACGGCTGCTGATTTCTATAGATTTAGTATTAAATAAAGATATTTTAGGACAATTGGATTTGTATATTAAGGATAAAAAAGGCGCATTTCCTTATTATGATATGTGTGTTTTCCACAAAGAAGACAATTTAATATTTGAGAGTGTGATTAAAAAAGAATTTGATTTCTTTTCCTCACAATGCTAATTATATTTTAGCAGAATTAGTTAAAAATTACATGTTACTATTATGAATAAAATACAACTTATTGCAAGTGAAATACTAAATACTGTAACAAGACCTATGCAGAGAAAATCTGAAACAATATTACTTGCATTGGGGAAAATGTTATCTAATCAACAGCTAAATATTCAATCAAGCAATATTAATGATTTTGAATTTAAGATTTTTTCTCAGAGAGGTGAAGATGGTATTATCCAATATTTGATTAAAAATATTTACATTAAAAATAAATCGTTTATTGAGTTTGGCGTAGAAAATTATATGGAGTCCAATACTCGTTTTTTATTAATGAATGATAATTGGAGTGGTTTTGTAATAGATGGGTCTGAAAGTGCAATGAATTATTTAAGAAGAAGAGAATGGTTTTGGGCTTATGATTTAAAAAATAAAACTGCATTTATTGATAAAGATAATATAAATGATTTAATGAATGAATCAGGATTTAATGATTTAGGAATCCTTAGTATAGATATTGATGGGAATGATTATTGGATTTTTGAAAAATTAGATTTTGAAAAATTAAATCCATCAATAATTATTGCTGAATACAATGCAATTTTTGGTAATGAAAGAGCTATCTCAGTACCTTATGATAAATATTTTTGTAGAACAAAAGCTCATTATTCAAATCTTTATTTTGGAGCATCTTTATCAGCATTAACTTATATTGCAAAAATTAAAGGATATGAATTAGTTTGCTGCAATAATGCAGGGACTAATGCTTTTTTTGTAAGAAGGGATTTATTAAATGATAAAATTCAAGCAAAAACTATTAAACAAGTATTTCAAGAAGATAAGGGGCGTCAAAGTAGAGATGAAAATTATAAATTATCTTTAATTTCCGGGGAAGATAGGTTGAATTTAATTAAAGGTATGGATGTTGTTAATGTTATTAATTCCGAAATAGAGAAATTGTAAGCCAAAATGAATAATCTTTTGATTCATATACTTTTCTTTTATTATTCTGTTGAGTTCTTATTTTCAAGGTTAATTCCTTTTAAAAAAGAAGATAGTATTCTTATTGTAAAGTTAGATGCAATAGGTGATATGGTTATTTGGATAGATGTAGCAGAAGAGATAAGAAGCGTTTATAATGATAAAAAGATTGTTTTAATATGTAATAATGCTTGTCTCCCTATTGTGGAACATTTGCCTTTTTTTGATGAAGTTATAGGTGTTGATAAACATAAATTATTGATCAATATAGGTTATAGAATAAATCTTATAAAGAAAGTCCTTTGCAGAAAATTTTCTAAAGTAATCAATCCTGTATATTCAAGAGATTATTTTTCCCAAGATATACTTATTAAACTTATTAGAGCTGATGAAAAAATAGGTAGTAAAGGACAATATTCAAATAATAATAATATTATTGCAGGATTTATATCAGACTCAAAACAAATAGAAAAAATTTCATTAAAACTTAAATTAAAAGGAGATAAATATTATGATAATTTGATAGAAGTATCATATATTAATCTTATGGAGAAAACAAGAAATGCCGAGTTCTGTCGTAAATGCATTAATCCTAATTTTAATTCTAATATACCTCAAATTCATTTCGAATTACCTGAATTAAATACATTCTCTTCTTTGAATTCAAAAGATTATGTTCTAATTTTTCTCGGTGCTTCAACACCAAGAAAGCTATGGAAAAAGCAAAATTATGTTGATTTAATTAAAGAGTTAAAGGAGAAAAATATAGTTGTTAGTGCTGCAAAAGGAGAAGAGCGTATATGGAATGAGATAAAAGAAGAATTTCCTTTTGAATATATAGACAAAGTAATCGACTTAATTGGTAAAACTTCACTTATTGAATTATTCTCTTTGATTAAAAATGCCCAATATATAATTACAAATGATACATCAGCTTCACATATCACAGTTTTAACAAGAACACCATCAGTTTGCCTTTTAGGAGGAGGACATTATGGACGTTTTCAACCATATGAAGTAGAAAATATAGCAGAAGAAGATAAAAAGATTCTTCCTAAGGTTGTTAATCATAAAATGGATTGTTATGGTTGTAATACTATATGCAAATATATTAATGACAAAGAAACTACTTGGCCTTGTATTGAAAATATTACAGTTAAGCAAGTTCTTGATAAAATAAAACAAATAGAAAATGATTAACCCAAAAGTATCCATTATTACAGTAACCTTCAATGCTGAGAAGGTTTTGGAAAGAACTCTAAGGAGTATTAAAAAGCAGGATTATAATAATATTGAATCAATAATTATTGATGGAGCATCAACCGATGGGACATTAAAAATTGTTGAGAAGTATTCCGATGTTGTAACAAAATGGATTTCTGAAAAGGACAATGGACTCTATGATGCTATGAACAAGGGCATAAGTTTGGCTACTGGAGATTATGTATGGTTTTTAAATGCTGGAGACACAATTTGCAAGTCTGATGTCCTTAATTATTTTTTCTCTAAAGAGTCTTTTATGAGAGATGTTTACTATGGAGAGACAGTGATTGTTGATGAAGATGGAAAACAGATAGGAGATAGAAGATTAAAAACTAAGAAAAATTTAACATGGAAAGACTTTCGAATGGGAATGCTTGTTTGTCATCAATCAGTTTTGGTTAAAAGAGAGATAGCTCCTGAGTATAATCCCAAATATAAGATAGCTGCAGATTATGAATGGGTTTTGGAGTCTTTTAAAAGAGCTAAATATGTTTTAGGAACCAAGTATAAGATAACATGTTATTTGGAAGGTGGAATTTCTAGAAAGAATATTTTGAAAGCTAACAAGGAAAGATATAAAATAATGAAGAAATATTATGGAAGAATTCCTACTCTTTGGTTTAATTTCTTAATGGTATTCCGATTTCTTTTTACAGTTGCTAAGTTGAGGCGAATTTAACCCATTCTCAAAGGTGATTTCCTACCCTTAATTCATATAAATTGGTTTATGATTTGTATTTTTTGTTTACCTTTGCAAAAAATAATTTTAAAATACTAATAGAATATGAAATTACTTGAAAATAAAGTAGCTCTTATTACGGGTGCTTCTCGTGGGATAGGAAAAGCAATAGCCATTAGTTATGCAAGTCAAGGTTGTAATATTGCTTTTACTGATGTTAGAAGAGATGAAAACATGGAGCAATGTGAAAAAGAATTATTAGCTTTTGGAGTTAAGGCAATAGGTTATGCATCTAACGCAGCATCATTTGAAGAAAGTGCTCAGTTGGTTGAAGCAGTTGCACAGGAGTTTGGAAGGATAGATATTTTAGTTAATAATGCTGGAATTACGCGTGATAATTTGCTTATGAGAATGCAGGAAAAGGATTGGGATTTGGTTATGAATATTAATCTAAAGAGTGTCTTCAATCTAACACATGCTTGTCAGAAGATTATGCTTAAGCAAAAGAGCGGTTCAATTATAAATATGAGTTCCGTTGTTGGCGTAAGTGGAAATGCTGGTCAAAGTAATTATTCAGCATCAAAGGCAGGAATTATTGGTTTCACTAAGAGTATAGCTCAAGAGCTTGGTTCAAGAAATATTCGTTCCAATGCTGTGGCTCCAGGATTTATCATTACTGATATGACTGCTCAATTGCCAGAAGAAGTGCGTAAAGATTGGGAAAAGAAAATACCTCTTCGTAGAGGTGGATTGCCTGAGGAAGTTGCAAAAGTTTGCGTATTCTTGGGAAGTGACTTGTCTAGTTATGTTAGTGGACAAGTTATTAACGTTTGTGGTGCAATGAATTGTTAAAAATATAATATCATGTTAAATAAAAAATTTGATCCAGCAATGGCAATTAATTCTGTTGCTGAAATTTCTGCAGAAAGAGGTATAAATCCAAATATTAATGATTCTGCAACATTTTGTTTCCCTTACGGACAAACAATGACAGACACTTTCCATGGAGAAACTGAAGGTTATTTCCTTTATTCTCGCCATTGGAATCCTTCAAATCTTTCATTATGTAAAGCATTAGCAGCAATGGAAGGAACTGAAGCTGCATGGGTTACTGGATCTGGAATGGGAGCAATAACATCTGCATTGTTACAATGCGTTCAAAAGGGAGATCATATTGTTGCTTCAATGACAGTTTATGGAGGAACATTTGCGTTCTTAAATAATTATGTAAAGAAATTCGGAATAGAAGTAACATTTGTTGATACAACTAATCTAGAACAAGTAAAAGCTGCAATCAAACCAAATACAAAGGTGGTTTATACAGAAACAATGTCTAATCCTCTTCTCAGAATTTCAAATATTGGAGAGCTAAGAAAACTATCTGATACTGTAGGTGCAAGGCTTATTGTTGACAATACATTTACACCAATGATCTTCTCTCCTTATGTTTTAGGAGCTCACGTTGTTGTTTATTCAATGACTAAGTTTGTAAATGGAAAGAATGACTGCGTTGCAGGAGCAATTTGTGCTGATGGTGAATTCATTAATTCATTAATAGATGTTAATGATGGAACAGCAATGCTTTTAGGACCAGTTTTAGATAGTTTCCGTTCTACATCTATCCTTAAAAATCTATATACTTTACACATTCGTATGCAACAACACAGTCGCAACGCATTGTATTTAGCTAAGAGATTTAATGATATTGGCATTAAAGCAAACTATCCAGGTTTACCAGAACATAGAGACCATCAATTGATGAATCAGCAAATGAATGCAGGTTTTGGATATGGAGGTATGATTGCAATAGACCTTGATACTGCAGAAAAAGCAAATAAATTTATGGAAAAAATGCAAGAAAAAGGAGTTGGTTATCTTGCTGTATCATTAGGATATTTCCGTACATTATTCTCTTGTTCAGGCAAATCAACATCTTCCGAATTGCCAGATGAAATACAAAAAGAAATGGGAATGAGTGAAGGTTTGGTTCGTTATTCTGTAGGTCTTGACAATGATATGGAAGCTACATTTAAAGTAATTGAAGCTTCTCTAAGAGAATTGAAATATATTTAATATAGACTTTCTGGAGATTATTATTTCAATCTAAATAGTAATCTCTTCATATAAGCTTAAAATATATATCCTTATTTATATAAGATATGTATTTTAAGCTTTTTATTTTTCATGTAAATATAGAAATATCAATTACTTTTTCAATTAAATAGCCAGTAAAGTTTACAAGTATAGCTTGAATATTTATAATTAAAGAAGAAAAGATAGAATATTCCCCCAACTAAGTGTTGGGGAATATTCTATGATGATTAAATATTTATTCATTCTATATGTATAGGTTTGAATAAATGAATATGAATATTTTGAAAGAGTAAAGTATTGATAGAATGGTGGGTAATGTGAAAATTGTAGATTGATATGATATTTTTATGAATTCTATTCCATTAGAATAAAGAGAGAGTAAAATAAAACCTTGTTTCAGTAAATTAAAACGAAGAAAGAAAAAATTATTACTTGATTTCAGTAAAATGAAATAAAGAGTTATAAATGCAACCCCAATTTTTATAGCAAAGTTATGTGTAACTCCCAAGTTTTACTTAGGGTTACCTTAACTATTAAACTTTTGAATAGAGTTCTGTTTATTAAGTAAAGTTTCCAAGTTTCCAAACGAAAAATAGCGAGTAAATTAGTTATTGAGAAAAAACTCAATCATAATTAAAAATAAGTCCATCATAAATAAAAATATGAAGGACTTATTTGAAAATATGATGGACATATTTCCAAATATGATGGACATATTTTTAATTATGATTAATATATTAAATCATATTGAATTAGTTTTATGCTTTCTTATTCATTATTGTTTTTACATCTAATTTATTTACGAAAATTCTTATTAAATATTTATCATTTAATTTGTATATTAGTGATTTGTGTTTTAATTAATACTATAAAATGAAATTTAAATCATTTTTTTCTTTGCATTATGAACAATAGTTCATAACTTTGCAGTGTGAAATTAATTAAATATTTCTATGTCAAGACCTCATAAAATAAGAAGAGTTACAACAATACCATCGGTTTCAGGATTTAAACCTTATGGTGATAACATAACAAAAAATAATAGCGAAGTTGTTTTTTTATTATGTGAAGAGTATGAAGCATTACGATTAAATGATTATGAAAATTGTAATCAATGTGAAGCCGCCTCAATTATGCAAATTTCTCGTCCTACTTTTACTCGAATTTATTTATCAGCAAGGCGAAAAATAGCTTTAGCTTTTGTTGAAGGGAGACAAATAATAATTGAAGGAGGAAAAGTAGAGTTCACAAAAGGTTGGTTTAAGTGTAATGATTGTTCTTCTTCTTTTAATAAATTGGAAGAAGATGAGTTGATATGTCCAATATGTAAGAGTAAAAATCTTAATGAATACATTCAAGACAATAATAATAATGGAGAAAATATTGAAAACAAAGATTTATGTGGAAGAAATAGATGTGGAAATAGAAGAAATAATAAAATTTGAAGATAAACAATAAATTAATTTGATATGAAAGTTGCTATAACAAGTAAGGGTAATACCCTTGAAAGTGTTTTGGATTCACGTTTTGGACGTTGTTCTTATTTTGTATTCTATGATACAGAAAGTAAGAAATTAGAATTTGTTGAAAATCCAAATTTGAATGTTAACGAAGGTGCAGGTCCGCTGAGCGTAAAGTTAATCGCTTCTTACGGAGTTAAGAAAGCAGTGTCCGGTGAATTTGGATTTAAGATTAAATCACTTATGGACGATTTATCTATTCAAATGATAGTTGTAAACGAAGAAAAGACAATCGGAGAAATTGTCGAATTGTTAAACAAATAAATAATTAATTATGCCAAGAAGAGATGGTACAGGCCCTCAAGGTCAAGGAAACGGAACTGGCCGTGGAATGGGCATTTGCAGATCAAATGCAAGTTCTAATCCAGAAAATCAAATGTTGAATAATGGTTTTGGTAAGAGAAACTCTGTCAAAGGAAGTGGAAACGGAAAGGGCAGAGGAAATAATGGCCAAAACAGAGGTTTTAGTAATTAATATCTAACTAATCGATAGAATTAGGTTTTTTAACCTGATTCTATCGGTTTTAATGATAAATATTATATGAGAAAAAGAATAGCAATTCCTACTGAAAATGGGTTTTTATGTTCACATTTTGGACATTGTGAATCATTTTATGTAGCAGATATAGAAAATGAAGAAATTATTACAAGCAATTTTGTTAAACCTCCTAAACATGAACCAGGACTTTATCCAGCATGGATTAAAGAGCAAGGGGTAAATGAAGTAATATGTGGAGGAGTTGGTGAAAAGGCTCAAATCCTTTTTGCTCAACAAAATATTACTTTATATATTGGAGCAGATAAAAAGAATCCAGAAGATTTGGTTAGAGATTTAATCTCAGGAAGATTAAAAACCGGGCAAAACGCTTGCGATCATTGATGAAAATAGCAATTGCCTCAGGAAAAGGAGGAACAGGAAAAACCTTTGTTTCTACAAATCTTTTTAAGGCATTTAAGGACTTGGGATATTCTACTATATTAGTAGATGCTGATGTAGAATGTCCTAATTCTCTTCTATTTTATAAGCTTAAAAAAGTTGATGAAACAATAGTTAAAGAATATAGACCAATAATTCATTCTGACAAATGTGTTTATTGTGGATTATGTGCTGATTATTGTGAATATAATGCAATATTTTATGTCCCAGAATTAAAACAAATAAAACTTTTACCAAATTTATGTCATGGATGCAAGGCGTGCAGTGTTGCATGTCAATACGGTGTAATAGAGGATTCAAATACAGAGATAGGAATTGTCTCATCATATATTGACAAGGATAGGAATTTATATTTTGAAGGAAAATTAAAAGAAGGTTCTGTTTCTACAATACCTATGATTAAATCAACAATTTCTCAAGCCTCTAAACAATTATCAGACTTTATTTTAATAGATTCTCCTCCAGGTACTTCTTGCCCATTTATTCAAACTTCCGTTCGTTCAGATTTCGTAATTTTGGTAACAGAACCTACTCCTTATGGCTTAAGTGATTTAAGGCAAGCAATTTTAACCTTGGATTCTATGAATAAGAGCTACGGGGTTATTATTAACAGAGCTGGGCTTGGTAATATGGAGCTTTATGATTATCTTTTGGAAAATAATATTCAAATATTAGGAGAAATCCCATTTTCAAAAGAAATTGCACGACTATATACTCAAGGTGATTTGGTTTATGATACAATGGAAGATATGAATTTGTTGTATAGGGAATTATGTAAAAAAATAATTAATTATGGAAATAGCCTTTCTTAGCGGTAAAGGAGGAACTGGAAAATCTTCAATATGTTCAGCTTTTATATCTTTAGCCAATAATGTTATAGCTGTAGATTCTGATGTTGATGCAGCAAATCTTTACCTAATCTTTAAAACCAATGATGCTTCTCAAACAAATTATATTTCTGGTAGAAATGCAGTAATAAATCCAGATTTTTGTATTAAATGTGGAATTTGTAAAACTTTATGCCAGTTCGACGCAATTAATTTTATCAATGGGAATTACCAAATAGATCCAGTTTCTTGCGATGGATGTGCTATTTGTTATAGAAAATGTCCAAGTAATGCAATAGGAATGATTCATTCTGATGAGAGTAAACTATATGTGGGCGATTTTGAATATGGATTATTAATCTATGGTCAATTAGCACCAGGAGAAGAGAATTCTGGTAAATTTATTAGTGTAATAAGAAATATTGCTAAGGAAAAAGCAAGTGAGAAAGGGATAGATAAGATAATTATTGATGGCCCACCTGGTATTGGTTGTCCTTTTATGTCCACAATAACAGGAGTAGATAAGGTAGTGTTAGTAACAGAACCTTCTAAATCAGCATTGATGGATTTGAAAAGAGCTTTAGATGTGGCAAGGGAATATTTAAAACAGATTTATGTAATTATCAATAAATTTGATTTGAATAATGAGATATCCAATGAAATACAGTTTTATTGCGATAAATTAAAAATTCCAATTGTTGCAAAAATACCTTTTGATAAAGAAATTGTTTATGCAATGGTAAATAAACAAACTATAATAGAATATAATAAGAATTCAAAAATTGTAGGCATACTAAAAGATGCTTACGAATATATTTTAAACAAATAAATAAGAAATGCAAAAAATAGAATTAAACACAATTAAAAACGTAATTGTTGTTGCCTCTGGAAAAGGAGGTGTTGGAAAATCTACAGTTGCGGCAAATCTCGCTCTTGCTTTAAGCAGAAAAAATTTAAAAGTAGGTTTAGTAGATGCTGATATTTATGGTCCTTCTATTCCCTCAATGTTTGGTCTTGGAACGCAAAAGATTGAACAATTTGAAGAAGAAGGAAAACTAAGGATTCTTCCCATTGAAAAAAATGGAATAAAGTTAATGTCTCTTGGTTTTGTTGTTCCTGCAGACAAAGCTATTATATGGAGAGGACCATTAGCTGCAAATGCTGTCAAACAATTGTTTACAGATGTTGTATGGGGAGAATTAGATTATTTAATAATTGACTTTCCTCCTGGAACAGGAGATATTCATTTAACGACAATTCAAGATATTAGAGTTGATGGAGCAATTATTGTTACAACACCTCAAACTATTGCAGTTAATGATGCGAGAAAAAGTGCTGAAATGTTCACAAATGAAGCTTTAGCAATTCCTTTCATTGGTGTAGTTGAAAATATGTCATGGTTTACACCACTAAATCATCCAGATGAGAAATATTACATTTTTGGAAAAGGAGGAGGAGAAGTTATTGCTCAAGAATTTTATACAAAATTATTAATACAAATACCTTTAATTCAAGATGAATTTGTTGATGGTAAATACAATCTTTATATGGATGATTCAACTCCTTTGAAAGATTTGTTTAATGAACTTGCAGATAAACTAATAAGTAAAACAAATAATTATTAATTAGAAATTGTTTGGTTTTAAATCTAAACAAGAAAGAAGAAATAAAAATTTAAAATGCTAATTCACAATTGCAAAATGAGGGTTTTGTATGCAGATACAGACCAGATGGGATATGTTCATCATTCAAATTATCCTATATATTATGAAAAGGCAAGATGGGAACTTTTAAGGAGTATTGGTATTTCATATAAGATGTTGGAAGAATCAAACATTATGCTTCCAGTTGTTGAATTGAACTCTAAATATATAAAGCCTGCTTTTTACGATGAATTATTACGTATTCAAACGGAACTAATTTTTATAAAGGGGGCTTTGATAAAGTTTATTTATAACATATACAATGAAAAAGATGAATTTATAAATAAGGCTGAAACAGTATTAGCTTTTATTGATAAGAATAATCGTAAACCATGTCGTCCATCTTCTTTGCTTATAAAAGCTATTAAGGAAAAAGGTTTTGTAATTTCATAATATTCAATATAAAGATTTTGATTTATATCCTAAAAAATAGAGTAATAATATATCAATAGTATTATTACTCTATATGATTACGTATTTTAATAAACTTATAACGCAAAAAAAAATGGTAGTTTTAGAAGAACCTTATGTATCAGAAACATTGTTAAATTATCTTGAAAAAACTCAAATGCCAGTATTAAAGAATGATTTTTCTGTGAAACAATTTTCATCTCATGAAAAATTAAATTTAATAGAAGGAAAAGAATTTTTATATCAATATCATTCAATGTCATCTCCTCTTTTATATACTGTTTCAGAATATGCATTGGATGGAGTTTGTAATGCATTGAAAGGAGAAAATATAATTAAACAAGTAACATTGCTAAAAGATAAATATGAATTTAGAAAAGCATGTGAAGGAATTTATAATGACTTTCTTTTTAAAGAAATCAATTATCTTGATTTATTCACATTTGATATATCTAAAATTCATTTACCTGTTGTATTAAAACCATCTGTTGGATTTTTAAGTGCAGGTGTTTACACAATAGAAAGCTTTGAAGATTGGAAAAATGCAATAAATGATATAGAAAATAACTTTAAAAGTATATCAGATTTATTTCCTGATACAGTAGTTGGAGATAATCGTTTTATAATAGAATCTTATATAAAAGGTACAGAATATGCTATTGATGTATATTTTAGAGATAAAGAACCAGTTATTATAAATATATTTGAACATCGTTTTTCATCGACTAAAGATGTTAGTGATAGGTTATATCTAACTAATAAAGCATTATTTGATAAATATTTGGAAGTATTTACAGATTATATTCGAGGTTTGAATTCTGTTTTAAATTTAAATAATATAGCTGTTCATATAGAAATGAGAGCTGATGGGAAAACGATTATTCCGATAGAAATTAATCCTTTGCGTTTTACAGGGATGTGTTTAAATGAACTATTCTGCAAATTTGTAGGAGAACATCCTTTAACATATTTCTTTACAAGGAAAACTCCTGATTATAATGCTATTTGGAAAGGTAGAGAAAATAAAACATATTATTTCTCAATTATTGAAAAACCAGAAGGAGTAAAGGATCCAATATTAGATATTGATAAGTTAAAGATGCAGTTTTCAAATATTTTGGAACTAAGACTTATTAATAATCCTAAATTAAATATTCTTGCTCATGTATTTGCAGAAATTGATGGAAATACAGAAAGAGAACTACATAATATAACTATTTTGGATATAAAAACTCTTTTAAAATAAACTTAGGTCTGAAAATATTGTCTTTCTCGTGTAATGTATTAATTTTGCAAAAAAATAATACATAAAATGTTGTTAGTATGCGATAGTGGTTCTACTAAAGCTGACTGGTGTTTGGTAGACAAGGAAAATAAAAGGAAATTCATTGCAACATGCGGAATGAATCCTTATAACATATCTCAGGAAGCAATTTGCCAGGAAATAGAATCTGTATTAATTTCATCCATTAATCCAAAAGATGTTGGTGTCATGAAATTTTATGGAGCTGGTTGTAGTGCTGAGGTTAAGAAGAATGAGTTGAAAGAGATTTTTTCTCAGTATTTTACTAATGCTAATATAGAAATAGAACACGATTTGCTGGGAGCTGCAAGAGCTTTATGCAATAATGAAAAAGGACTTTGTGCTATTTTAGGCACTGGTTCAAATTCTTGTCTATATGATGGGGAGAATATACTCGAAAATGTTCCCTCGTTAGGTTATGTTCTTTGTGATGAGGGAGCAGGAACAAATCTAGGAAAATTAATTCTCAGAAATTATCTTCGCCATCTTCTGCCAAAGGATTTAGAAAAAGAGTTTTCTATTCAATTTCCAGGAGAAGAATCTGATTTTCTAAATAGGTTATATAAAGGGAGTGTTCCTAATTATTATTTGGCATCTTTTGCAAAATTTGTTGTAGATAGGAAGCAAAATGAATATTGTCGTAACTTGATAAAGGAGAGTTTTTGTTCTTTCTTTGATAATCAAATATTGCTTTATACTAACTATTCTGAATATAAGATAAATATTGTCGGGAGTGTTGGCTTTTTATGTCAGGATGTTTTCAAAGAAGTTGCGTTGGAATATGGCTTAGATATAGGAAAGTTTATTCAAGCTCCACTTAAAGATTTAGTGGATTTTCATTTTTATTTAGACCTAAAAGATAATAATTGATAAAAAAATTGTATTTTCGCAGATAGTTTGCACGTTTAATAACGATAAATGTTAATTTCAAAAATTGAATTTATATAATGAATAAAGTAGATGTTTTACTTGGTTTACAGTGGGGGGATGAAGGAAAAGGAAAAATAGTTGATGTTCTTACTCCAAAATATGATATTATTGCTCGTTTTCAAGGTGGTCCAAATGCAGGACATACCTTAGAGTTTAATGGTATTAAGCATGTATTAAATATTATACCTTCTGGAATATTTCATTCAGAAAAACAAAATATTATTGGAAATGGAGTTTTGATAGAACCTCTTATTTTCGAAAGAGAAATTAGGGATTTGGAAGCAAAGGGAATGAAACCAACAACAAATCTATTTATTTCAAAAAAAGCTCACCTGATTACTCCTTCTCATAGAATGTTGGATATTGCTAATGAGTTATTTAAGGGTAAAGAAAAAATTGGTTCAACATTAAAAGGAATTGGACCTACTTACACTGACAAAATAGCCCGTATAGGACTAAGGGTTGGAGATATTTTAAGAGATGATTGGGTAGCAAGATACAATGATTTAAAAGAAACGCATTTAAGACAACTAAAATCTTTAGGACATAATTTGTCTTCATTCACAATAGATAATTTATCATTTGAAGAGTATGAAAAAAGATGGCTTAATTCATTAGAAACACTTAAGTCTTTTTGTTTTATCAATAGTGAGTACTTCCTTAACGATGCTTTAAAAGAAGGGAAGAAGATTTTGGCAGAAGGAGCTCAGGGCTCAATGTTGGATATTGATTTCGGCTCTTACCCTTTTGTTACTTCATCCAATACAATAACCGCAGGAGTTTGTTCTGGATTAGGCATTGCTCCTTCAAATATTGGAAGAGTATTTGGTTTATGTAAAGCATATTGCACAAGAGTTGGAAGTGGACCTTTCCCAACAGAGTTATTTGATGAAACAGGAGAGAAACTTAGAGTTACGGGAAATGAATTTGGTTCAACAACAGGTCGTCCTCGTAGATGTGGATGGATAGATATTCCTGCTCTAAATTACGCTTGTATGCTAAGTGGAGTTACTGATTTAGTAGTTACAAAAGTGGACGTATTAAATGATTTTGATGTTGTTAAAATGTGTACAAATTATAAGATTAATAATGAAGTATCCATTCAAGTACCATATGACATCGGAGAAAAAATAGAAGTCGTTCTTGATGAACATAAAGGATGGAATAGTAACCTTCATGGCATTAAGTCGTATAATGATTTGCCTGAAGAATTAAAGTGTTATATTGCAAATATAGAAAAGATAACAGGAGTTAATGTTGCAATAATATCAACAAGTCCTGATAGAGAGGATACAATATTTAAAGTTAAAATATAATCTAAGAAAAGATATGAGAAAGATTTTATTAATAATAATTCTATTTGCTTGTGCTCTTTCAATGCAAGCTCAAAAACTTAGACTTTCTGACATTCCACAAGAGGTTAGAATGGGGTTGCAAAATACATATACCGATTATAAATTAATAGGTTGGTATTTTGAAACAGGTCAGTATGTTGCAGAAATAGATATAGATAATAGAGTTGGAAGAGTATTTCTTACTGCAAATGGAAATTGGCAGTTTACAATATTTAATGTGCCGGAACAGGAACTTCCTACTTTGGTTGCAAATTATTTTATTAATAACTATCCTGGCTATAGAATTAAAAAATCTGAATATGTTGAAGATTATGGTGGAGATAATTATTATAGATTAATTATTTCAATGAAAGGAGTTGGTCAAACAGAGTATGAAATGATTTTTGACACAAGAGGTAAGATGATTAAAACTAACGCTCCTGACCCTGATTTTGTTAAAAAGGATTATATAGCTCGTTTAAACCCTGAAGATATTGAACGTCAACAAAAGAAAATGGCTGAAAGAACTGCTCTACCAGGAACTGGACTTGAAATTGGAGATGAAAATTATGTTGCTGCAAATAAAGATCCTAAAAGTAGTGGTAAAAAAGGTAGAAAGGTAGATATTGAAACTCCAGAAATAAATGAAACTCCAAAAATTCCTGAGACTGTAACCAAAGCTTTTGCAAAAAAATATCCAAGAATTGAAGTTGATGAATGGAAAAAAGATGGAGAAAACTATAAAGCATATTTTAAAAATCGTCAAGGTACAGAACTTGAAACTTTATTTATGCCTGATGGTATGGTAATGTCAACAACTACAAGTGTTGCACCAAGTCGTTATCCTCGTATAATTCTTAAAGATCTTGATCAACGTTATCCTAATGCAAAACTATCTTTTATTCAAAAGGTTGATTACGACACAAAATATAAACGAACTGTTACAGACAGAAAACTTGAACAATATTTTTACGTTGAGCTAACTGAAAAAATTAAAGGAAGAAAAGACGTAAAAACTATTAAACTTCTTTATGATAAATCATTTAAATTCCAAGGTTTAGCTGGTGCTGCTGATGATTATGAATATGATGAGGAGTAATATAAAGAAGATAAATCTAATATGAAATTAAAGATTATATTCATTTTTTTATGTGTTATAATCTTTACCCCAAATGTTTTTAGCCAAAAGAAAATAAATTATAAAGCTTCTTGGAGCGAAACTCGTCCTTCTTTTCCTGATGAAATCATTATGACAAAGGAGGTGCAGTTTGAACATGAAGGAATGAGGATGTATTGTGATTCAGCGATTTTCAATGAAAAAGAAAATCGCTTTAGATCTTTTGGGAATATCCATATTGTTCAACATGATTCATTGCACGTTTGGGGTGATGAGTTGTATTATGAAGGAGAAACAAAAGTAGCAGAAATGTTTGGAGAAAAAGTTGTTATGAAAGATAATAATATAACTTTAAATACAACTTATCTTATCTTAGAAAGAATTCCAAATACAGTTAGTTATACAAGATGGGCTGATATTTACGATAATAAATCAACTTTGAGAAGTCGTCAAGCAACTTATGATATGACCACAAAAGATATTTATTTTGTAAGAAAAGTTGAAATCAATTCTGAAAAAACAAAAGTCTATTCAGACACAATGGTATATAATACTAATACCGACATAGCAACATTTTATGGCCCTACAAACATTATTACAAAGGATAGCACTTTTATTTATACAGAATTAGGTTGGTTTAATACCAAAACAGAAGAATCTATGTCATATAAACAATCTCAAATGTTGAATGAAAATAGAATTCTTCAGGCAGATACTCTCTTTTATAATTCTCAAACTAAGCTCGGTGAAGGATTGAAAAATGTTTATATTGAAGATACCGCACAGCACATAATTCTTACATCTCACAAAGCATATATAAATAATAGTTTAGATACTAATTCATACACTTTTTTAACAGAGCAAGCTTTAATGCGTCAAATCAATGGTAAAGATACATTATATATGCATGCAGATACAATATGGGTTAATCACGACACATTAATGAATGTTAAGAATATTTATGCATATTATGGTGCTAAAGTATATAGGGAAGATGTTCAGGCTGCTGCAGAAAGAATGTATTTTTATATGAATGATTCATTATTATATATGTTAGACAGACCAATAATGTGGTCGGAAGAGAATCAAATAACTGCCGATACTATCATTATGAATATTGGCAAAAAGTATATCTATAGCGCTGAAATGTTCCCAAAAGCTTTTGTTATTCAAGATGCAGATTCATTATCAGAGGAGCGTTATAATCAAATTTATGGTAAAAGAATGAAAGCTTTTTTTAATAAGAATAAGCTATATCTTGTTGAAGTTTATGGAAATGCTCAATCAATCTATTATATTTGGGAAGAAGAAAAAGACAAAGCACCAAAGCTTTTAGGTATTAATGTGGGAAGTGGTTCTGAAATGAAAATTTATGTTTCAAAAAATAAGATTAGAAAAATAACAACTATAACCAATCCTGTCTTTTTTACTGATGATGAAGAAAATGTTAAAGAAGAAGATAAGAAATTAAAAGGTTTTGAATGGAGAATAAAAGAAAGACCATTAAAACCAGAAGATATATTTATTAAAAGATGACAATTTGTCATTTTTGATATTTAGGAATAAAACTTGAATAGGAGGAAGAAAATGATTAAAAGGAAAAAGAAAATGGACAAAATTAACAATGAAACTATGGATAATCTCAAAGAAGATACAGCTACAGCAGAAACAAATCTAAATGAAGAAATTAATGGTCCAGAAAATGATTCTAATTCAGAAATAAATAAATTAGAAGAAATGGGAAAGAAATTGGAAGAAATAAATGATAAATATCTAAGATTATATTCCGATTTTGAAAATTTTAGAAAGAGAACGTCAAAAGAGAGAATAGAAATGATTCAATATGCTTCTGAAGAAACCATAAAAGGTCTTTTGACAATTGTTGATGATTATGAAAGAGCTATTGAAGATTTAAATAGTCAAGAAAATGTTCCTCAAACTTCAAAAGAAGGAATCATTTTAGTGTATAACAAATTGATGAATTTCTTAACTCAAAAAGGAGTTAAGACAATTAATGCTAAAGGAGAAATGTTTGATGAAAACCTTCATGAAGCTGTTTCTCAATTTCCTGCAGAAAATGGAAGCCAAAAAGGATTAGTTATTGAAGAATTACTTAAAGGATACACAATGTTCGATAAAGTAATAAGATTTTCAAAAGTTGTAGTAGCTATATAATATTATTAAGATAATGGCGACAAAAAGAGATTATTATGAAATTTTGGGTGTAAGTAAGGCAGCTACTGACGAGGAGCTAAAGAAATCTTATAGAAAACTTGCCTTAAAGTTTCATCCAGACAGAAATCCAAACGATAAGGATGCTGAGGAAAAATTTAAAGAAGCTGCTGAAGCTTATGAAATTCTTTCCAATAAAGAAAAACGCGCAAGATATGACCAGTTTGGACATGCAGGAGTAGATGGTCAGGGATTTGGATCATCTGGAGCAGGAATGAACATGGATGATATATTTAGTATGTTCGGAGATATCTTTGGAGGTAGAGGTGGTTTTGGAGGCTTTAGTGGATTTGGAGGTTTTGGTTCAGAACGTACACGTGCAGGATCAAGAGTTAATAAAGGAAGTTCTTTAAGAATAAAGATAAAACTTACTTTAGAAGACATAGAAAAGGGCATTGAGAAGAAAATTAAAGTTAATAAATATGTAACTTGTAATGAATGCCATGGTTCTGGTGCAAAGAAAGGTTCAGAAACAACAACATGTTCTACTTGTCATGGTGCAGGTTATGTTACACAAGTTCAACGAACTATTTTAGGAAATATGCAAACCCAAACAACCTGTCCAACTTGTCAGGGTGAGGGGAAAATAATTAAAGATAAATGTACTGTATGTCATGGTGATGGAATTGTTAAGTCAGAAGAAGTTTTGACAATCAACATACCTGCAGGAGTGGCAGATGGAATGCAAATTTCTTTCCCTGGATTAGGAAATGCAGGTGTAAGAAATGGTGTAAATGGAGATTTGATAGTTTCTATAGAAGAAATTCCTCATGAAAACTTTGAAAGAGATGGCAATAATATATGTCTTCAAACGTATGTCACTGTCTCTGAAGCAATATTAGGAACCACATTAGAAGTACCAACCTTAGGAGGACAAGCTAAGTTTAAAATTGAACAAGGAATGACATCAGGTAAAGTTTACCGTTTAAGAGGAAAAGGATTGCCAGATGTTAATGGATATGGAAAAGGAGATATGTTGGTAAGAGTTGATGTATGGATACCTAAATCTTATAGTAAAGAAGAAAAGAAAATACTTGAGAGTCTTCAAAAATCAGAAAATTTCAAACCAAAACCATCAGCAAAAGAAAAGAGTTTCTTCGAAAAAATGAAGAATATGTTTAATTAATCAATAATAGTTTATCAACTCCTTGTTTTAGAAAAATAAAACCTTATTTCAATATACTAACTCCTTATTCTAATTTAGTAGAATAAGGAGTTATTTTTTGCAAGAATGTTTCAATAAATAAATCAATTTTGTTCTATGAAAATATAATAAGAATATTTTATCATTACTTTATTGTATGAGAATATTACTATATATAAATCTCATTTATTCAAGACTATAAAGTAGAAAAATAAGCTAAAAAACCAGTTTATTAAGCTTTCAATCTCACTAAACTTCCTTTAAAACTCAAAACAATGGCATTGTTTTGTAGAAACAACCGCATTGTTTTTGGTAAACAATGGCATTGTTTTGAGTAAACAATGGCATTGTTTTAACATCAAAGTCCTATTTAATTATTTTGAATCTTCGATTTAGTATATACATCTACTATTTAGATAGAAAAAAGATGGCATTTAATTTATATAGAACAAGTCAATTTTATAGGGGGAAAGCGAAAAACAAAAAATACTTACACAATAATAAATAAGAATGGAGTAAATAAGTCCTTTTTTTGTCTTGTTTAGACCTTGTAATTTTAATATATAATATTAATATTGGGAATAATCTTACCAGATATTGCAGTATAATCGTCGATATTTATAGAAATCGACAGTTTTTGGGGAATAAATTACTGAATAACACACCCCAAATTTGAGTTTTTTTGCCAAAATCAAAGAATAAATGCGAGAAAAGAAACCAACGATTCCAGAAAAAAGGCGATAAAAGGCGAAATAGAAGAAAAAGAGATAAAAAGAATGTAAAAAA
>VSSQ01000382.1_pt1 | contig 34597 bp, 28 predicted proteins | sample 4763081 | NCBI WGS metagenome assembly VSSQ01 (sample SAMN12137344, study PRJNA551015) | bioreactor metagenome | isolation source: SDC9 anaerobic chlorinated ethene degrading culture | place: USA: Knoxville, Tennesee | collected 2015-01-01
CTCTTCCGCTCGGAAATGATGGCGGAAATGGAGCCGAAGGAGATCGCGCACACGACGACGATGCCGCTGACTGCCGACTGCCAGTAAATGCTGACGCCCATCAGAACGATCAGGTTGGAGATCACGCTGATGATCGCGGCGCCGATGAGCGCGCCCGCAGGATTGCCGATACCGCCTGTCAGGGCGACGCCGCCGATGACCGCCGCCGCGATGGAGTTCATGGGCCAGGTTTCGCCGACAGTCGTCTGGGCGGTTCCGAGGCGGCAGACATACAGGAGGCCTGCCAGCGCGGAAATCAAACCGACAATGCAGTAAATCACGACGCGGATACGGTTCACATTGATGCCCAGGATCTTTGCCGCGTCACGGCTGTTGCCGATCGCATAAATATACCGGCCGATCTTCGTTCTCTTGATTAAGAACAAAACGGCAATCAGAACGGCAAGGGTGAACAGGAAGGGAATCGGGATGATCCAGATATTCGCTTTTCCAAGGAAGGCAATCGATTCGGGAACGCCTGAAATCGCCTTTCCCTTGGTCAAAACAAGGTTGATGCCGGCATATACGCTCTGCATACCGATGGTGGCGACCATGGAGTTCAGCCGCAGCTTTGTAATGAGCATGCCGTTGATGAAGCCAAAACCCAAACCAAAGATCAACCCAAGAATCAGCGCGATCCAGGGATTGATTTTTGCGTTTACCATCAGCATGCCGCTCAAAATGCCGCTAAGCGCTGCGATCTTGCCCACTGACAGATCCAGTTCCCCGATGAGCAGCAGCAACGACTGCGCAATGCCGATCATACCGACGAAGGCCAAGTCGCGGATCAGGGACTGACAGTTATATATATCGAGGAAATAAGGGGATGCAACCGAGGCGAATACCACCATGATGATAAGAACCAGTCCCATGGCCCCCATGTTGCTTTTGCCGAAAACACCCGTGACAGTTCTAAAAACATTGGTTTTCTTCTTTTCCAATTTGATCAACTCCTATGTGTTAGCTCACACCGATTATGGCGCTCATGAGTTCTTCCTTTGGGGTACCGTTTGGAAATTCGGCAATTTTACTGCCCTGGTACATGGCGATGATTCGGTTGGAGCACTTTATAATCTCTTCCATTTCGGAGGAGATAAGGATAATGCCCATACTCTGTTCTTCCGCCAGCTTCTTCATCATGCGGTAAATTTCCGGCTTCGTGCCGACATCGATGCCCTTGGTCGGTTCATCGAACACCATAACCTTGGGCGTGCTGACCATCGCGCGGCCGATAATCACCTTTTGCTGATTGCCGCCGCTCAGATAACGGATTTCCTTTTCCATGTCCGTCGTCTTAATGCCGTATGTGTTGATGACATCCTGTGTAAGTTCGCATTCCTTCTTTTTGGAAATGCCTATACCGGACAGGAGGGAGTCCAGAACGGAAATACTGATGTTTTCCCTGATACTCAGAACGGGCAGAATGCCCTGCCTCTTGCGTTCCTCAGGCAGATAAACATATCCGGCCTTTGTCGCCCGGCTTGAATTGCCCAGCTTCAGCTCCTTGCCGTCAATAAACACCTGGCCGGAGTAAGCGGGTACATAGCCCAGTATTGCCTGCATGATTTCGCTGCGGCCGGCACCGACGAGCCCGGTAAAGCCCAGTATTTCGCCGCGCTTCAGGTTGAAACTGACGTCGGTAAACATCCCGCCGCTTAAGTTTTTGACCTCAAGGATGATATCGTCCAAAACCTTGCCCGAGTGGAAGACCTGATTTCTGTCAAGGCTATGGCCGGTCATCTGCAGAATGACCCAGGGGATATCAACGCTCTTTATATCAGAATAGGCAATTTTTTTGCCGTTCCTGAAAACAGTAAGCACATCTCCCACCTCAAAGATCTCCTCAAGCTTGTGGGAAATGAAAACCACTGCCTTGTTTTCGTTTTTAAGTTCTCTGATGACTTTAAAGAGAACCGTGGTATCCTCTGTTGTGAGACTCGTGGTGGGTTCATCCAACATCAGAATATCATAATCCGTATGCGCGATTGCGCGCACAATCTGAATGAGCTGCTGTGCCGAAACCGGGATATCCTTTACTAAAACGCCCGGGTCCACATTGATTTGAAACCGTTCCAGAAGGGGCCTTGCTTTTTCTTCCAGAACCTTTTGACTGATTCTTCCCTTGATTCCGGATCTCTCATAAGGTAAAAGCAAATTCTCGGCAACGGTCATATAGCCGAACAGGTCTATTTCCTGCGGTACATATGCAACCTTATTAAATAATTTTCTGTCCTTTAAAGCGTCCCCGCCGTTAATGGTAATAGAGCCTTCCTCCGGAGCGTACACACCCGTCAGGCAGCGAATCAATGTGCTTTTACCCGCGCCGTTCTCGCCGATGATGCAGTGGATCTCACCGGCGTTGAATGTGATATCAACGCAGTCCAATGCCACGACGCCGGGGAACGTCTTCGTTATATTGTTCGCCTCTAATACTTTCACAGATAAACTCCTTTGTAAGCGGAAAGGGCTACAACTTATATTCAAGAATATTGAAATAAGCTGCAGCCCTCTCCTTACGTTAATTTACTTATACTGCCGTCCCTGAAGGGCAATTACGAACCGGAAACGATCTTGATCCACTCGTCGATGTTGGAGGAGTCAATCCAGCCGATGCCGGTATCGACGAGGCCGGAGGGAAGGTCGAGGCCCAGAGTTGCCTGATACATGACCAGAACGGCCAGCATGCCCTGGGACTGAGGCAGAGTGGAGGATGTAGCAGTGATGGTTCCTTTTTTGACGTACTGAAGAATTTCGATCAGGTTATCCATAGCCACGAAGGTGATCTTGCCAGCTTTGCCGGCTTCTTCAATGGCCGCGGCAACGCCGGAGCCGCAGGCGTCGCAGTTGGTGTAACCGACCAGATCGGGGTTGGCCGCCATAGTCGCGGCTGCCTGGGACTGAGCGGTCTGGACGTTATCGTTGTCGATGCCGCCTTCGATCACTTTGATATTGGGATACTGAGCCAAAGTCTTCAGATGGGACTGATAACGCTCGGCATGGTTGGAAGCGGAGGGATAGCCCTGCATAACAGCGACTTTGCCTTCATAGTTGACCAGGGAAGCCAGCTTTTCGGATGCCAGGGAAGCCTGCTCGGCAAAGTTGTTGCCGACATAGGTGAGAGCCCCGGTAGCGTCGATGCCGTCGAACAGGATAACGGTGATGCCCATATTCTGAATTTCGGAGATGATGCTTCTGCTGCCTTCGAGGTCAACAGGGTCCAGCGCGATCGCGTTGGGATGGGTTGCCGCCGCCTGTTCCAGAACCGCGTTCTGGGAAACTATGTCTGCGCTTTCCGGAGCCATATAGTTGATGGTAACGGTGACACCCAGCTGATCTTCCAGAGCTTTCGCTTCCTTAACTGCGCCCTTGTTGACTTCGTCGAACCAGGCGTGTACGCACTTAGGAACGATGACAAATGTCATGTCTTTCGCGGTGGTGGTTTTGGCGCTTGCCGCTGGGGAGTTGCTTGCACTTGAGGGGCTTGCCGACGGGGTGCTGGAGCTGCTGCTGCAGCCGGCCATCAAGCCGGCTACCATAGCAAGAGCAAGCGACAGAGCTACTAGTTTCCTTGTCATATTTCTTCTCCTCGTTTTAAAATTCTCCACTATAATACCTATAATGAAGTTAACAATATTGTAACAATATTTTATATTGCTTTCAACACGAGGCGGTTTAGGATTAGTGTGACAATCTTTATATTTTTGTATGATTGACAAATATTTAACAAGATTTTCACTGCGAACTTATCATTTTTGACAATTTTGCGCCGGTCGCGTCCAGGTTCAGAACCGCGTCGGATATTTCTTCGGCGTTCTCTTTTCTGGACTTTATGATAATCACCGAGGCCCCATTCTGGGTATACTCCTTCACATACCATTTAATGATAGATACACCCTGCGCATCGCAAAACATGAACGGTTCCAGCAGGACGATGACCTTCGGCCGCATAATCCGCCACCGTTCAAGCGCGACCCTGATTAAATCGTTGGTGTCATTCTGCAGCAAATCCGAATCATCCAGTGTTCCCTGTTCCCGACCGGACTGATTGACGACCGATCTGGGCATCCGGCTGCCCGAGAAAACGTAATCGAGAAAAGAAACCTTTTTGATCGAGGGCAAAAGCATATTCTCGCCGGACGACATATAGGGGAACAGCTCGTCAATTTTCCCGATTCGCGACGCGGAGACGATTCTGTTGCTCACGAAGTCACGCAGGCTTGAAAAAGCGCACCGCTTGCCGTCCAGAAAAAAATCTGTTTCCCTGTGAATTTCCCGGCCGCTTAAAAGGCCGAAAAGATCGCTCTTGTCTTTTCGGTTGAGTGTTACCAGCGAGGTGACGGAACCACGCGGGAAGTCGAAGTCGAGGCGCGATCCGTTACTCAACTCCACGCCGCGCAGGGCATATACGATGTCTCCGCCCGCGTCTTTGCCGACTTTCCCGCCCGCAAAGGTTTCGTTCGGCAGGAACAGATCCATTACCCGGCTGACCGTGTCATCAAAGTCACGCACTTTTTTTGCGATGCGTCCGTCGCGAAACACAACGTAAGAATCGGCAAGGATGGTGACCACGTTTTCCGAATGGCAGTCCACAATCGCGACCAGTCCGGTATTGAGAAGCCTCGTCATGTTTTTTTTGAACTGAACGATATCCTCTGTTGTGCAGCCCTCGAACTCGTCGCGGATAATAATAATTTTTTTACCCAGCAGATAAGCTTTCGCCAGGTCAACCGTTCGTTTTTTGAGCTCGGACAGACTTCCCAGCTTCACTTCGGGGTCGATCTCAATGGCAAGATCGGAAAACAAAGCCCGGGTCTCTTCGGCGAGCGTTTTGTTCAGAAACAGCCGGGGAGCGAATTTCTTATTGGTGAGTCCGATATATTCCGCGACCGTCCATCCTTCTATGGCGTAATTGATATCCTGAATCACAAAGGCTTTTTCCCGGAGCTCTTCCGCGGATACTACCACCCGCTCGTCAACAGCGATTTTGCCGTGGCTTATCCACTCATTCCCGCTGATGATCTGCAGTACAACATCCTTTCCGGAATTGGCAAGCCCCAGGAAGGCCATGCATTCTCCCTCGGGAATATCAAATGAAATATCCCGCAGCGTCACGGTAGGGGTGTACTGCATATTCAGATTTCGCACACGGAGCACAGACTTTTTCACTACGTTCTGCCCATCCTCTCGCTGGTAGCCGGCAGTATGATTTCCACATCGGTCCCATGGTGCGACGTACTGTAGATATTCAATCCGTAATCATTCCCGTACAGCAGCTGGATACGCTTGTGGATGTTGGTCAAAGCAATGCTGGAGTGTCGGGACTGTGACTGTATGTCGTTAATCTGGTTGCTGATGGAGCGTTCCGACCGTATCCGTTCATTGATTTCATTCAGCTTTTCGCTGTCCATTCCGCAGCCATTATCGGAAACGGTGATAATCATATCCTTGCCGACCAGGTTGAGGTTTATGATGATTTCGCCGTTCTCCATGGTATCTTTCAGCCCATGGACAATAGCGTTTTCCACAATCGGCTGCATTGTCAGCCGCGGGATCAGATAATCAAGTGCGATCTCCTCTTCCTCCTCGACGTCGATCTTCAGCTGATAGCGGCTGTCAAACCGATACTCCTGAATCATCATGTAATTTCTGACGTTGGACAGTTCGTCGCGCACGGTTACAAGGTCGCCGCTGCTGCTGATGCTGTAACGGAAAAAGCCGGCCAGCGCCTCCACCATCTTTGCGATTTCCCTGTTGCCGTCTACCAGCGCCTGACCGCGAATGGTATCGAGCGTATTATACAAAAAATGTGGGTTGATCTGGCTCTGAAGCGCCGTTAAAGTTGCCTGCTTATCAAGAAGTTCCGTGTCATTTTCCAGCGTCGCCTGTTTCATGCGGGCTTTTAAAATTTCTGCGATATCCTTTGCGAAAATAACGTCCTTGGCATTCTGATCCAGCAGGTTCTCGGCAATGTCTTTCTGCGTCTTGCAGTCGCTTAAAAGCTTGTGGAGGCGCCAGACCGGCACCCCGAAATCCTTCAGCCAAAATAGAAGCAGCAGGATTTCGATGATTACCAGGATAAACGGCGAGAGGTACTTGTGACTGACGAAAAGGCCCATCCGTCCCATGGAGATTGCGGCGGCCAGAAGGATCATCTGAAAGAAAACGTAAGTTAAATTCTTTTCAATCCATTTCATCGCTGACCTCTCAAGAATAGAGCTTTCTGTAAATCACCGGCTTTATGCCGATCATTTTAGTAAACAGACGGCTGAAATACCGGATATCTTTGTAGCCGACTTTTTCGGCAATGGCAGCAATGGTTTCATTGCTGCTCACCAGCAGCTCTTTTGCGGCATCCATCCGGACATTCACGAGATAAGCGCTGAAATTGATCCCTTCCTCTTTTTTAAAAAGAACGCTAAAATAGACCGGATTCAGGCCCACGAGGTCTGCGATGTCTTCCAAAACAATTTTTTCTCCGCAATGCTTCTGCACATATTGCTTTGCCTGCCGTATCGGTTTTTTCGACTTGACCTCCTGAATTTCGCGGAAGCCTCCGAGATAGGCCAGCAGGTCGTCAGTCAACGCTTTTTGCAGCTCGTTGGTTGTGCAGCAATGATTAATCTTCTCGCTGAGCGATTCAAACAGGTCTTCGCACTCCTCGCCATGGTCTTCTACCCAGTCAAAGAACCATCTGGCACATTTATCGGCAATATCGTAACCGCAGCTCCAGTCTACCGTTTTTCCCTCGGCCAGATCTTCAAACATATGATTGAGGCAATTCTGCATTTTTTCGGGCGCGTAAATATCCAGCGAGGCTTCAAAATTTTCCTTGCTGCCGCGCAGGTAATTTTTCACCGCGTCCGGAGGCAGGTCTCTCAGATTCTCGGCGTAAATCAGCCGGCCCGTTCCAAGTTTAATACGGCTTTTAATCGCATGCTGAACGCTTTGGATAGAGGTGAGTATTCCCTCCATGCTGCCAGCCTCCACACCGATGCCGATGGTAACACGGTATCTTTCAAAGCCAAGCAGATATTTCTGGATATCACCCAAAATCATACTGACTTTATTTTTTGCCTGCTTGGAGAGTTCGGGCGGATAAACCAGAAGGCAATAGAGATGCATATTCGGCTTTTCACAGAGTATAGCATCCCGGACGACAGGCCCAAGGCCATCCGTTACAATGAAAACGACTTTTTCCATTGTAATATGATTCTGTTTTTTTTCGGTTTTTTCAATTTGCCGGCAATCCAATTTAATATCAAGGACTCTGGCAACCATATGTTCCAGATTAAACTCGCTTTCCTCCGCCAAACCGTGGATAACGGAATCCTTACCGTCAATCAGATCGGAGAGCAGGTTTTTTCTGACCAACCTTTCCTTGTCCTGTATCGTTCTGAGATAAATTTCTTCCTGGTCTTTTTCGTGTGCCTTGACTTCAAGCTCGCTGCAGATTTTGGCCAAGGCGGAATTAAGCTCATCCCCGTCGATGGGTTTGAGCAGGTAAGCGGTCACGTCATACTGCAGAGCCTTATGCGCATATTCAAAATCTTTATAGCCGCTGATCACGATGAAAGGAAACGCTTTATTGGTTTCTTTGACTTTCGCGACTAAATCAAGTCCCGTCATCCTTGGCATCCGAATATCTGTGATAACGATATCCACATGCTTTTCGCAGATAACCCGATATGCGTCTTCCCCGTTGTTCACAATATCAACGCACTCCAGATTCAGGGTTTCCCATTGGATGAGAGCCTTCACCAGCATGCCAATGCGAAATTCATCATCGGCAATCAGCACTTTGCGTTTTTCGCCCATACTTTCCCCCTCCGGAAACATCTTTGCAGCCAGATGCAGGATTTTTCAACGGCTCCATGCAAGTTAAGTTAAATTGTGGTTTACACACTGGAACCGGACAAACAGAACGGCAGAATAATGTGGATTTTTCCCGTTTTACTGAGCCGCGCGGCTGATCCTATTCGTTTTCATAGTCGTAAATTCTCTGAATTTTCGGCATAGAGCGGGATTCAGGGTCAAAGGCTGCACTCAGGTACTCTTTAACGAGACATTTTGCCAGTTCAATACCGATGACCTGCGCGCCCATCGTGATGATATTCGCGTGGTTGCTTAATTCCGCACGCTCGGCGGCATAAACGTTGCTTACCAATGCGGCGTAAGCGCCTTTCACCTTGTTTGCCGCAATGCAGACCCCGATGCCGGTACCGCAGATCAGAATTCCGCGGTCGTATTTCTTCGCAGCCACCGCCTCGGCAAGAGCAATGGCGGTGTTGGCATATATGGGGTCATCGCTTCCGAAATCCTTGCACTCATGCCCAAGGCTCTCCACATACGGAATCAATACTTTTTTAAATTCAATCGCATTGGGATCGCAGCCGATCGCTATTTTCATTTTCAGCACTCCTCATTTATAATAATGATATTTATACGTTCAGACGGCAATTGATTTGCAGCATATTTCAAGCCCGGTGTTTACTCTTGGAACAGTTTAATTCACGGCTTCCGCACTCACTGGATAATGGTTGTCAGCAGCGGTACCGATCAGACATCGTAATGCAAAAAACGCCCTGCCAATGGCAGGGCATCAGATTTTGCACATTTTATTCTGCCATCCTTAGAAACATGGGTAGGCGCTGTACTAACGGCTAAAAAATCAGCGAATACAATCACTTTATTTGTTTATAGTTTACCACCGGGCGCTGATGATTACAAGAACATTATTATAATATAAAGTATATATACCGGTGCTTGATATTCACATTCAATCCATTTTCTTCATAACAGCCAACACCATGGCGTACATGACCAATCGCTATTGCGCCCAGACCGGCTTCGAAGTGGTCAATAACAGTTATGTAAGGCGCACCTCAGATCTCCATCTGATTGAGGCGCGCCATATTTTATTTTTCTCAATCCATTTAATAGCCATTTGTTATTTTTTATATTATTTAGAATATTATATACGAATAATATGTTTGGTGGGGGGCATTCAAAGATGGATAAGAAATATAGGAGGTTACCCCTCGTTTTGCTGGCCACATGTACAATGATCGCGTTTATGCTGACGGTTCGTTTGTCCTCATCATCCGCCGGAACAGACACGCCGTTGTCAGCGAATGTTATAAAGGATTTTTCCGGGCGCTTCTCGGATTGCCTTGCTGCTGCCCCGTCTCTTTCTTTAGCCAAACATGACGCAGATAAAAACAGTACTCAGAATATGATAAACTACATTGCGAAGAGCTATGGCGCGGTCGGCGTTCAGGTTGCGGTGATCCAAAACGGTACTGTAACCGACTCCTATGCTTATGGCAGCGCTACCAAGGGCGTTCAAGACATGACCGTCAGCACCAAAATACGCGTAGCCTCCATTTCAAAAGTTGTTTTGGGCATGGCGGTTATGAGTCTGCAGGAAGACGGGGTAATCGACATTGATAAGGATATCAGTAATTATTGGGGAGCCGCAATCAAAAACCCCTACTACAAGGATACTCCCGTCACCATCCGTTCGATCTTGTCTCACACTTCATCCATCGCCTCATACGGGGACGGCGTCAGTACAAGCGGATCTTCCATTAAAAACAAACTGACGTCTTCCTCCTGCTTCAGCCGCCTTGTGCCCGGTTCCATCAGTTCCTGGGAATATAATAACTACGCCTTCGCTGTGCTGGGTGTCACATTGGAAAACGCGGCCAATGAAACTGTAAACAGCATCATGGACCAGAAATTCTTTGATTTGTTGGATATAGATGCGTCGTTTGGTTCCGGCAATGTGGATGCCAGTAAGCTGGCTACACTATATTACCACGACGGATCGGTTGCAAAGTCCATCGCGGATCAGAAGGCCAGCGCCGGAAGCACCTACCCGGGGCAAACCGGCACCTGTTATTGCGGGGGATTAACCATCAGCTCCTATGATCTTGCGAAATTGGTCGCCATTTTAGCAAATGACGGGATTTATGATAACCTGCAAATGCTCTCCCGCCAATCTGTCGGACTTATGGAGACCATATCAGACCAAAAAGCTCCGGATAAACCATTCTATCAGGGTCTACCCCTTCGTTATCAAACCCAGATTTATGGGCAGGCTTCTCTCTATTACCATACCGGCAGTTCCTACGGCGCTTATAATTGTGTTTCCTATAATCCCGATACGAAAAACGGCGTCGTCGTATTATCCACAGGCGCCGGCGGCGCAAAGGACCGCTTCGGAATTTATAATATCTGCGGTGATATCAGCCAGTATATCTACAATACTCTAAGGCAATAGTGAAATCTCTCCATGAACAAAATCCCTGCACGTCATCAAGTAAAGACCTTGTAGTTCAATATTGAAACGCACTGAAAAGCTATGTTTTCAGTGCGTTTTTAGCTTCCTATCCGAACCGACATAAAATTACCAGAAGTTACGCATTGTCTTTTGTAATCCCCCATCGGTATAATTAATTACTGCCGCATGTTTAGGGGGGAAGCAAGTGAGATTATATAAGAAAACCATATCATTTTTTCTGATAATCGTGCTATTCGCAGGCACCTTTCTGCTGACTGTTTCGGCAAAAAAGGTACGGGATTCACAGGCGCCGACAACGCCGCAAAACCTTACGGCAGTCTCAGTAAGCCAGACGTCCATATCGCTTAAATGGACCGCTTCAACCGACAACAAAGCAGTCGCATCCTATCAGATTTATAAGAATTCGATATACATAGCTTCGGCAACAGGAACGACGTATACGGTTTCCGGTCTGACCGCGGCAACCTCCTATTCATTTTATGTGAAAGCAAAAGACACAAGCGGGAACCTGTCCTCATCGAGCAATGTACTTACAGCCACCACTTCCCCCACCGCACAGACGACAACAAAAATCGTAAGTGCTTATTACACAAGCTGGTCGGCTTACAACGGTTATACGCCGCTCGACATTCCGGTTTCAAGCCTTACCAATGTAGACTATGCATTTGCGAAAATCGGCGATGACCTGAAAATCGCACTGGGTGATTCCTACATCGACCCCACAAACATTGCGCAGCTCAATCAGCTTAAGAAAACATATCCGCAGCTAAAAACGCTCATTTCCGTCGGCGGATGGAACGACTCCGGCAAATTCTCCGATGCGGCTTTGACAGATGCGAGCCGGACGGTTTTTGCCGACAGCGTCGTGGCATTCGTCAAACAGTACGGCTTCAACGGCGTTGATATCGATTGGGAATATCCTGTCAGCGGAGGCCTTTCAACCAATATAAGAAGAAACGCCGATAAAACGAATTTCACGCTGCTGCTTCAAAAGCTGAGAGAAAAGCTGGATGCGCAGGGGCAGCTCGACAACCAGAAATACCTCCTTACCATCGCGGGAGGCGCCGATACCGCGTATGTTGGGAATACGCAGCTGAGCCTCATCGCAAATTACGTCGATTATGCTACGATCATGACATACGATATCCACGGTATCTGGGACAGCTATACCGATCTGAACGCGCCCCTTTACGCGCCGGCCGAAGCCTCGCCTCAGTATAAATGGAGCGCCGACCAATCTGTGAAAACGTGGATCGCGGGCGGCTTCCCGGCATCAAAAATCGTAATGGGTGTACCGTTTTACGGATATATCTATAACGGCGTTACCGGCGGCGGAACCGGATTATACAAAAGCTATACTGGGGGAAAATCCATTTCCTACGACAGCGTGCTCTCTGCTTATCTGGACAGCAGCAGTTACGCAAAGTACTTTCATCCGGACGCACTCGTTCCGTGGATGTTTAACGGTTCCACTTTTATATCCTATGAGAATGAGAATTCCGTCGCGAGCAAGGCAAAGTACATTATGCAGAACAATCTGGCCGGAGCCTCCATCTGGGAACTATCTCAGAATAAAGGCGGGCAGCTGCTCAACGCTCTTACCTCAAACATGAAATAAGCAAAAATACCCGGTTTGAAAATCAAACCGGGTATTTTTATATTCTTCTTATCAGATGCAGTGGCAGCAGGCAAAATGGCCCGGGGAGATTTCTCTCATTTCAGGCACCTTCTCCATACAGATATCCTTTTTAAAGGAACATCTGGGATGGAACGGGCAGCCGCTTGGCTTGTGAAGGGGGCTGGGAATCTCGCCGACCGATTTGATCTTCTGCGGTTTTAAGGCTTCCTCCTCCGCGCTCAGGACGGGGATTGACGCCAACAGCATCTGGGTGTAGGGGTGGCATGGGTTTTTGAAAAACTCATCCGTTTCCGCATACTCGCAGATATTGCCCAGATACATAATGGCGAGCCTGTCGCACATGTTCCGCACCAGGCAGAGGTTGTGGGTAATAAAAAGATAGGACAGGTCGTTTTCCCGCTGAAGCTCAATGAGCTTGTTGGTGATTTTTGCCTGGATGGACACATCCAGCGCCGAGGTGGGCTCGTCCAGCACGATGAACTGGGGATCCGCCGCCAGCGCGCGGGCCACGCAGACCAGCTGCTTTTCACCTCCCCCGATTGCCCGGGGGTATTTATCCAGATAGCCCAGGGGTAGTCCGACGCGCTGAAGAGCCGCCTTAATTCGTTCCTCGGTCTCGGCATAAGTAAGGCGCTTCTCCGCATAGAGCTGCACGGGGACCGATAGAATCTGGCGAATCGTCTTTCTGGGGTTTAGAGACCCGCCCGGGTCCTGGAACACAAGCTGGATCTTCTGTTTCAGTTGCGGTGAACGCGACTTGCTGGGCTTGGAGATATCCGTATCGCCCTGGAACGTGATGGAGCCTGATGTAGGTCCGTAGGCGCCCACAATCATGGAGCCGATGGTGGATTTCCCGGAACCCGATTCTCCCACCAGGCCGAAGATCTCTCCCTTTTTGATCTGAAAATTGACTTTGTCCACAGCCACCAGATTTCCGAACTTGGTCTTGAATTCTTTTCTGAGGTCTTTTACCTCGATCGAAATTTCGTCTTTCATTCTGCTCGCCTCCCATTAAGCATGATGGCAGGCAACCTGCCAGTCGCCTGTCTCGTTCAACGGGCGCAAAACGGGCGGCGCCTTCCGGCACTCATCCGTGGCTTTTTCGCATCGGTCCGCGAACCGGCAGCCTTTCGGGGGACTAATATAGCTTGGAATATCGCCGGCGATGCCGTCAGCGATACCTTCACCCGTGAGTTTCGGCGTTGCCGCCATCAGTCCCACGGTATAGGGGTGGCGCGGGTTTGAGAAGACCTGCTCCGTAGAGCCGCTTTCCACCACGTTTCCTGCGTACATGACACAGATGCGGTCGGTTATCTTCCGCACGGCGCCAAGCGCGTGGCTCACCAGAATGAGTGACTTGTTCTGCTCCCGTACCAAGACGTTGAGCAGATCAAGGATCTGCTCCTCGATGGTCACATCCAGGGCAGTCGTGGGCTCGTCGGCCATAATAAGCTCCGAGTCCTTCATGAGGGCCATGGCGATGCACACCCGCTGGCGCATGCCGCCGGAAAGCTGCACGGGGTAGCTGTCCAGAACGCGTTCGGGCGCGGGCATGGATACCGCCTTCAGGGCATCAAGCATCTTTTGGCCCGCAGCCGCCTTATTCAGATGAAACTGGCTGGAAAGGATGTCCTTCATCTGGGTGGATATTTTGAGGGTCGGATTGAGAGAAGTGGAGGGGTCCTGAAAAATCATCGCCACGCTGCGGCGCACATTTCTGACTCCCGCCTTGCTGTCGATAGACATGCCACAAACCTCAATGCCGCCTTTGCGGATGATGGCCGGAGGGCACCGCAGGACGGCGGCGACGCTTTTGAGTACCGTGGTCTTGCCGCAGCCGGTTTCGCCGATGAGACCCACCCGCTCACCCTCGCGCACCTCAAGCGACAGACCCGGGATCACCTCGAGAATTCCCTCATAGACCTTGTACTGCACCGAAAGGTTATCAATTTTTAATACAAGTTTCCTGTTATCCATATCACTTCTCCTCTACGGACAGCACGTCGGTGAGGCCATCGCCCAGCAGGTTGAAGCCCAGTACGATGAAGACAACCATAAGAGCCGGCATTAAGGTCAGCCACCAGTACTCGGGCAGATAGGCGATTCCGTCGGACACCATGGCGCCCAGCGAGGGTTCCGGCGGCTGAACGCCCAGGCCGACGAAGCTCATACTGGAGGCGGTCAGGATAATGCTGCCCATATCCAGGCTCATTTTGGTGATGATGGCGGAAGTGATGTTGGGGAGCATCTCGCTGATAATGATCTTGAGCATCTTCACACCGGATAGCTGCGTGTAGACGATAAACAGCTCGTTGGAGAGAGAGGTGACCATATTATAGGTCATGCGGGTATACCATGGCCACCAGGCCACGGCGATTCCGATGGCCGCAAACAGATAGCCGTTGGAGAACATGGTGCAGATCACCATGGCCAGAATCAGGGGCGGGATGGACATGAACAGTTCGGTAACCCGCAGGATAAGCAGTTCAATGATCGTGCCCTTGTAATAGCCGGCGATCAACCCCAGGATAACGCCGAAGGGCACGGAGATCGCTAATACCAGCAGGCCGATGACCAGAGACGACCGGGTGCCGATCAGGATACGGCTGAACACATCGCGCCCGTATTCGTCCGTGCCCGCCAGGTGAGCCGCGCTGGGAGCGGAAAACGCTTCATTCAGCTTAACGGTAATCCCTGCATCCTTAGGATACGGCGCTATCTGCATTGCGAAGAGGGCCACCACAATCACCAGAATGACCACAATGAGGCCAATCATGGAAAGAGGATTGCGTGAGTATTTGTACCAGCCCTTTTTGAAGGATTCGACCCGCGCGTTCTGACCCTGTTCCATTGCCGCCGTCGCTTTCAATTCCTTAGTCGTCATACGCAATCACTCCGATGTATTGATGCGGATTCTCGGATCCAGCCAGGCAACGCCCAGGTCGATGAGCATGTTGACGATGGCGAAGATGATACCAAACACGAAAGTGACTGCTACGATGCCGTAGGGGTCCTTGTTCAGAATCACGTTCAGACTGTACTGCGAAAAACCGGGATAGCGGAAAATCACTTCAATAATAAAGGCGTTGCCGATCAATGCGGCCACCTGCAGGCCATAAATGGTAAGGCTAGGGATAAAGGAAGGCTTCATCAGGTGCTTCATGAGCAGCTTCCCGCGGCTGACGCCGGCTACCTCGGCAAAGGCGATATAATCGGCGTTGACATTCTCCACCATGGCGCCCCGGTGGATACGGGCCATATAGGCGATACTGCCCAGCGAGAGGCACATACATGGCAGGAACATGCTTTTAAGCACCTCGGCATAGAGAGAAAAATCTCCCGCGAGCAGGCTGTCGACGCCGAGCATTCCCGTTCTGACATACTGGGCGGGGATCTCCGGCATGCCGCCGATCGGAAACCAGCCAAGCTTGTAACTGAAGATAAACATAAACACGACGCCAAACGCATAAGGAGGCGTGACAACTCCCAGATAGGAAATAAATCGTATGAGGTTGTCTATCCAGGTGTTCTTAAACACCGCCGACACAGTACCCACAAGTACGCCGAACGCCAGGATGATAACGGCGCAATACATGGTCAGTTCCAGACTTTTGGGGAGGTACTGAACGATATCCGCCGACACGTCGCGATGGGTAAAGAGAGATTCGCCGAAATCGCCCTTTGTTACAACGCCCCCGAGCCAGTGCGCCCACTGGACCACCAGAGGCCGGTCAAAGTACAGCTCGCTGCGTTTCTGCTGAATGGTCTCTTCCGGTGTCATAGGTCCCATAGAAATTTTCACCGGGTCTCCGGGAATCATGCGGATAAAAGAAAACACCACGAAGGACAGCACCAAAAGCACAACCAGCGTATGCAGCAGCTTTTTTACAAATGTGAGAATAGCTTTTCGCATAGCGGCTCCTTACTCCCGACGGGATCAGGAATACATGACTCCTGATCCCGTCGTAATTGATCAAACGGTTATGATACGGTTGTCCGCTTATTTCATAATGAAATCAGCGTAGTAGAAGTTATACTCTGAGGCGGCGTGAATGTTGCCGGTGTAGCCGCGCCACTCAAACACGTTGGAATTGTAAAGCGGCTTGACCACGGAAGCGCAGGTGTAGATGGAGGGTACCACGTCCTCGACCAAATACTTCTGGATCTCGCCGTACTTGGTCACACGGGCGCTGTCGTCGACGGTGGAGAGGGCGTCGTTGAGCATATCGTCAAATTTCTTATCCTGCAGCCATTCGTTTTGGTTCCAGTTGCCCGTGGTCCAGGAAGCATATTTGTACTCCAGGATGGAGCCGGCTTCCGGATAGTTGGCGGTGCAATACAGATTGGTGACGTTGGGGCTGGTGGAGATGTCGGCTTCATTGTTGCAGAACTGGACCCAGGGGGTCTCGTTGATGGTTACTTTAAAGCCCAGGCTCTCCAAATCGGAGGCCAGCAGGTAAACCAGCTTGCCGGTGTCGCCGTTGCCCTGGATATAATCCAGCTGGATGGGATAGTCTGCAAGATTGCTGGCGTATTTGGACTGGGCGACTTCTTCCTTGGCCTTCGTGAGATCATAGGTGTAGCCCGTAAAATCGTCCACATAGCCGAAGAGATTTGTGGGCACGGGGCCGCTGGCATCAGGTGCGCCGCCCAGAATCTGCTTCATCTGATCGTAGTTGCAGGCGTAAGACAGGGCTTTGCGGATGTGGACGTCGTCGGTGGGGGCTTTCTTGGTGTTGATCATGAAGTAGTTAAGGCCGGCCTCGGGCAGGTCCGCTTCCTTAATACCGCTGGTCGCGGTGAGGGAGGCGATGGTGGTGGAGTCCTGATGGCCGTGGACAAAGTCGACCTTCCCGCTGCTCAGGAGCATCTTGGTGGTGGAAGCTTCCGTCAGTTCCTGAATCTCAACCGTGCTGGGCGCGGATGCGGAGACGCCGCCCCAGTATTTTTCATTTTTGGTCATAACCATCTTTTCATGGACGGAGAAGGTGGTCATGACATAGGGACCGGAGCCGGCGGAGTTGCTCAGCAGGTACTCGGTGCCATAGTCGCCGTTCGCGCCGTACGAGCCGGATGACTTTGTATTGGCCTGGACCAGAGTACTGTTCACAATACGGAAGCAGGTCAGGGCGGTGACAAAGGGTCCGAAGGTCTTGCTGAGTTTGAAGGTTACCGTGTGGTCGTCAACCACGGTGGTCTCGGCCAGGATGTCCTTGAGCACGTAGGAGAAACCCTCGCCGATCGTCATCATGCGGTCAAAACTGTACTTGACGTCTTTGGCGGTCATGGGGGTCCCGTCGGCAAAGGTCACGTTCTGCTTGAGCTTGAAAGTGTAGGTGAGGCCGTCGGCAGAAGCTTGCCAGCTCTCGGCCAGCTGGGCTTCGGGGCTGCCATCCTTTTCGTTGGGTACGACGAGGCATTCATACAGGTTCACGTAGACCAAAAGGTCGTTTTCGCCGGAGCCACGGGCCGGGTCAACAGTTTCGGGCGTGCTGGTGCAGGTGCCCCGCAGAGTGGTGGCCTTTGGTGCGGCGCTGGCGCTGGGGCTGGAACTGGCTGCAGGAGTAGAGGCGCTTCCGCCGCCGCAGGCTGCGAGAGCCAGCAGCATTGTGATGGCCAGGACGCCGCACAACACGCGCTTGAGGGTTCTTTTCATTTGTCATTCGCTCCTTTTTATTTTAAGAGTTCATAAATAGCAAGGCCATACACCTTTGCATTTTTGACGAGGTCGTCCACTGTGGCATATTCGTTGGGGCAATGCACCGGCGGATTGACACCGGGATAGACCGCCCCGAAGCATACGCAATTTGAAAATGCCCGGGCATAAGTGCCGCCGCCGATGGAATACAGCACCGCCTCCTGGCCGGTCACTCGCTCATACACCCCGCACAGGGTTTTAATAAGCGCGGAATCGGCCGGCACATAGAGAGGAGCCTTAAGATGACCGCTCGTCTTTTGAAAGCCGAGCCCGGCCATTTTCCCGTCCAACACACCCGAAATCCCCTCCAGAGCAAAGGTGACCGGGGAACGGACATCCATCTTTACCGTAAGGTGATTTTCCTTCAGCTCCAGAATGCCGAGGTTGGTGGTCAGTGCTCCGGACACTTCGTCGCTGCAGGCGATTCCCATCGACTTCCCGTCCGGCTGCCCGCCCATCAGTTTAACCAGTTCCCCCGCCGTATTCTGAAGTTCCGACGGGATGCCGCCGCATTCGGCAAGCACCCTGAGCATACCAAGAATGGCGGAGGCGCCGTTCGCGGGAGAGTGGGACGGTGCGTTTTTGCCTTTGCAGAGAAGGTAAACACCGTTCGCTTCCAGTCCGGTGGTGAAGCTGACACCCGGCAGCTTCGCGCACTGGTCAATCGCATTTTGAAGCTGCTTCAGGGTACAGGGCAGAGAAGCCACCGCTTTGGCCGGCACCAGATTGCTTGCCTCGCCGGCGTGAATTTCCACACCGGGGGCCGTAAGGCTGATTGCGTACTCGGCTGTCAGGATTCCCTTCTCCCGGTTCACAACCGTGAACATGCCGTCGGGAGAAAAGCTTGCGTCCGGGGGCGGGAAATGGGCTTTGTAATAATCCATGCATCCCCAGCCGGTCTCTTCGTTGGTGCCGATGATAAAGCGCAGCTTCTTTTTTGGGACAAAGCCTGTTTGCTTGAGCGCGTAAGCGCCGTACAGGCAGGAGAGCAGCGGTCCTTTATCGTCCGCCGCGCCGCGCCCATAAAGGACGCCATCCTTATGGGTCATCTCAAAGGGCGGCGTGTTCCACGCGTCCAGGTCTCCCGCCGGGACTACATCAACATGGGACAGGATACCAATGGTCTCGTCTCCTTCTCCCCAGTCGATAAAACCCACATAACCTTCCTGGTTGGAAACCGCGAAACCGAGTTCCTTTGCCAGGGATAACAGGAAATCGAGCGATTTTGCCACTTCACTGCCGAAGGGCGCGCCCGGCTCCGGTGTCCCCTCCACGCTCGGGATGGCAATAAACTCAGACAGCTTCTCTAGTAAGAGGCCCTTGCAGCCGCTTATGTGGCGGGAGAGTCCTTCAAAAATTCCGCCGTCCATGGCTCAGTAACCGGCAACGCCCAGTTCTTTGCAGATACGGGCGCATTCGGGATCAACATAAAAGCCGTTCTCCTCAATTGCCACGCCGTCGCAGTAAATGGAGGGGTTAAGCATAATGCCGTCGGTGTGGTTGGCGGCCACCCAGCTCTTGCCGCCCAGGCCCTCGCCCTGGGTACCCAGGCCGATCTCTATGCAGCCGAAGATACGCTCATCTTCCTCGATGCGGCCGGTAGGCTCCGGAATGCCGGGGTTGAAGCCGCAGGAGATATGGGCCACCCAATACATCTTTGGATCGTTCCAGCTTGCCATCCACTTCCGGAAGAGGTGGGCTTCCCTGCCTTCGCCTTCAATCTTCGTAACTACACCGTCAACGACAGTGAGCTTCACCGGATTCACCTGGCGGCCGATCTCCTGGGGCGGGAACAATCCGGCGTCGAAGACGATGGTTCCGTTGATGGTATTCTCGATGGGGCACATGGAGGTTTGTCCGGAGAGCATGACGGAAGTGCCGGGTGCGGCATAGGTTCCGCTCTGCTTGCACTTGCGTCCCTCGCAGGAGTAAGTTAGATCAGTGCCGCCGGGGCTGGTGATACGCATCTTTTTGGCAGCGTTATGCAGGTCCACCAAACGGTTGCCCAGTTCCACGATCTTGTGGTGGTCGAAACGGCCGATGACGTTGAGCATCATGTTGATGTCCATGGAAGCGGCGGTGATTTGACGGGTTCCCGCGTCCATAGCCTGCTTCCAGCCTCTGGTGTAAAAGAGTTGGTAATCATATTCAATCCAGACGTCCGCGGCTTTGATGGCTGCCAGTACGGGAGGAGTGGGCTCGATCATGATCGCCTGCTCCAGGGAAGCGGGGTACTGCATCACGATGGGATATGCGCCCATGGTGAGGGCGGCGCCGGCGGTGGCGTTGATGACGCGTTCGTCATTGGTGGTGTCACAGGTGATGAGAACCGTCTCGCCCGGTTTGACCATCATGATTTCCCGCAGCATTTTTTCCGCGGCCTTTTGAAGCTCCCAATTCAGATAGTAGGTGCGGCCTTCCGCTTGTGTTGATGCTTTCATACTTCATTTCTCCTTTTCTTTTATAGTTCGGTTAACTTTCTGGTATTAATAGCCGGCCACGCCCAGCTCGCCGCAGATAAGTGCGCAAACGGGGTCCACGTAAAAGCCGTTTTCCTCGATTGCAACACCGTCGCAGTAGATGGACGGGTTCAGAATAATTCCGTCGGTATGGTTGGCGGCTACCCAGCCCGGGCCTCCCATCCCTTCTCCCTGTGTGCCGATTCCGATTTCCACACATCCGAATACCCTCTCGTCCTCCTCAATTCGGCCCGTGGGCTCCGGAACACCGGGATTGAAGCCGCAGGAGATGTGAGCAATCCAGTACATTTTAGGATCGTTCCAGCTTGCCATCCATTTTTTAAATAAATGCGCCTCGCGTCCGCTGCCCTCAATCTTTGTGACCACGCCGCTCTCTACGGTCAGCTTCACAGGATTTACCTGGCGGCCGATTTCCTGGGGAGGGAATAATCCACCGTCAAAGACGATGGTACCGTTGATGGTATTCTCCACGGGACACATGGAGGTTTGTCCGGAAAGCATAACCGAGGTACCCGGCTCGGCGTAGGTACCGCTTTGTTCACAGAAACGCCCTACGCAGGAGAAGCATATATCGGTTCCGCCGGGGCTTGTGATCCGCATGTTTTCAGCCCGGTCGTGCAGTTTAGCTATGCGGTCGCCAAGCTCCACGATTTTTTTGTGGTCATATCGGCCGATCACATTGAGCATCATGTTGATGTCCATGGCCGCGGCCGTAATCTGACGGGTGCCGGCATCCATGGCCTGCTTCCACCCTCTGGTGTAGAAGAGCTGGTAGTCATACTCCACCCATACGTCGGCAGCCTTTATGGCTTCCAGCACGGGGGCGGTCGGTTCAATCATGATCGCCTGTTCCAGGCTTGCGGGAAACTGCATCACGATGGGATAGGCGCCCATAGTAAGGGCGGCGCCCGCCGTGGCATTCACCACCCGCTCGTCATTGGTGGTGTCGCAGGTAATCAAGACGGTCTCGCCCGGCTTTACCTTCAAAATCTCCCGAAGCATTTTCTCCGCGGCTTTTTGCAGTTCCCAATTTAAATAATATGTACGGCTTTCGGCCTGAGTTGAAGCTTTCACCTCTGCGTCACTCCTTACGCTAAGTTTATTTGCGATAAACCCGAAGGGCGTCGGCAATACGCCGGAGGGCCAGCTCCGCCTCCCCGTCGCTGCCCAGGCATCCATGTATGATGCGCAGGCAGCCGTTTCCCTCCTTGCCGTAGTTCTTGCCGTCGTTGACTGCCACCCGGGCGGCTGTGATCAGATATTCGGCAATCTCGGTGGAATCTCCCAGGGCGGATACGTCGATCCAGCAGTAGAAGCCCGATTGGGGCATCAGCATGGAAACGCCCGGCACCTGTCCCAGTATCTCGAAGGCGGCCCGGCGCCGCCGGTCAAAGTTCTCTTTGTAGGCATTCATAAACCGAGGATTCCGGAATGCGGTGATGGCGCCCAATTGAGAAGCTGTATTGGTGGCGCCCAATACGTTCACCGCCGCGCCGTAATATACATCCATCAGTTTGTCGCAGGCCACGAGATAACCGACCCGGAAGCCGGAAAGCCCCATCCCTTTGGATATGGAAAACACGGTAACGGTACGCTCCCACATTCCCGGCAGACTGGCCGGCGTCACAAACTCCACGTCGTCGAAAATCATGTCCTCAAACGCCTGATCCACCACAAGCATCAGATCGTGCCGGCAGATAAAGTCAGCGAGCGCCTCCAGCTCATCCCGGCGGAAAACCGTCGTGGTGGGATTGTTGGGATGGGTCAGGAGAACCAGTTTCGTTTTCGGCGTCACCGCCCGCTCGAACGCCTCCATATTCAGCCGGTAACCGTGAGGCGCGTCCAGCGGCACCGGAACGGTCACCGCCCCAAGGAGCCTGGGATTCAAAAAGTTGCTGGGATAGCTGGGATCGGGTACCAGCACCTCGTCCCCCGCATCCAGGAGCACCGACATGGCGTAAAACAATCCCGAATCGGAACCCGGCGTAATGATCATATTACGGCGGGGATCTACTTCAAGCTTGTTGTATTTTCTGCACTTATTTGAAATTTCAGTTCGCAGTTCCAAAGAGCCGATCGGCATGGTATAATGGGAGGAAAATCCATTCTCAAAGGCTTCCACCATGGTGCGTTTTACATGCTCCGGGATCGAGGGGTCGGGGAAAAAGGGGTCCGCCCAGCCCATGAGGGTGACCTGCTGCTCGGCCATCGACGCGAAGTTATCCCCCACGTCCGCCTTGGTCACCTTGGAAAAAAGTCCGCCCTCCACTCCGGCAAACCGGGAGGATACTTTTTCTTTTACATCCATCGTGCTATCTCCTCGCCCAAAAAGCTGGTTCTTCAATCCGAACAAAAATCAATAATGGTCAAACGTTTTTCCCTAAGTACCGGATATGATATTTAAAGCGCGGCAATGGCGTCAATTTCAATCTGAGCTCCCTTGGGAAGGTTTGAAGCCTCTACCACAAAGCGGGCCGGCGCATCCGCGTCGAAAAAGGTTTTATATACATCGTTAATACGGGCGAAAGCGCCCATATCACGGATAAACAAACCGCATTTTACCACATTGGAGGCGTTTCCCCCTGCCTCCTCCACCAAAGAAAGGACATTCTTCAAAGACTGCCTGACCTGATCCTCCAGCCCCTCGGGCATCACTCCGGTGGCAGGATCAATCGGGATTTGTCCGGATACATAGAGGGTCCCGTTCCCGACCACCGCCTGTGAATAGGGGCCGATCGCGGCAGGTGCCTTTGACGTGACAATTATCTTTTTTTCCATTGGATTCGCATACTCCTTTCAATTCGCCGGGATTCAATTTTGCATTTGCAGTACCTTTTGCTTGCAAATATCCTTTGCATAAAAAAAGGGACGGGTCCGATCGGCCTCCATTAAAATAGTTTAGCCTTTTCGTCACGTCCTTGTTCGATGACATTAATATATTACAATATTTTAGCGTAGTCAAGTCGTATTACGCATTTTATGAAAATTTATTTCATTGGCAATCTTTTCTTACTGAACAATATTGCAATATCCACAGATTTGTTTTATCATTTATATCTGAAGCACAAGAACTTACCAAATTTTTATTTGAACAAATTGTTCCCCTTTTCTTTCAAATTGTTGAATTGTGCGTCTGCATAAATATTATACTTCAACAGGAGGCTGTCTATGGATCAAGCGCCAATAAAATTAACAGAGGTCGACCGAATGATATTAGCGTCCTACAAAGACTTTGCCGAGGGATTAAGCGATTATTTGTCCGACTGTTATGAGATCGTATTGCATGATCTGGAAAATATGGATCACTCCGTCATTAAGATTCTCAACGGCTACCATACCGGCCGGAAAGAAGGCGCTCCCATTACCGACCTAGCGCTGGAAATGCTGGCGAAAATGGGATCATCCAATGATAAGCCTTACATTACTTACATGTGCAAGAACAAAAAGGACGAGCCGCTGCGTTCCACCACCATCGCCATCAAGGGCGAGGGCGGCAGGATCATCGGTGTCATGTGCATCAATTTCTATTTGGACTCTCCTTTCTCCGACGTGATCGCTTCCTTGTGTACGGTCGGCGGCAGGCCGACCGTCTCCCGCAACGAGAATTTTGCCGAGAACGTCAGCGAGACCATAGAAAAATCCATGATAAGCGCGCGCCAGCGCGTCATGGAGGACGAACGTATCCTTCCAAGCCAGCGTAACCGCGAGATTATCCGGGAACTCTATCAGAACGGCGTTTTCAACCTGAAGGACGCTGTCACCTATATCGCCAATCTGCTCGGTATTTCCAGAAATACCGTTTATCTTCACATTCGCAATATTGCTCAGGAATGCTCTCAGGAGAAAATAGAGCAGGAAGGATAACTCATCTTGGATCGGCCCGCATTCTCTCTCCGCTCTTACCATAAGCATTCCATGCCTGGGAACCTGGTGACTTGTGATTTTGCACGATAAACCGAACGGACAGCCGCCGAATTTGTTGGAAACTTGGAAAATAGTCAGATCCGTTGACAAAGCGCGTACGACCGGATATAGTAATTAGTAATTTAATAATTCAAATGCGTTGACGGAGAGAGTACGTTTCAGCCGAACGTTTCAGAGAGCCGGGAGAAGGTGCGAGCCCGGTACCAGTAGTCTGAACCCGAAGATCACTCCTGAGCTGCGGACCGAACGAATATGCAAGTAGGCTCCGACGGTTTTCCCCCGTCAAAGGGAACACATATGTTGGTATGTTTGTAATTTGGGTGGTACAGCGAATGTCTTATAGGCTTTCGTCCCTTTACGGGACGAAAGCCTATTTTTATACCTTGTCATAAACGATGGGAGGAAAAAGCAATGACAACCAGGGATATGGTAGAAATCCGCTGGCACGGTAGGGGCGGGCAGGGTGCCAAGATGGCCTGCCTGCTGCTGGCGGATGTGGCCGGTTTGGAAGGGAAATTCGTGCAGGGCTTCCCCGAGTATGGCCCGGAGCGCATGGGAGCCCCCGTTACGGCTTATAACCGCATCTGTAAAAAACGGTGCACCATCCACTCCAACATTTACGATCCGGACTATGTGATCGTGGTTGACGATAGCCTGCTGGACAGCGTAGACGTGACCGCAGGGCTGAAAGCGGGGGGCGCGGTCATCATCAACACACCCAGCTCTCCCGAAGAGATGCGTCCCAGGCTGCGGGGCTGGTCCGGAACGGTCTGCACCATTGACGCCCGCCGCATTTCGGAAGAACTGCTTGGTATGAACTTCCCGAACACCCCTATGCTTGCAGCGGCTGTGAAAGTGAGCGGCGTCTTGGAAACCGAGCGTTTTCTGGCTGACATCGAAGAGTCATTTCAGCATAAATTCGCCGATAAGCCCCAGGTGATCGAGGGCAACATAGCGGTACTGAAAAAATCCATGGAGGAGGTGCAGGTAGGATGATTTACGCAAAGGATATCAATGAGCGCACTCCTTGGGAGGAACTGACCCCCGGCGGGGAAATCTACGAGCCGGGTACCGCCCGCAACTTCAATACCGGAACCTGGAGGACCAATACGCCCGTTTTTCACAGGGAAGCGTGTAAGCACTGTATGCTCTGTGTTCCGTTCTGCCCTGACAGCGCCATTCCGGTGAAGGACGGAAAACGCCTGGACTTCGATTATTCGCACTGCAAGGGTTGCGGCATCTGCGCAGCCGTGTGCCCCTTCCCTGCAATCACCATGGTGGCGGGAGGTGAAGTTCTATGAGCAGCCGTCTTTCCGGAAACGAGGCTGTTGCTTACGCCTTGAAGCAGATCAATCCCGACGTCATGGGTGCCTTCCCTATCACTCCCTCCACCGAGATTCCCGAGTACTTTGCCCATTATGTGGCGGACGGGGAGGTAAATACCGAATTCGTAACCGTGGAGTCCGAACACAGCTCCATGTCGGTCTGCATCGCGGCCCAGGCCGCGGGTGCCCGGGCCGTCTGCGCCACCTCCTCCTGCGGCCTTGCGCTTATGTACGAGCTCCTGTATGTGGCGGCTTCCTGCCGGCTGCCCATTACGCTCGCCTGTGTCAACCGGGCTCTTTCGGGGCCGATCAACATCAACAACGATTACTCCGACTCTATGGGCGCGCGTGACTCCGGCTGGATCCAGCTCTACGCAGAAAACAATCAGGAGGCCTACGACAATTTCCTCATGGCCATGCCCATCGGCGAGACTCCCAGCATACGCCTGCCGGTCATGACCTGCATGGACGGCTTCATCACCAGCCACGCTGTGGAAAACATCAAGCTTGTGGAAACCGATACCGTGCGGAAGTTCGTCGGGGAATATAACCCGGAACACTATCTGCTGAAGAAAGAAAATCCGCTTGCGGTGGGTCCGTACGACATCAGCAGCTACTATATGGAACACAAAGTGATGGAGGCCGAGGCAATGAAATCCGCCAAGACCCGCATCCTGGAGGTGGCTTCTGAGTTTGAAAAAATTTCCGGCCGGCGTTACGGCCTCTTTGAAGAGTACAGGATGGAAGACGCCGAGCTTGCCCTTGTTCTCATGGGCTCCACTGCGGGAACCGCCAAGGCCGCCGTCGATAAGCTTCGGGAGAACGGAATTAAGGCAGGCCTAGTGAAGGTCAGAGTCTTTCGTCCTTTCCCGGGCGAGGAACTTTCCAGGATTCTGGCCAATGTCAAGGCCGCGGCCGTCATGGATAAATCCGAGGGCTTTTCGGCAAATGGAGGACCGTTATTCGCAGAGACCTGCGGGGCTTTATTTTCTCTGAAGAGCCGCCCGTATCTGATCGATATCGTTTACGGTCTGGGCGGCCGGGACGTTAAGGTCGAAGACATTGAAAAAGTGTATGGCCGGCTGGCGGATATTGCCCAAACCGGCGAGACCGGACCGGTATACACCCACATGGGGCAACGGCAAAAGGGGGCGACGGTATGAGCACGGTATATAACCTGAAGCAGGAAGTGGAAAAACCGGTGCGGCTGACCGGAGGGCACCGGCTCTGCGCCGGATGCGGTGCCGGGATCGTTGTTTCGGGAGTTCTGCGTGCCCTGGAACAGGAGGACCGGGCGGTGGTGGTAAACGCCACCGGCTGCCTTGAGGTCTCCACTTTTATCTATCCCTATACCGCCTATACGGACAGCTATATTCATTCCGCCTTTGAAAACGCCGCAGCTACCTGCTCTGGGGCTGAAGCGGCTTACAACGCCCTCAGGCGCCGGGGCAAGGTGGAGGGGACCGTTAAGTTCATCACGTTCGCGGGCGACGGAGGCACCTACGACATCGGGTTTCAGTCCTTGTCCGGCGCGATGGAACGCGGCCATGATATGGTCTACGTCTGCTACGACAATGAAGCTTACATGAATACCGGCATCCAGCGTTCTTCCTCCACACCCCGTTTTGCCAGCACCACCACCTCGACCGTAGGCAGCGCGCAGCAGGGCAAAAAGCAAGGCAAGAAAGAGCTAACCGAGATTCTGGTCGCCCACAACATCCCCTATGTGGCTCAATCCGCCCCTCTGGGCAATTTCAGGGATCTACACGAAAAAGCCTACAAGGCCATTTACACCGAGGGCCCCTGCTTCCTGAACGTACTCTCCCCGTGTCCCCGAGGATGGGATTATCCCATGGCCATGCTTCCGGAAATCGTTAAGCTTGCGGTGGATACCTGCGTGTGGCCTCTTTATGAGGTGGAGGAGGGCGTTTGGCGTTTAAGCTATACACCCAAGAAAAAACTGCCCGTGGAAGACTTCCTCCGTCCCCAGGGCAGATTCCGCCACATGTTCCAGAAGGGCAACGAGTGGATGCTTGAAGAAGCGCAGCGCTCTGTGGATCAGAAATGGGAACGCCTTCTGGAGCGCACCGGCGGTTAAAATTTTGGCCGAGACTGAAAACACGAGACTGGAAACAGAAGAAAAGATATGATATGATGATTGTTGACAAAGGGGGTCTCGGCTTTGGAACAGACAATGTTTACCAATGAAGTCATTTTATCCTGGCTCAAGTATTTTTCGCGGAACGTTGATATCGATCTGGCTAAACTCAAGATGCTGGACATTACGGGGACAAACAAGAATCTGATTCCGACCATCATGTGCAACCGTGTGGTGCTGGTCTTTACGGATGCCGGGCATCCCGATATCTTCTACGATATGTGGAATGCGGAGCTGGGCGACTGCGACATCTGGTATAACGAGGGCTCCGACCCCACCGGAGAGCTCAAGCATGACAAGGTCGCCGGAATGATAAACCGCGGGATCAATGCCTCCGCGGCGATGCTCATTCAAAATCCCAGCGCGTCAACCAATTATCAGATCGGCATGGAAAACAGCCGTTTCTCCTGCGGCTCGGTTCAGTATGTGTGCCGCGAAGTGCGGGCTGTCATCATGAACAAACTCAATCTGGGAGACCGGGACAATATTTGCATCATCTCGGGCGAGAGCATCGCGGTGGAGTCCGCGTTGGTTGCCTCCGAGGGCAGCGTCATCGCCGTGGAATATAACCGCGAGGACCGGAAAACCATGAAAGAGAACGTTCAGAAATTTGGACTTAACAATGTAACCGTGGTAGAGTCCTTGAGCGACGGCATCCTTGATAAACTGCCCGCGCCTGACATTGCGTTTATTGTAGCCTCCAAGAGAATCGGCAGTGAAATAACGAGTCTCCTGGCCCTCAATCCCCTCATGAATTTCGTAATCTACACGCTGGACTTTGAACTGTTGGCCTCCATCCCCTCACTGTTTCGTGAAAACGGTATTGTCCGCACCGAAGCGATCCACATCGAGGTATCCAGGGTCAACAGCAAGAACTTAACCGAACCCTTCCCGGCTCCCTGGCTGATCTCCGGAAAAAGCTCGAAAAAATAAGATAACGGTCGGTTCAGTCATCGTCTGCATACAAAAAGCCGCGTGAAAAGCAATTTTGACTTTTCACGTGGCTTTTTGTATACTTTGGGATGAGGAATAATATAAGGAGGGGGACCGATATCCCCCTCCCGCAGAACCGAGAAAATTCTTTACTCTTGCTCTACTTCCCTTTTACGTTTCGTTCCGCTATTTCTATGGCTTTTTTTACCATATTGCCGCAGTTTTTGGAAGATACATCGCCCCATCCCTTGGACTGCACCGTATCAGAGACTCCAAGCTCCCTGGCGATCTCACTTTTCAGATTTTCGGACATTATGCTGTTTTGTCGGCTCATTCCGATTCCTCCAATCCTATAAAAGAATTTTCTTCGCAGTGCCTTTCTCTTTGTCCGCATTGCTTTGCGCTATGCAAAGCATTATTAGTCTCATTTTATACCGTCCGTTTATACAGGTAACAAATACCACTTCCGCAAAATTAATGCCTGGCGGTTAAATTTAAATAGAATAACATTGGGAGAACGAAATTGGAAAACGAAATGATCACGAGAAAAGCAAAAACAATTGACTTACCCGACATAGTCGGCCTTTTTACCGGCGCTGTCAGGAAACTGAAGGATGACGGCATTGAGCAATGGGACGAAATTTATCCGGACAAAGGAATTTTAGAAGAAGATATTGTAAGCGGTCAGATGTACTTGTGTGAAATACAAAAAACGATTGCGTCGGCATTCACGCTAAACTGCAATTGCGAAGCAGAATATGGTAACGGCAAATGGAGATTCGACGGCTCCTATATGGTTGTACACAGGCTATGCGTGAATCCTTCCCTTCAAAACCAGGGCATAGGGACAAAAACGATGATTATCGTGGAAGACATGCTTCGCGTGCACGGGATTAAAGCGGCACGGTTGGATGCGTTTTCTTTGAATCCGCACGCGCTTAAAACATATGAAAAACTCGGATATAGAAAGGTGGGCGAGGTGAACTGGCGCAAGGGGCTGTTCTATCTTTATGAAAAGGCGCTTTAATTAAGCGCGAAAGCGAGGAATTTATGAACTATCGGATCGGAGTAGACGTGGGAGGAACCGGCATCAAGGCTGGTGTTTTGGATGGGGACAACCGGATCATAGCCAAAATCAGTGTGCCCACAGGCGCTTTCCGCTCTTATAAAGAAGTGGCCAAAGACATGGCCGGCGCGGCAGGGGAGGCAGCCCGAAAAGCCGGGATTCCACTGGCTTCATTTCCATGTATGGGATTCGGTATGCCCGGCAGCCTCAATCCCCGGACGGGCAGACTCGCCTTCTCAGGAAATCTCGGCTGGCGGGATGTTCCCATCAGGGAAGAGCTGGAGAAATACATTCCTGTTCCCGTTTATATCGGCAATGACGCCAACTGTGCCGTGATTGGAGAGGTCGTCGCGGGCGCGGCCGGAACGATGAAAAATGTCGTTATGCTGACGCTGGGAACTGGCGTGGGCGGCGGGGTCATCATCGATGGCAAACTGCTGCGCGGCTCGGACGGAATGGGGGCCGAACTGGGTCATATGCTTCTGGTCCTCGGCGGTGAGCCGTGCACCTGCGGGGCCAGCGGCTGCGTCGAGGCCTATGCCTCTGCACCGGCGCTCATCCGGCAGACAAAAGAGGCAATGGCAAAGCATCCGGAGTCCATGATGAACCCTCACGCCGTCCGTAAGGGAAAAGTCTCCGCGCGCACCGCCTTCGACTGCGCGAAGCAGGGCGACATTGCGGCCCTGGAGGTGGTGGACCGGTACGCGGAGTATCTTTCGGCTGCCATCGGCAGCCTGATAACCGTTTTTCGGCCCGAGGCGGTGCTGATCGGCGGCGGGCTTTCCAATGAAAAGGAATATCTGCTGGACCGGCTGAACCGCCGCGCCGCTGTTTACGCCTTCGGGTCGGACGTCGTCCCGGTTCCCCCCATCATCAAGGCCACGCTGGGCAACGACGCAGGGATTATCGGTGCCGCGTATCTGGACACCATGTAGGGCAAGAACCCCCGCGGTCACAGATTGCTCCTCGTTTCTAAGAAGATATCGTTTCACACAATATGACCCGCCGTTTTGTCGGCAGCTATGTTTTTCGACAGCCGAGCCCCCGTTTCGTTATGAACCGGGGATCGTTAAATTCTTTATTCAAATTCAAACAATCCCATAGTATGGTAATCTTTTTTTGTAATGGTATGCTTTACCGTAATCTGCTTGTCTTTTTGAAAATTGTTCAGGGCCTTTTTTAAATCATCCTCATAGATTCCGGACAATTTTCCTTTATAATAACCTAATCCTTTGAGCCTCTTCTGCACCGCCAGTACGTCCGCGCCTCGATCGCCCGGGTTTAGGACCCGAAATCCGGTTCCGAATGGGCCGTACGGTCCGCCGTTGATAATAACGGGCGTACCGATCGGGATGATTTTATACAACTCTTTCACATCCTCATTCAGCATCCGTATGCACCCGTGGCTCGCGGCTCTGCCGATGCTGTATTCCTGCAGAGTGCCGTGAATCCCGTAATTTCCCCATGTCACATTCAGCCCCAGCCAGTATCCGCCGAAACCTTCACCCCAGCCTCCTTTCTGAACAATCTTCCATTGACCGATTGGTGAGGGCCATCCGGCTTTCCCCGACGCGATTGGATAGTTTTTAATGCAGATGTCGTCTTTAAACAGATACAGTCTCTTTTCCGGGATATAAATGAGGACTGCGTAATCGGAAGTATTCTGGTCTTTCATTCCGAGGGACTGCGGCGCGGCGGCAGCCGCTGAGCCTGCAGAACCAATGGACAACGCGGTAACAAACAGGAATACCAGAATTTTTTTGGGCGCTGCCCCAAGTAACGCTTTTTTAATTTTTTTCAGGCCGACACCCCCATATCATGATTATTTTTTCAACGTTGTGATGAATCATGTAGGTAGTATCTGGAATATAAAAAACCCGCCTAAAAAGGCGGGTTTTTGTCAACAAATTTTATTGTAAACTGCCGATATACTTCTGCACTCCGGCAAGACCAGCAAAACTGTTTACGGCGCTTCCTGTAACGACAACCAGGGTCGGCGCCTGGCAAATACCGTATTTATCGATCAAAGCCTGATTTTCTCCCGCATCCATTGTCCGGTATGCTACTTTTGCCTCCGAGAGTACTTTTTTTGCCGCTGTGCAGTTTGCGCAGGTGGAAGTGGTAAAGAGCAAAATCTCGTCTTTCGCAGCCGGTTTCAAACCGGAGCCTTCAACGTCATATACTTTCCGGTCTTTGAACTCCTGTGTTTTCCCCTCGTTCCAATTTTTTACGGGGCGATAGTAGCCCGTGATACGGCTGTAAACCTCGGCATCCTCGCCGCACAGAGGGCAGATAAAGTGCTCGCCGCTGATATAGCCATGGGTCCTGCACACGGAATAGGTCGGCGAGATGGTGTAATACGGCAGCCTGTAATTTTCGGCGATTTTGCGTACAAGCGCGGCCGCCGCCTTCCAATCGGGAAGTTTTTCTCCCAGGAACGCATGGAACACGGTGCCGGAGGTATACAAAACCTGCAAATCATCCTGAACCGCCAGTGCTTCGAACAGATCGTCCGTAGCGCCCACCGGAAGATGGGAACTGTTGGTATAGTACGGGGTGGCGCCTGGCCCCGCGGCGGTAATGATGTCGGGATACTGTTTTACATCGTGCTTCGCAAGACGGTAAGTGGTGGACTCCGCGGGCGTCGCTTCCAGGTTGAACAGAACACCGTACTGCTCCTGATATTTTACCAGCCGGTTTCTCATGTATCCCAGCACGTCGACCGTAAACTTCCGGGTGCTGTCATGGGTCAGGTCCGCCCTCAGCCATTTCGCGTTCAGTCCAACCTCGTTCATTCCAATGAGGCCGATAGTGGAGAAATGGTTTTCAAAGGTGCCCAGATATCTCTTGGTGTAGGGGTATAATCCCGCGTTCATCAGCTTGGTGATGACTGTGCGCTTCGTGTCCAATGACCGGGCGGCAATATCCATCAGCCTGTTAAGCCGCTGATAAAAATCCGCTTCATCGGCGGCCAGATAGGCAATGCGGGGCATGTTGATGGTCACGACGCCGATGGAGCCCGTGCTCTCGCCGCTTCCGAAAAAGCCGCCGCCTTTCTTGCGCAGCTCGCGCAGGTCCAGGCGTAGCCGGCAGCACATGCTACGGACGTCGTTGGGCTGCATGTCGCTGTTAATATAGTTGGAAAAATAGGGCGTTCCGTATTTCGCGGTCATTTCAAAGAGCAATTGGTTGTTTTCCGTATCGCTCCAGTCAAAATCCCTCGTGATGGAATAGGTTGGAATCGGGTACTGGAAGCCCCGCCCGTTGGCGTCCCCCTCGATCATGATATCGATGAACGCCTTGTTCACCATATCCATCTCTTTTTTGCAGTCCTTAAATTTAAAATCGGTCTCTTTCCCGCCGACGATGGCCGGCTGATCGGCTAGGTCCCTCGGAACCGTCCAGTCCAGGGTGACGTTGGTAAAGGGCGCCTGAGTGCCCCAGCGGCTGGGGGTATTCACGCCGTAAATAAACGACTGGATGCACTGCTTTACTTCTTTATAGCTGAGGCTATCCACCTTCACAAAAGGAGCAAGATAGGTGTCGAAGGAGGAAAAAGCCTGGGCTCCCGCCCATTCATTCTGCATGATGCCCAGGAAGTTGACCATCTGATTGCACAGCGTGGAAAGATGGCTGGACGGAGAGGACGTAATTTTCCCCTCAATGCCGCCCAGGCCTTCCTGAATGAGCTGCCTCAGCGACCAGCCCGCGCAGTAGCCCGTCAGCATGGACAAATCGTGTATATGCAGATCGGCGTTGCGGTGCGCGTCCGCGACTTCCTGGTCATACACCTCGGACAGCCAGTAATTTGCGGTGATCGCGCCGGAATTGCTCAAAATGAGACCTCCCACCGAATAGGTCACGGTGGAGTTTTCCTTGACCCGCCAATCATCCACATTGACGTAGCTGTTGACCAGTTCCTTGTAGTCAAGGAAGGTGGAGTTCATGTTCCGGACTTTTTCCCTCTGTTTGCGGTACAGAATGTATGCCTTGGCCACGTCGCCATAACCCGCCTGAACCAGGATCTGTTCTACGCTGTCCTGGATTTTTTCGACGCCGATCAGGTTGTTTTCAATTTTCTTCTGATAATCCGCCGTGACCTTAAGCGCGAGGAAGTCGATAATATCCTGATTGTACTGTTTATTCTGGGCGTCAAATGCCTTTCTGATGGCGTTTGCAATCTTATTGATACTGAACTCGGTTATTTTTCCGTCTCTTTTAATTACCTGATACATTGTGCTTCCCACTCCCTATATTAACAACAGCTCACTCGTTACCCTAAAGTAAAAACTTGCTTTCACACAATCGCAGCAGTGAAAGCAAGTTTATTGTAGTCAATATTTCATAAAATGTCAATGAGTTATACCATATATTGTGGCATTATTTATTTTTAATACCATATGACGGTTATTCTCCCCTGATCTGCACGGAAGGCACATAGTTGCGCACAATCGCCGCAAACTCCTCCAGTTCCTTCTTTTCCACCGGGCAAAGTCCCGGCCGGATCACATCCCCCGAGTTCGTAAAGTTCTGAAAATAATATTTTTTCGCCCCGCGGATCCACTGGCCAATGGCTTTAAAATCTTCTTTCGTATGATAGTCCTTTACCACCGTCGTGCGGAATTCATACTCGACCGGATCGGAAAGCAGGAAAGCAACGCTTTTGTTGATCTCCGGCAGGATATCCTCTGCGGTTCCCGCCGTAACCGCGTATTTCGCGGGAGAATTTTTAATGTCCATCGCCACGTAATCAACAAGCCCATGTTCCACCAGTTCTTTAAGCCCAAGATAAGCACTCCCGTTTGTGTCCAGCTTAACGAGAAAGCCGAGCGCTTTGATTTTTGAAATAAAACCGCTTATTCCTTTCTGGATCAGCGGCTCGCCGCCCGAGACGCAGACTCCGTCCAGCAAGCCCTTTCGTTTCTCCAAAAACTGAAAAAATTCATCCTCGGTTATCCTCTGCGCCCTGCACGCGTTCAAAACCAGCGACGCGTTATGGCAGAACGGGCAGCGAAAATTGCAGCCTCCTGTA
>VSSQ01000383.1_pt1 | contig 34568 bp, 27 predicted proteins | sample 4763081 | NCBI WGS metagenome assembly VSSQ01 (sample SAMN12137344, study PRJNA551015) | bioreactor metagenome | isolation source: SDC9 anaerobic chlorinated ethene degrading culture | place: USA: Knoxville, Tennesee | collected 2015-01-01
AGTGATAAAACGGCTCAGAACGTATTCGGAACCAATCGTCTTATTGAGGTGGTCCGCATGAAACAATTTGAGCTTATCATCGAACTGATGATCTGTCCTGAAGAGAAATCAGAAGGTATGAGCCATCTGGCACTGGAGTTCTGGAAAGCTGACACTATTATCGCCAAAGCAAAAGAAATGGGATATGCTGTCATTGAATTTCAGAAGGAAAATGACAGAACCGGCCGCTATATCAAGGATAAAGCCGGGAATATTTTCGAGATCAAAGACATTAATTTCGGTTGATCAGTTTTCCCCAACATTTCATCATCGTCCGCCGAAGGCGGCCATAGACTCGTTGGTCTGCAAACAAGCCAGCAAAAAGCCTTCAATGGCAGCCAGACAATCATCGAATTTCTCGAGATAACCCATGTGTCCGCAACCATCGAGTGAGAGCACAAATGCTCGTTTGGCCAGTGCAGTCTGCGCAAGAACAAGATTGTAATCTGACTTATTGTCCTGCTTGCCCATGATGAACAAAACCGGCAAGTTTGTTTCCGCAATCAGTTCGATATGCCCCATTCGGGCAGCCATGGCTTTCTGTGATTCAATCAGTGCCTGCTTGCTAATCCGCAATGCTCTTTGCTGCAGAATTTTGATTTCATCGGACAATCTATCACGGTTTTCTTCGAAAAACAGATCGGGAATAAACATGTTGATAAATGAATCCCCGTGATCCTGAGCAATGATGTCCATCACACGCTGCCGGTTGGCTCTTCCCTCGGCGGTGTCGCCACGTGCACTCGAATGGAAAAAGCCAAAACCATTCAGCCGGTATTCATTGATTGAAGCATAACAAGCCGTTGCATATCCTCCCATGCTGTGACCGATCATTGTAAACCGCGTCAGTTGCAGTGTGTCGGCAAGCACGTCGATGTTCTTGGCAATGATTTCCATCGAAAGATTCTCGATCACGTCGCTGTCGCCGTGTCCGGGCAGATCCGGCATGATCACGGTATATCTGTCTCCCAGTTTTTCCGCCATCGGGAACCATATTTCCTTTGATTCGGTATAGCCGTGAACAAGCATCACAGCAGGCCCCGAGCCATGTATTGCATATGCCAGTTTTTTATTATTAAATGTAAGAAATCGTTCCGTCATGATTGTTGCTTTTTACAAATTTAGAGATTTGTTCGTTACAGGCGCGATAATCGTTACGGGAAACAATTTTGCCATATATTAAATTTCTATTGCCTGAGAACGTAGCATTTCAGATATGACACTAAAATTCAATAATCACACTATCGCCACACATCGAGAATTAAGCTTAGCTCAATGCGGTCCCAGTCAACTTTAAAAACTTTACAAACTTTAAAACTTCACTTGTTATGCCATCGTGGTATAAACCCGCACCACATCGTCGTCGTCTTCAATCTTTTCAATGAGCTTGTCCACATCGGCCTGCTCTTCGGGTGTAAGTTGTTTCAACTCAACATTGGGAAGATAGTCGTAGTCGGCTTTGGTAATTTCAAATCCTTTTTCTTCAATGGCTTTCTGGAGGGTTCCGAAACTGCTGAAATCGCCGTAAACCTGAATACCGTCTTCGTTTTTGAAAACTTCTTCGGCGCCGAAATCGATGAGTTCGAGCTCCAGCTCTTCAACGTCCTGACCTGTATCTTTAAAAATGAAAACACATTTCTTGTCAAACATGAAACTTACTGAACCATTGGTGCCCAGGCTTCCGTTGTATTTATTGAAATAGCTGCGGATATTGGCTACTGAACGGGTGTTGTTGTCGGTTGCGCAATGAACATAAACTGCAATTCCATGAGCAGCATAGCCTTCGAATGATACTTCCTTGTAATCGGCCGTATCTTTATCGGTCGCTTTCTTGATGGCGCGTTCAATGTTTTCCTTGGGCATGTTGTCGCTCTTGGCATTCTGGATGATCGCCCTGAGCTTGGTATTGTATTCCGGATTTGCCCCACCTTCTTTTACAGCCATGGTAATTTCACTGCCGTAGCGGGTAAACATGCGGGACATATTGCCCCATCTTTTGAATTTTCTGGCTTTACGATATTCAAACGCGCGTCCCATAGTTCTGATTTTGAGATGAAGTGCAAAATTAAAAAAAAGAATTCCATTTTCTCCTACATCATACTCTTTTTTTCCGTTTCTGTAGTATTTTTCCGTTTTCAACAACGATTTCAAGGCTATAATGGCAGCTTCATCTTTATAATAATTTAATGAATTTTAATATATTTGCATAATCGATAAAATCCTGAACAGCGGTCAGGGTTTTATAATAAACAATTATTAAGAACTGAAAAACATGAAAATCAAATTCTACCTTTTCGCTTTTGCTGCATTGCTGATAAATGTAAGTGTTTATGCACAGTTTACCGTTTTCGAAAAAACATACGGAGGAGCTAACTCCGATATCGGATATGATTTAACGTTGACACAGGACGGAGGCTATGCTTTTGTTGGCCTTACCTACAGCACCGGTTCCGGAATGGACGATTGTTATCTTATAAAAACGGATGATCAGGGCAATCTGCAATGGCAAAAAACCTACGGAGGTACCAGCTATGAATTTGGATTATCTGTGATTCAGGATTCAAACGGAAATTATGTCATCATTGGAACCACAAGTTCCTACGGTGAAGGATCCAACGATTATTACGTTATTAAGACCAACAGTATCGGAGACACTATTTGGACCAAAACATACGGTGGATTTCTGCTGGATTCGCCCAGAAGAGGAATTGCCACTAATGATTCAGGCTACGCAATTATCGGCAGAACCCAGAGCTTCGGAGAAGGAACCAGTTCAGTTTATTTTGTAAAGATTGATTCGGCTGAAAACAACCAGTTCTCAAAAACCTACGGTGGAACCGGTTTAAACTGGGGAATGTCGGTTAAACAAACTTCTGACGGCGGATATATCCTCGCTGGCAAAACCTCCAGTTTCAGCGCTCAGAGTCAGGATGTCTACCTGATCAAGACAAATTCTTCAGGAGACACACTGTGGACAAAATATTTCGGCAGTGCAAACGATGATTGGGCCAACGATGTTGTTCAGACTCCCGACAACGGTTACATAATTACAGGGACGTACAACTACAGCGGCATCGCAGGAGATATCTTCATTACCAAGTGTGATGAAAACGGCAATATTCTGTGGACAAAAACGTACAGCACCGTCGGAGACGAGTTCATGAATTCCCTGATAAATTCAAACGACGGGGGAATTTTAATGACAGGCGCGACCAACTATTTAAGCATGGGTGATTACGACCTTTATTTGATGAAAGCCGATGCCAGCGGCGATACCCTTTGGACAAGAGCGTATGGCGGAAGCGGAGTTGATGCCGGATTTGGCATACAACAAACAACCGATGGAGGAATAATTTCAATTGGGCAAACAAACAGCATGGGCGCGGGCAACAATGATTTCTATGTAATAAAAACCAACAACACTGGCACCCTTGACAATGTTGATGAACTTTATGAAAACAGTGAAGTTGCTGCTTTCCCCAATCCATTCAGCGACAGAGTGAAATTCATTGTCGGCGATGAAAATTATTCAGGCGATTATTCATTGGTTCTTTATGATGCTACAGGAAAAGTCATTCTTTCGAAAACCGGAAAGAAAGAAGAATTAATTATTGAAAAAAGTGGAATGCCTGATGGAATCTACTTCTATCTGATTAAAAATGAACATGGAATTGTTGGCACAGGAAAACTAATTACCGAATAGCTCTATTCTCCTGCGGTTTTCAGACTTAATATTTCATAAGCGCTTCCTGGCTAATGCCATCGACTTTTTAACTTGAACATCTGCAAATGCGGTTTTCAATAAACGGATATGGGTAAATATCCGGTAGTATCGTGATTAATCATTCTTGCAAACGGAATTTCATATCAATAAAAAGTCCTTATTTTTGTAAATAATCAGATTGCATGAGAAATTTCAAACTGTCATTATTTACTTTTCTGACTTTGTTCGCTGCTACTTATGCAAGCGGGCAACTGAAAATTGAATCATTTCTTCTTTCCGGACAGAGCCAGATTAAATCCGAAGGATATATGAACATAGCTGTCTGCCCGGATTATGAAATAAACAACTGGACTTTTGGAGCCGGAGCAGAGTTTGCGTTGCTGAATCCGCAAAACACAATGTTGAATGCATGGTGTCTGGGCGCTGAGAAAAAACTGATGCTCAAAAATCAGGAATTGATAATATCCGGAGACCTTTTCTGCAGCCCGTTCTCTGAATACATTCACGAACTGAATCTCGTTTTTGAAATTAAGACAGAATTTCCGCATCTGAAATTAATGCTGGGCAACAACTCCCGGATTTACCGCCTCACAGCCGAAGCCCTTGAGCGCTGGCCCGGAGTGGATAGTGCCGGCGCAAATATCAAAAAAGAATGGCGGAATTTTCTTTACAATTTTTCATATCGCTTTAAAGCTGACGAAAGCAAGTGGAATCTTGGATTTGGCATCAGCAACACTTCAGGTTTTTTCTTTAATCAGGAAACCACACCCATGCTTTTCAGCCGCTATGAAAACAAATTGAATGAATCAATACAATTGTTTGCTGAGTGCTGGCTTCAGCAAGCCGGATTTGCCAATCTGCAGGCACAGTATTTCGGATTTTTTGTGAAAGGAGGCCTTGTATGGAAAAGTGGAAAATAATCATTGTACTGATATCTGTTGTGCTTGCTTCCTGTTTTCACGACCTGGATGAAGCCGGTGCGGTGCATTCAGAATACAATGCCAACGAACGCTTTGAAATGTCGCAGCAATGGAACAACACACACCCATTTCAGGTAATCCTTCTGCCGGATTCAGCATATTCGGTTCTTTTCTGCGGCGACACACACATTGGTACTTATGCAAAATTCAGTCAGGTGCTGGATGCAGCAAAATCTCCTTCAGCAGCGGCTTTGGTCGTTGCCGGTGATATCACACGCGGCCATCCGGAAAGCTACGACACACTTGAAACACTAATGAATTCGATTGATTCGGTAAACTGGTTTTTCACTGCCGGCAATCACGATCTCTATTTTGGAGGCTGGGATGAATATTATCCGCGTTTCGGTTCCTCAGCTTACTATTTTATTGTGAGTACACCGGCCGGCAATGACTTGTTTTTAATTCTCGACAGCGGAAGCGGAACCCTTGGGAATCTGCAGCTTGACTGGCTCTCGGAAACGCTGGAATCGTTCGGAAGCTCCGCCCGTCATATTACCCTTGTGACTCATCTCAATGTTTTCAAAGACGGAATGGGACTTACATCCGGTTTGCCAATGGAAGAAGTGAATGTTCTGCTCGATCTCTGTGCCCAATACGAAATTAATTATGTTATCAGCGGACATGATCACACACGATATGAATCTGAACTTGGTCCGACCAGATATATTATAATGGATCAATGCCATGATGAAGAAGAAAATTCATCATATCTTGAAATAAAGTACGACAATTCATCCTGTGTTCATGAGTTTCACAATATTGAATAAGCTGTTCTCAGAATGCAGACTGCCGTAATTATTTTCATCATTACTTTTCTGGGGATTATTTTCACACGACTTCCGTTTGTAAATATTGACCGGCCATCGGCGGCATTTTTTGGTGCAGTCGCCATGGTTCTTTTCGGTGTTCTGAATCCTTCGGAAGCACTGGCCTCAATTGATTTCAACACCATTGCTCTTCTGCTTGGCATGATGATAATCATTGCCGTCATGCAACTCGACGGATTCTTCAACTGGCTTGCTTCAAAAACCATGGGCTTTGCAGGGAACCAACGGCGGCTGCTGACAATCATTGTTTTGGTGACAGGAATTGCGTCGGCATTTATGGTCAACGATGTTGTTGTTCTTATGTTTACTCCGGTTGTTATAGCCATTTGCCGGCAATCGGACCTGAATCCTGTTCCATATTTGCTGGGCGTTGTGTTTTCGGCCAATATTGGCTCTGCAATGACAATAACGGGCAATCCGCAAAACATGCTGATCGGAATTAACAGCGGAATATCCTATGCGCGGTTTTTGCTGCTCCTTGCACCTGTTTCAATCGCAGGATTGCTGATAATAATTCCGGTAATCAGGATTTTTTATAAAAAAGAATTTTCAATTAAACGTCCGGTAATTAATGATTCCCGGTCATTTGGATTCCGCTTGCGGAAAATGCGCTGGTCGGTTCCGGTTTTTGCATTTGTAATTGTCCTTTTTTTTATTGGGAAACCACTTGGATTGTCCATCCCGGTCATCTCGCTTGCAGTTGCATCGCTTATTCTGCTTGTAGGCAGAATAAAACCCAGCCTTGTTATAAAAAAAGTGGACTGGGTTCTGCTACTCTTTTTTGCAGGGCTGTTTATTGTAGTGAAAGGTTTTGAAAAATCCGGAGCTTTATCTGATCTTTTATCATATTATCATTTACAGAACAATTCCTCCGGCCTGGCAACTGTTCACGGAATAAGCCTTTTTGCATCTCAGATTGTCAGCAATGTTCCTTTTACGGTAGCTTTTCTGCCTTTTATGCATCAGGCCGGCAGCGAACTGCTCTGGATTGCACTGGCATCGGCTTCAACACTTGCCGGCAATGCAACAATAATCGGCGCTGTTGCCAACATCATTGTCATTGAATCAGCTTCAAGACATGACATTAAAATCAGTTTTTTTGAATTTTTAAACCCGGTATCATTGTTACTTTGTTAACTATGCTGCTGTCTTTCGGCATCATGATGCTTTGGTTATCCGGTGGAATACTCTGATCAATTCAGTTTTAAGGGGTTCAACGAAGAAACAATCCTACCAACAGCCCAATTGTGAGCACAAACATGGCATTTTGTGTACGAACAGGCATTTTCTGCCGATTTTCCGGTAAGTGTAACAAAACAGCAAATATCGACGTCATATTGTCGAATTTGGTAGAAAAATATTGATTTGACTCTGCCACTGAAGTAACTTTATAACACGAACGACACCTAAAAAAACTACGTCATGAAAACACTGATGTTCCTCTTAACCTCCGCTCTGATGGCCATATTCCAGGCCACAGCAGCCTTTGCCGATGTTGACGACTCTACAAGAGTTTCCGGGGCTACGGATCCGGTTATTGTCTGCACAGTAAATAATAATGTTGAACCCACTTTCACCTCCGGTATGGAAACCGAGGCGGTAACATGCTCCTGTAGCGAAGTTTACAGGACTCCTCAAATCAAAGAAATTGTCTCAAATCCTGTTTACAAAACCATTACAGTAACCGGCGCAACACGAGGTGATCAGATTTATATCCTTAAAAGTACAGGTGAAATCCTGATTCATGTCGAAGCTGCAACGGATAATCCCAAAATCGATGTCAGCAGCCTCGCCCCCGGTTCTTACACTATCGGAGTTCAGTCCTATTAAAATCAGAAATGCATGAAATTCCAGCCTAAAAACCTGTTGCTAAAATCACTGATAGTGCTGGCCCTTGCGCCGGCACTCTCTTTTGCCCAAAATGAAGCGTCAACTATTGATGCAATCCGGCAAAAAGCACTGGAAGAGAGTAAAGTGATGTCATATATCACCGAATTGTCTCAAAATGTCGGAGCCAGACTGACATTCACCAACCGATACCAGCTTGCTGTTGATTGGGCAATGAAAACTCTTGCCGGAACAGGTCTTCAGAATGTTCACACCGAATACTGGGAACCTTCAGGCCGTGACTGGAATCTGAAAAAATATACTTTCACAGTTGTTAAGCCTTATCCTATGTTCATCAATTCCTGCCCCAAAGGCTGGTCGGCCGGGACTCAGGGATTACAGAGCGGGGATCTCGTTTATCTTGATGCACGAAAACCGGAGGATTTTGAAAAATACAAAGGCAAACTGAAAGGCAAAATTGTATTGGTGTCATTTGCCAGCCCATTCTACATGTCGTTTGATCCTGTTGCTACACGCTATGCTGATTCATCGCTTGATCAGATGGCTGTCATCAAAGCAAAAACAGCCGAAGAACTTGACAAGGAAAAAACAGAGGAAGACGAACTCACTAAAAAATACAAACCCTATTTTCAGCTGATGACTGACCGGATCGACTTCTGTAACAAAGAAGGGGCAATTGCGGTCGTTGAATCAGGATACAGGCCGTACGGTTCGGTCATGTCATTCAGCATTTCTCATCCGGGCGAAGTAAATGATCAGTTTGACTTTCTCACAACCGGTTACCGGACTGGCTTTCCGGATGGAATTCCGCAAATTACCATAGCCATGGAGCAATACAACACTCTGGTGCAAATGTTAAAAAACAACACATCCATCACGGCAGAGCTGAATATTGAAGCGGAATTGGGAACCAAGCCCGTAAAAGGAATGAGCGTATTGGGAGAAATCAAGGGAAGTAAAAAGCCAAATGAAATTGTTACGATCGGTGCTCATCTTGATTCGTATCAGGCAGGACAGGGCGCGGCCGACAATGGAGCCGGAGTTGCTATTATGATCGAAGCTATGCGCATTTTGAATTCACTGGGCATACAACCCGAACGGACCATTCGCATTGGGCTCTGGGGAGGTGAAGAACAAGGATATCTTGGTTCAACTGATTATGTAAAGACACATTTCACTGAAGGAACTGAAAAACACTATGTCTATTTTAATCTCGACAATGGGGCAGGGCTCATCCGTGGAATACAGTTGCAAAACAATTCCAAAGCGGTTGACCTTATGAAAGAATGGTTCGGCAAAGCCTCTCTTGAAGGTTCAAATACGGTTTCGGTGGCCAGTGCAGAATATACAGATCACGTTCCGTTTGCCGAAGCCGGATTGCCCGGTTTTCAATTCATTCAGGATCATCTTGATTACTACAGCACTTATCATACACAAGTAGATCTGATGGATCGTATTCCTGAAGATGACATGAAGAAAAACGCCTATCTCATTGCGGTTCTGACGTGGTTGGCAGCCAATCACCAAGGTAATTTTCCGCAATAATATATAATCATGGTTGGTTTTATTTTACCCCGGCGCCGTGAGGTTAGCCGGGGTTTTTTAATCAATTCACAATACCGCTTTACAATCCGACAATAAGCTTTCTGACAATTCTGCTTGTTCCTGTCTGAACAATCACCTGATAAACACCCGGCTGAAGAGATGGTAAACTGATCTGCCTGTTGCCCCGGATTTCGCAATTCAGCATTTTTTGTCCGGCAGATGAATACAGAAAGATTTCAGCCACACCCGATACTCCTTCTATGTTGAAATATGATCCGGCAGGATTCGGCCAGATGGTAATAGCATCAGAAGCAATCTCTTCTGCTCCTCCACAGACAATGAATGTGACATTAATATCATCGCTTCCCTGACAGCCATTTGCATCGGTTACAACAACAGAATAAGTTTGATTTCCTGTTGAAGAAGAATTCACCGTCAGCAGATTCGTAACCGATGATGCTCCGGTCCATGAATATGCTGCGTAACCCGATCCAGCATCAATGATCAAATCAGTATAAAGACAAATCGTAGTATCTTCTCCCAGATCAGGTGAAGGTGATGAAGCAATGGTAACGGAAATTGTGAGACTATCTTTGCTGTTGCAGGTGTTTTCGACAACAAGTTTTGCATTGTTTGTGCCGGCCTGAAAGGTTACCTGTGGCGACATTTGGGAAGAAACCGCCGGAGTCCCGTTTTCAAAAGTCCAGGTCCAGCTGGCAGCATTTGAAGAAACACTTCCGTCAAACTGTACCGGAGAATTGTCGCAAGCCACAGGATCAGGAGAATAACTGAATAACGCAACCGGAGGCTGATCAACAACGATAGTAATTGAAACATCATCGCTGCAGGAGCCGGTTGTTCCGATCACTGAATATGTCGTTGTTGAAGTTGGAGAAGCTGTCGGATTGAAAACTGTTGCATTGCTGAGTCCTGTTGCCGGGGTCCAAAGATAGCTTGTGGCTCCCGTAGCTGTAAGTTGTGTTGATCCTGAAGGACAAATTGTGTCATTTGTTGCGGTCACATTGACAACAGGTGTTGCATAGACCGACACTACTGTTGAATCAATGTTGTAGTAGCCGCATGTATTGTATGCAACCAGGTATTGTGTGTGATTTCCGGGTGTATTGAAAAACACAACCGGATTTGCGGCCGTTGTCGTATCTATAGTTGCTCCATTGAAATACCAGTGAGTTGATACTTCATTTAGACATCCCGATGAAGAAAAACTTACACTTTCGCCAGTGCAGACTGAGGGAGTAGCAGGCTGAATATCGGCTGTTACAGGTACAGTTGTAGCATAAAGATACACATGAAAATTCATTGCATAAGAAGAAGAGTATGTCGGATTAAATGCTTCCCATAGTGCATTGCCACCATAGTTGTAGAGCCAGATCGAATTTGCTCTTCCTGCTACTCCGTAAATATTCTGAGTTGCTGCAAGAACGACCGTATCTCCGGCTGTATTTGTCAAGGTAAACCCAACAAAGAAATCACCGGCAGGCAATGCCACGGGGTTGTCAAAAACAACTCTTGTGGGATAAAATCCTGTTGGAGTCTGATTATCCTCTATTTCCTGCAAAAGAACATTTTTCGACGCAACAACCGCTCCCGGAGCGCCACCTGTTCCGGTAGCATCCCATAAAGTTGCCGTAATAAAAGACGTCGAACTATTTGTCATCCCTTCAACGAAATAGTAGTCAATGTAATGAAGATTGGTTCCGGCAGGATAGGAATTTGTGAATTTATCGGCCCACCGTGTTACCTGATTACTGTTTTGCCCACCGATATAGCCACTCCATGTCCACATGTAAATATTATCCCCGCTTTGTGTATTGGTCACGGTATCGCAGGCATTTGCAGACAAAACCGTAATATATCCTGCTTTTGTCTCTGTGTCGGTGCCATTGGAATTAGTCACTGTAAGGGAAACATTGTATGTTCCGGGTGTTGAATATGTAATGGCAGGAGGATTTTGTCCGGAAAAAGTTCCCGGTAACCCTCCGCTGAAAGTCCATGACCAGCTTGTCGGATTATAAATGCTGGCATCGGAAAAATCAATGGTCCCGCCGGCAGATACTGTAGTAATGTTTGCTTCAAAGTCAGCAACCGGAGGCCATGACAACGTTGATGAAATGCACGACATAGCAGCCTGAGCATTTATTCTGCCTGCACCCAGCTGGTTGATGTATGACGGATTCTGTGCATCAATATTGTCGCATGAATTTTCGAGACAGGTTTCGATATCCTCGGGTGAAAGACCCGGATTGAGCGACAGCATAAGTCCGCAAAGACCAGCAACCAACGGACTTGCCATGGACGTCCCGGACATATATCCGTATGTATTTCCGGGGAGCGTGCTGTATATATAGCTTCCGGGAGCGCTTACATCAACATCGGTTCCGTAGTTCGAAAAACTCGATTTTGCATCTGTGCTGGAAGTACTGGCAACACTGATTACGTAATTGTAAGAAGACGGATAATGAGGCGTGTTCACATCATCATTGCCTGCTGCTGCAACCAGCACGCATCCTTGGTTGTGCGCATATGTAATCACACTCTGACCTGTGGAAGAATAAGAAGAACCGCCCCAGGACATATTAATGACATCGGCACCGGAATTTGCCGCATAAATAATCCCATCGTATCCATTGGTTACGCTGGTTGGACTTGACGCATCAGCAGTTGCCTTGACAGGAATTATTTTTATGGAATATCCGATGCTGGCAACGCCTGTTCCATTGTTTGATCTGGCTCCAACAGTACCTGCCACGTGGGTTCCATGGTCAAAACTTACCGAAGGCGGATTCGGATTGTTGTCGTTGTCAGCCACATCATAGCCATTCCTGTCATCAATATAACCATTGCCATCGTCATCAATACCATTTGATGCAATTTCTCCGGTATTGACCCAGATGTTCGGCGACAAATCACTGTGTGTGATCTCAACGGCGTTGTCAACAACAGCAACTGTTATCGAGGAACTGCCCGTGGAATAATCCCATGCATTACCCGCATTGATTTTATACAATCCCCATGCATAAGAAGTGTTGTAATAGGGATCGTTGGGGGTAACAACATCGCAATAATAAACGGGAACCCTTTCAGCATATTCAACAGCCGGATTTCCCGACAAATCCTTCAATAGCATTTCTGTATTCTGATAATCCGAAAAATCAATCTGATACAGATTTTCCAATGGCTCAAAATCAACAGCCATATGAAACGGTCTTGACAATCTGGTGAAATGATATTTGGGGGCGATCTCCTGAATGAATTGCAGGGCGGTCAAAGGTAAATTCATCGGATTCTCGATATTTCCATCCAGAGGTGAATTCTTTTTCACCGGATAATCAGCCCGGACTTTGATCCAGATTTTCCCATCCTGCCATTGCGGCCGGGATGTCTGTGCTGCTGAAGAAAAAGAGATCAGCAATGCAATACAAAGGAATAGAAGCGTTCTTTTCATATTATCGATTTTTTAGAAATACATTGTTGAAACCCCAAACAACTTAAACCTTAAAAACAATAAATTTCAGTCTGTTAATCAGCACCACCAGGGAACAGTATCAAAAAACTTTTTTCCAGCAGAACCGGTATGACTGTGAAGTGTTCACAATCTTTATACTCTTCAAATCTGAAATCATTCTTCTTTCTGACTTTTTTGCGCAGAAGCTTGTCGAGGCTTTCAGCAGCAACTGTCATTCTTTTGGTTTCGCTTTTTCCAATGCCCAGAATTATTTTCCCATCCGGCATTACCATGTTTTTTCTTTCCTTCAGCTGCAGCAATAAAATATCATCGTCCCACCAGACTGCAGGACTTGCAATAATGAAATTGCTGAAAAGATGAGGTTTCTCAAGCAAAACATAAGTGGCAAACAATCCGCCAAGTGAATGCCCTGCAATAGTTCTGTTTCCACTGGTTCTGTATGACGAATCTACGAAAGGAACGATCTCCTGTTCCAGCACCTGAAGAAACTGATAGCCACCTCCTGATGTAATTGATGTTTTATAGCGGAAAGACATGACCGAATCGGCTTCAGAATTCTGCGTTGGTGTGTAATCGTATGTACGCTGCTTAATATCGTATTCAAAGGTTTCAACTTCGTAGCCGATTCCGACCAAAATCACAGGCGACACCTGATCAGTTTTGTTGATCGTCCTGTAAACCGAGTATGCAAGCGGCATCCAGATATTTCCGTCCAGAAAAAACACAACAGGATAAGTTTTGTTCAGACTGTCATTGTAATGCTCCGGAACCGCGATACTCAGCTTATATGTCACATGATTCAATTCCGATTTCAACAGGTATTCTTTTGTATCAGGCAATGTCACTCCATCAGAAATTTGCTGCGAAAAAAGCTTTGCAGCAAAAATCAATATCAAAACAGAAATCAGAAATATTCGCACCAGAACTATTTTTTAATGAATACAGAACGAACAGTTTTCTCTGCAGCAAATTCAATCATATAAACGCCAGGTTCAAGAGTGCTTACGTCAAGTTGTAGGATTTTTGAATTACTGCTTTCATGTATCAGCACAAGTCTGCCATCGGTACTGTAAATACTAACCTCATAATCTCCAGTTTGCGAAAAGTCAATATTCAGAACATCATCGGCCGGATTCGGGAAAAGTCTGATCCCATCGGCATTTTCTTTCAGTCCGGTCAGCAATTCAACATAGATTCCATCGGAACAGATCGTATCAGAATGCAGGCCTGCGCCATTCACAGAGTAAACGAAAGTATAATAAAGCCCGTCACTGCCAAATGCGCCGATGTTTGCAGTGGTATCTGTTGAAGAAACGAAAGAATAGAAACTAGTGTCGCCACAGAAATTGCCCATGCCCAAATAATAATTCACCACACCACTGTTCGGATCTTCAGAAGCGGCACAGGCTGTGTTATTCTGCAGAATTCCTGAATAATACAAAGTATCATAATCGCTCTGTGCCGGAGCGTATACATCGCCAACCCAAGCCGGAGCAACCGGTTTTGTATAATCAATATTCACATCTTCTCCTGCAGGGGTTGAAAACAGATTTGCTTTGTCAAGTACAATGGACTTGATTCTGCACGAAGGTGTTGTAGGATCAGGATTCTGCCATTGCACCATGTCAAGCGTATCAGGACCAACCGTCACAATCTCTGTTGCAGAGCGGCTTTGATACACTTTCACATCATCATACCAGGCTTTGCTGTTTCCAACACGCAGTGAAAACCCGCTGCCGGTCTTCAACGGAGTGGCATCTGTCCATGATGACACCAGCTCATCATTTACCCAGGCTGCATTGTAACCAGTTTCCGGATCATACATGATTTTTACATCATACCATGTGTCAACTACAAAAGGATACACAACATCTGTCATCAGAAAATACGAATTGTTGACATATTCATACAGTTGCACCTTTTGGTTGTCAAGTCTGAAATAAGCCATGTAGTTGTTCTCCCGGTTGCTTTGAGCGATATCGCTGCAAAAATAATGCGCGCCGATTCTTCTGTTGTTAGTTACATCGGCTGAACCGAATTTCATTTGCCAGTGATACAACCATGCATGGCTGCTGTCCTGCGGGAGCGGAATTGCCAGATTTGTGTTTCCAAGTGTTGAATCCGTCTGCAACAGATGACCGCTGTCCCAGACCCAGTTGCCAAGATATGATGTCCAGTCGGAAGGAACCGATGTGTTGTAGTTTTCATTAATGAAGCCAATCCGGTTGTTTCCTTTCCAGTCGGAGCCATTATACTGCAGCACCTGCCAGAAAGACTTATCAAGAGCATAATTGTCATTATCGGTAAAACCGACATTGAAATCATCTGTTTGCCAGCCGGAAGGTGCATTTACAGCTGTTGTTGGCGGCACATTGTCGGTCGAACAAGTCCAGATGGCAGTGTATCCTGCGTTTTGAGTGGCGCCGTCGCTGTGAAATTCAAGCGTTAAGGCATTTCCACTGGCAGTAACGAGCCCCGGAGAAGTTGTTCCGCTGTATCCTCCGATAAGCGATGAAGTTGTTGATGTTCCATCGTAAATCCAGAGAGAGTCATATCCCGATTCCAGATTAAATTCAGTAAAATCAAGACTTACACCAGTGGCTCCGGTCGGTTGAATTGTATAGACATAATTCTCGTTGGCATAATGAGGACGAGTCGGTCCACCCATATCCCAGATTGTATCAGTGCATTGAACAACCGCGCAATCCGACAGCTTCGCAGCAATCAGATCCCAGAAATCGGTATATCCATCATCGTAGCTAAGTGCCCAGATACCGATTCCTGCAATGTCGCGTAAATTGACCAGGTCCAAACGATAATCCATTGCCTGGGCATCGGTCACCCACGCCTGATAATTTAATCCGGCCGATGAATACGCCCAGTAGGATGAAAGGCTGTTAATGTCCCAACCGCGGTTCGCTGACGAATAATTTCCGGAGGTATTGAGTCTTATTGATTTATATGTCCTTGAATAGTCCGTTCCGGAAATTGTGCTGGCCGGTACTGTAAGAGCTGTTGTCTGCCATTCAAATCCATAGTATGGAAGACCCATCAGCAATTTTGATTTGGGAACACCGGCATTCAGATAGTAGGTTATTGTTTTTGAAAGTGTGTAGTTATAGGAAGTCTGAAAATTATAGAGCGGATCGGTAGGTCCAGCCGTGCCGCTGCCTCCGTAGTAGTAATCATATCCCATAAAAATAAAAAGATCAACATAGGGAATGATGGCCGGATAGTCCCATTCCGACGGGCTCCAGTCAACAGCCGGCATCGCAATGGACAGTTCTGCACCGGGAATTCTTGTATGCAGAGAGTCACTGATCCGCTGCACAAATGTTGTCAGTGCAGCTTTATGCGTACTGCTTACTCCTTCAAAATCCAGATCTATTCCATCTGCATTCCTGGTCTGGACAGCATTCACAAGATTCGTGATCAGGTTTGTCTGAGCCGTCGTGCTTGCAAAAAAAGTCGTATGATCCGTCGGATCAAACATCGTCACACACAAGTGCACCCTTGTGCCGTGCGCTTGAGCGGAATCCACAACCGGAGAAGTGAGAAATCCGTTTGTAGCAGTAATAGCACCCGTTGAAGCATTGAATTCATATGAAAAATAGCACAAGTCGGACAGTAGGTTCCACTGATAATTATTTGCAACCGTGCTCCCTACCCAGCTCGGATGCCAGCCGAAAACACGCCGGTTTAAAGTGCAGCCGGCATTGTTCACACTTTTCGGCATAACAGCAGCAACCGTATCCGTATTTAGATGGGTTTTGTAATACTCTGATTCAGCCTGATGAATGGAAACATGTTGCTGTGCAACAGAAGTCAGCACCCAAAGCGTAAAAATGACAAATAAAATCCCCCTCATATTATTTATTTTTTCAAATGTAATAAATATTAAAAAATAAAAACGACTTTTTATTCGTCATTTATCTCACCACTTATTGACGATTTAAATGAATTATTTTGCCGAATTAATGTTACGGAAGTGTTATTTATTAAATTGTTGGGAAACTTCATAACGAATTATTATATCTTTGTGGAGTTATTTTGATGAATTATAAATGGAGACAGCCATGAAAGAAAGTGAAGAACTGGAATTCAAGACAAGCTTTTCGGAAGAAACAGCCATTATTGAATCGCTGGTTGCCTTTGCCAATCGCAGAGGCGGGACTGTCATGGTAGGAATGAACGACGATGGCGAACCCGTAAAAATTGACATCGGCAAGAAAACAATTGAAAAACTTACCACTAAAATCAAAGAGGTCTGTGATCCGGTATTATACCCTTCTGTTGTTGTAAAAACTCATGGCCTTTTTGAGATTTGTGAAATCTCAGTCAAAGAGTCTGAATACAAGCCGGTGTTTGTTTCCAACAAAGCCTTTATCAGGGTCGGCAAAATCAATGTCAAGCTAAAAAGTGACGAATTAAGAAGTATGATTCTGAAATATGCTCAACCCGACTTCGACAAAAGACCTTGCAGTGAAAAGCTTTCCGAGCTCGTTGTAAGTCCGCGTGTTCTTGAGGTACTGGCAATTAAAAACCCAGGGTTCAATCCGGTGGAGTTTATCAGAAAGAACAAGCTCGAACATCGGGGAATGCTTACCAATGCAGCATATCTTTGCTTTACCGAAAAAAACACGGAGTATTACAATGCTTGTGTTAAAGCGGGCAGGTTCAAAGGCACTGACATGGTAACCATCATCGATATGACATTGTTCGATGATGGTTTGCTGGCTGTTACGGAGCAGGCGATGGCATTCATCAGGAGGAACATCAGGATGGGAGTGGAATTCGACGGAGGCATTCAAAGGATTGAAAAATGGGAGTATCCGCTTGAAGCTCTCAGGGAAGTCATCGCAAATGCAATTATTCACAGGGACTACACTGACAAAAGCCAGATTCAGATCAGGATTTTCGACGACAGACTGGAAGTCTGGAGCCCCGGAATTCTGCCCAGAGAACTGACGCCTGAAGAAATTATCAGGGAAAACAGGTCGGTGCCCAGAAACACAACGCTGGCCGGGATTTTCTACAACACCAGACAGATTGAATCGTGGGGGTCTGGATTTCCCAGAATTTTCAGTGAATCTGAAAAACATGGCGAGGTCAATGTTTCCATGAGATATGTCGATAATTTTTTTTTGTTGTTTCCTTTGTTAAAAAAGCGACAGAAAAACCGGATGTGAAGCAGAATTACGGTGTGTTGAACGATTCACCTGAGGTTGTCTATAAATCCTCAAAGCCTGTATTTCAGAAAACAACGGATCTGGAACTGAACAAACCTCAGTTGCTGGTTTACAGAACGATTTCTGCCAACCCGGGTCTGATGGCCAAGGACTTGTCAGCCATGCTTCAAATTCCTTTCGGGTCGATTGACCGGCATGTGAGGGTACTGTTGAAAAAGGGCTTGATCGTGAGGAAAGGCAGTAAAAAAACCGGTGGGTATGTAATTTTGAAATAAAGGTTGAGCGATGTTTAAAAACTTCGCTCAACTTTATTAATTTTGTTTGTCAATCCGATAAAGTGAAGAAGATTCTGGTTTTATGCCCTTATCCTGAAAACTGTGCGCCGAGCCAGCGTTTGAAATATGAGCAATATTTCGGCGAGTTCCGCAAAGAGGGTTACGATATCACGGTTTCTTCGTTTGTAAACAGAAGTTTCTGGAAAATTATATATCAGCGCAATCACTGGCTGGCCAAGGTTTTCTATACTCTGTGCGGCTATTTCAGACGTTGCGCTGATCTGTTGCGGCTTCGCAGATACGACATTGTTTACGTGCATTTGTGGGTGACACCGCTTGGATTTCCAGTATTTGAATGGATGGTGAAAATTCTTTCGCATGCGCTGGTGTATGATATCGATGACATGATCTTCCTTGGGCATTCAAGCGATGCCAATCATCGTTTACAGAATCTGAAAGGCCGGCGGAAAATGTCATATCTGATGAAATCGGCCGGGCATGTGATCACCAGTACTCCGTCTCTGGAGGCATTTGCAGCAAGATACAACCGGAATGTGTCGGATATTCCGACCACACTGCAGGTTGAAAGATTTACTGCAAAGACCGATTATTCTTCTGGAGAGGAAATTATTCTTGGTCACAGTGGCAGTCACAGCACTTCGAAATACCTCAAATCTATAGAGCCGGCTTTTGAAATTCTTTTAAAAAACAAGTTGAAATTCAGGGTGTTTGTTACGGGTGATGCAGGATTCAGATTCAGCAACCCAAATATTCCTGTTGAAGCCAAAGCCTGGTTTCCTGAAGATGAGGCGAGTGACTTGCTACGGATGGATATTGGGTTGTACCCGCTGACTGATGAGCCGTGGGTATATGGCAAACGTGGTGGCAAAGCTCTTCTTTACATGGCGGCAGGATTGCCTGTAATTGCAACAGCTATTGGCACAAATACTGATACTTTCAGCAACGGCCATTCGGCTTTGCTTGTAAATGTCAATGATTTTGAGGGGTGGGCTGCCGGAATCACTGAACTGGCAGGTAATGAGGAATTAAGGAAAAAAATGGGATCGGCAGCCAGAGAATCTGTCACCAGACATTTTTCTGTTACTGCCAACCGTGATAAATATTTATCTGTTCTGCGGTCTGTCCTGAAAAATTAATTCCGGTTTTGCTGAATTATCAACAATTATTTTCAGCTATACCTTTTTTCAGAATATTTTTTTATATATTTGCCGACTTTTTTAGATAAAGCATCTAAGAAAGACGGAAAATTTGATTTTTGCGTTCAAATATTTAATTTTTGCAACAAAACGGAGGATATTATGTATTGGACTTTAGAACTTGCTTCCAAACTTGAAGATGCTCCCTGGCCGGCGACCAAGGAAGAGCTGATTGACTTTGCGATCCGTTCAGGAGCACCGATGGAATTGATTGATAATCTCAAGGAAATTGAGGACGATGAAGAAGTTTTTGAAAGCATCGAGGATCTGTGGCCCGATTACCCGACCAAAGATGACTTTTTCTTCAACGAAGATGAATATTAATTGAAAAGCCGCTGTAAGAGCGGCTTTTTTATTGAAAGTTGAAAAATGAATGAGTTAAGTGTAAAAAGTATTTCAGAATAAAACATAAAGTATAAAATGGAAATTCAATAAAAATCATGGAATTATTTCCATAGAATATATATATTTGAAGCTGCAAAACATTTCATTCTGGAAGGATCATCTGCATATATCGCTCAGTCACTAAGCAAATCAGCTTTTGAAGAATTGTTCCGCAAGGAATTCAAGGGACTGGTATATTTCTCAATAAAGTATGTGAAAGACATGGATGCGGCGCGTGGCATTGTTCAGGACGCTTTCATCATGCTGTGGGATAAGCGGGAAAGTATGGACATGGCCCGGAATCCGAAATCGTATCTGACAACAACCATATACACCCGTTCGCTCAATTACCTGCGCGACAATAAAAAATTCGACAAGAATATTATTGAATTTGAGGAACTGGTCGATTCCGGATCGCAAAGCGCTGATTCAGCCTTGCTGGGCAAAGAGTTAAAGGCAAAAATCGATGAAGCAATCAATGAGCTTCCCGAAAAATGCCGCGAGGTTTTTCTGTTGAGCCGCAGCGAAAACATGAAATACCAACAGATTGCAGATACTTTGCAGATTTCGGTCAAAACAGTCGAAGCTCAGATGTCAAAGGCTTTGGCTCATCTAAGGTCAAGGCTTGGGCCCTATTTGCCGGTTCTTTTGTTAATGCAGTGGGGATTTCAGGAATTATTCAGATTTTTCAACAACTAAATAAGGGTAAACATTGTCTCAGGTGTAATAGAAAAGAAGAAACAAAAAAAATGGACTCCGGCAACACAAAATATATCACGCTGATCAACCGCTATCTTGCGGGCGAGGCCTCCGAAAAGGAAATTTCGGAGCTTTCGGCATGGTTGCTTGAAAGTCCGGAACATAAAAAACTGTTTGCCGAGCATAAAAAAATCAATGATGCGGTTGTTCAGGAAATGATCGAAAGCAAGGTTGATCTTGATGCCGAATGGGACATCATTCAGAAAAAAATGATGCACCAGGGAGGCAAATCTGTTTCTTTTGTTTCTGAAAAGAAAAACCCCATGCGGATTGTCTGGCGGGTGGCTGCAGGACTTGTCATTTTGCTAACTGTCGGATTTCTGCTGAAAATGATTATTTTCGACAATCCCTCCAAAATAGAGGTGCTGGCGAGCAACGACGTTCTGGAGACAACGCTTCCCGACGGCTCGAATATTTCTCTTAACAAAGGGTCCAGTATCAAATATCCCAAAGAATTTTCCGGTGGCACCCGCGAGGTGGAACTAAATGGTGAAGCTCATTTTGAAGTCACTCACAACCCGGAGAAACCTTTTATTGTATCAGCCGGCGATCTTCGGGTCGAAGTACTGGGGACAAAGTTCTATATCAACACCAATGCCCCCGGCGGAAAAGTACAGGTCATTCTGATTGAAGGCAGCGTGGCGGCCTATTATAAAGACGCGCCCGAAGACAAGACCATTCTGAAGCCGGGCGAAGAAGCTGATTTCATGCCTTCGACAAAGAAAATCACCACGACTTCGCAGTACGAACAATATTTCATGGTGTGGAAAACCCGCAGTATGAAATTTGAAAATGAAAAACTCGACCATGTGGTTTACACTATTTCACGAGCCTATAATCAGAAGATCACGCTGGTAAACCCGGCGGCAGGCAATTGCAGACTTACCGTATCATTTGAAGGTCAGACGCTGGAATCGGTACTGAAAGTGCTGGAATCGACCCTCGATCTCAAAGTGAGCAAGCGCGGCGATGAGATTCTGGTGGATGGAAACGGGTGTGAATAATCTTTTTATTTTTGTGGTATGTTCAGTTCAAAAGCACTCAGACGATTACTGCTTATTGCATTTCTTTTGTCAGGATTTGCAGGTGTTTCGAATGCTCAGGATCTGAATAAAAAAATCACGCTGAAGCTTTCGGATGTCACTTTGCGTCAGGCACTGGATGAGATTCACAACTCAAGCGGGTTGTTGTTTTCGTACAACCCTTCTCAGGTACCACTTTCCGACAAGGTCTCCGTAAATTGCCGGAACAAACCAACCCGCGACGTTCTGAACGATTTATTCAAACCATTTGGCATCACTTATTCGATTGTCGAAAAACAGGTAGTGCTTAAAGGTGGAAAAAAAACGAATGAGCCGGTACCGGCAGAACAGGTTAAATATACCATCAGCGGTCATGTGACCGACAGTGCTTCGGGTGAAGTATTGATCGGAACAGCAATTTATATCAACGGCACAACCACCGGCGTTATTGCAAACAATTACGGGTTTTATTCCTTGTCACTACCACCCGGAAAATATGAGTTGGTGTACTCCTTCATGGGGTTCAACAAAAAAATCATTCCGATTGATCTTAAACAGAACGAGCAGATTTCAGTGCCGCTTAGCATATCACAATTGCAGATGGAAGCAGTGATTGTTTCGGACAAAGACAACGAAGACTGGCGCGACAACCTGCGGGCAGGCATGATCAGTCTGGAACCGAAAGTACTGCAGCAAATGCCGGGATTTGCCGGTGAAGCAGATCCGATCAAGAGTCTGCAGGCGGTACCCGGCATTCAGAGTCAGGGTGACGGGTCTTCGTATTTTTTTGTTCGTGGCGGAAAGAATGATCAGAACTTGATTCTGGTTGATGAAGCTCCCGTTTACAATGCTTCGCATCTGTTCGGTTTTTTCACTTCCATGGTCCCAGATGCTGTCAAAAATATTGATATTTACAAAGGTGACGCGCCGGCTCAATATGGAGGACGGCTTTCATCGGTAATTGATATGCAGCTGAAGGATGGCAATATGGAGCGTTTCGGGCTGAATGGCAGTTCAAATCTCTTTGCCAACACACTTGCACTGGAGGCGCCTTTTAAAAAGAATGTCTCGTCGTTTTATGTTGCGTTACGCACTTCGAATCTTGGCTGGATTTCGCGTTCGCTCAACCGCAACAATCTTATTCTCGGATTCTCCGATTTCAATTCAAAACTGAACGTAAAGATCAACCGCAACAACCGTATTTTTCTCACTTTGTATGGCGGACTTGATCAGTATTTCGTTAAGTCAGCCGCCAATCACACTTCGGGCATCAACTGGAGCAACAATCTCGGAACCCTTCGCTGGAACCACATCTTCAACGACAAGCTTTTCTGCAATACGACAATTTACTACAGTCGCTACAACTATTTTGTTCAGATATGGAAAGAGAACAGCGACTACTGGGACTCGCATATTTACCAGGGTTCCGTCAAAAGTGATTTCAGTTGGTTTTTTGCGCCCAATCTCACTTTCCGCATCGGATTGGACCTGAGTGGTTTTGAAAGTGAGCCCGGAAATATACGGCTGAACAATGAAACTGCACAGGCTTTGCTTCCTGTTGTGCCCGCTTATAGAAGCGGCAGCAGCACAATATATTTTTCTGCTGAGCAAAAAATTGGCAATAAATGGTTTTTGAATTACGGGCTTCGCCAGCCGGTATGGCGAAACATCGGCGAGACGACAGTTTATTATTTCGACGAGGCATACAACGTAACTGACACCGTTTCATTTAAAACAAATGAGGAAATAAACAAATTCCGCTGTCTCGAACCACGTCTTACAATCACGTTTTCACCACTCACCGGGCGGCAGATAAAATTTTCATACAACCGCAACAATCAGTTTTTACAGATACTGAGTTCAAGTATCAGCCCGTTCAATGGCATAGAATCGTGGGTTCCGGCAGGCACGAACATCAATATTCAGCGTGCCGATCAGATTTCGATCGGATATTTTGACCGGCTTTTGAAAAACGGATTCCTTTTTTCAGCTGAGGTTTATTATAAACTCATGCGCAATCAACTGGATTATGTTGATCATGCGAATCTGCTATTGAACCCTTTACTTGAAGCTGAAGTAAGAAACGGGAAAATAAACGCTTACGGTGTTGAACTGATGGCCCGAAAAAACAGCGGAGCACTCACCGGTTGGATCAGTTACACTTATTCGCGATCGCTGGTGAATACTCAGGAACTCAACGAAGGCCGCACCTATCCGGCCATGTGGGATCGTCCGCACAATGTTTCATTGCATGTTTCTTGGACCAATGGTCATCGCTGGAAACTCACTGCAAACTGGATTTACCTGACGGGAATGCCTGTAACAACTCCGGTTGGCTATTATACCTACATGAACCATCTGGTGCCTGTGTACGATAAAATACACAACAGCAGGCTGCCTGATTATCACCGGCTGGATATTTCTGTAACACTAGCCTTGTCAAAAGCATCGCGGAAATGGCAGCATTACCTCGAATTCGGAATTTATAATTTCTACGGACGGCACAATCCGATTTCTATTACTTTCAATAAAATTGTGGATGACAACGGCAATTTTGTTCTGCCGGCAGACTTTAGTGATCCTGTTCTGATCAATCCTGTGACAACGGCTGTAGCTGGTTTTATCCCTTCATTAACTTACAGGTTCAGGTTATGAAAAATACATTTCTCATCATAGCATCCATTGTAGTATTTGCTTCATGTGAGCGCGAAGCGGAATGGCCCGACGATCAGGGGATTCTACCAGAGATTGTTGTTGAAGCCATGCTGACGAATGAAGTCAAACAGCATGAGGTAATATTGTCATTCCCAATGTCTTCGGCAAACGAAACGCCTGTAATGATTTCTGATGCCGACGTCAGAGTTTCGGATGGCAATACTGTTTTTCATTTTTCCGAAGATACTCTCAACCGGGGTCATTATTATTCCGATTCAGCATTTGCCGGAACTCCAGGCCAAACATACAGGCTTTTGCTCAGATCAGTTCAGGGCCAGATGTGGTATGGTTATGACTATATGCCTCCTGCAGAAATTTTCACTCCGCTTTCAATTGCATTGACAAATACGCATGACAGTCTGTACAAAATATCCTACGTTTGTCAGAATTATGATCCTTCAAAATTTGCAATGTATGAAATATCTCTTGACTGGAGCGCTGTTCCAGGATATGACAGTTCTATCAATAAAGCTAAATTATATTACTACACGCTTGGCACACTGGATATGGGCGAAATACTTCAGACGGATTTTGAATCAGTGACTTTCCCAAAAGGAACTCTGATCAAAGAACGCAGGTATTCAATTTCACCATTGTATGCAGCATGGCTGCGCGAAATTCTGATCGAAACTCAATGGAACAATGGAATAGTTGTTTCTCAACCGGGGAATGCAACTTCCAACATGGTAAATGAACTTGATACAAACCACCGTGCACTTGGCTTTTTCAGCGCATGCAGTGTTGTTGAATGGAACGGCACAGCGCAGTAGTGCTGTGAGTTGAAAGTTCATAAAGTTCGTAAAGTAAAAAGGTACATTTGTATTGTGCAGTTGCGAATTGTTAGATACACATTCTATGTCATTATTATTCTTACATTTTCATATAGGCGAACCTGTCACAGCTTGCCACGTTTCACGTGGTTTTACGTGAGCCTGACATTTCCACATTTCAGAGTTTGGAGGACAGTATTCATATTTTAGCAATCATTTGTAAATCTATTATAAAATAATAATCTCTAATTCCTTATCTTTGTACGTTTTATAAACAAAAAATCTCCGGGGGTTATGAAAAGTATTTTTATCCTTTTATCTTTTTCATTTTATCTTTTATCTTCTGCCTTGGCACAGGAAAATCGTCCACACGACGCTTACTGGGCCGAAGAGCAGGGATACTTCACAAATATGCATCCGACGGAATACGGGATAATTGCCAGCTCGAACAACTGCAATGAGATTTATCTCATCAGCAATGGTGCATTGAAAACCCTGGTGACTGCTCCCGGATGCGGACGCTATATGCAACTACGTCCTGATGGAAAAACCATCGGGTTCAAATACATTTCTGAAGACAGAATGCAGACTCCGGCTTTGCTTGATATAAGCACAGGTTTGATCACTTATCTTTCAGAGCCAACAAATCTCTGCGGTCAACCAGCATTTGCAGCATCAGGCGATATTATTGTTTCCGACACATTGGGGTTTACTGTATACAGAAAAAGCGGAAATGAAAACAGGTTTACAACAGGTTATTACGCCAACTTCACAGCCATTTCGCCGGATGGGAGATCTGTTGTTTACAACGACAACAATGATCAGTTGAAAATGCTGAACACTCTTACAAATGAAATTCTCGCAATCAGCCCCGAAGGCTGTGCCCTGCCCGAATTTTCGGCTTCGGGAAAGTACATTTCGTTTGTATCATCGCTGCAGAGAATTTTAATTTACAGCACTGAGCAAAATCAGATTGTTGCAACATTGTACGGAACAGCTCCGGAATGGAACCCGGTTCAGGATGTACTTGCCTACAACATTCTTGAATCAAAAAACTACACAATTATTCACGCCGGAATCACCATTTACAATCCTGAAACCGGCACTGAATCAACAATTAGAACCGAAACCGGACAAAATGTTTTTGATCCCGCATTTGATAATAGGGGCAATATTTATTTTCACGATCAGATTTCACTTGGTATATACTCACTGAACAATAATGCACCTGTTTGCATTTACCGGCACAGTGGCAAACTGCCGATGCACTTTTTTGAGACAACAAAAAGTACAAGGTCAATCATTACTGTTCCCGGCACTGTTCCCTATGTACATCAGGTTTATGACACTCCCAGCTGGCATTCCGGCTACTGGAGCTGTGCTCCGACCACTTCAGCCATGGCCTTTGCCTATTACAACCGTCTGCCACCCTGGCCAACAACGGTCAATCACGGCATGTCGTGGGATCCTCATGTAAACAATTACGGATCGTATGTGGCCGATCGATATCGCTTCAACGAGTGGTACTACAGCGAAACAGCTCTGGACGCGGCCGACGGAACAACGTACGGCGGCTACGGATATATGTGGACCGGCTCCTACGGACCCAACAGCCGCATGAGCAATTATATCACACAACATTACATGACATCAAACCAGTACTGGACAACAGGCTGCACCTGGGCTCAGACTGTTGCGGAAATTGACAACGGGTATGTTCATCCTATCTGCAACTACCTGACAACATCGGGGCATCTTACGCTTTGCATTGGTTACTATAACACACAACACTCGCTGCTGTTCAATGATCCATACGGAGACCGGAACGATGTCACTTATTGTGATTATGACGGAGCCGGGGTTTCATATGACTGGCCAACATATAACAACGGGCTGGCCAATCTCGGAGGTTCATACAGCTATGTTGCATGGACTGTTGCCGCACGCACAAGCGAACCGGTTTACAACGACACCATCATTGATGACAATTATTATGGACACGGCTTTTATGTAAACAACAGCACGCTTGGAAGCACTCAGCGCTATTACCGCGATTTCAATACCGGCTACAACGGCCACACATGGTACACCATCGGAATGGCTGATCCGGACATCTGCTACACCACATGGACTCCTAATATCAGTGATACTGCAAAATACATTGTCAGTGCTTTTATTCCCTCATCCGGAACAAGTACAACCAACGCGATGTATCACATCAACAGGCTTGGAACGGACACGATCGTTCATGTTAATCAAGGCGCAAATAAAAACTCATGGGTTGTACTCGGCAATTTTATCATGTGCCCGGGCGAAGCCACCGTTCGTCTCGGCGATTCAACCGGAACAGACGGTGACACACTGGCTTTCGATGCAGTGAAATGGGCTCGCTATCCTGATCCGGTTGCCCAATTCAGTGCAAACAATACAACAGTCTGTCAGGGATCGCAGATTACATTCACTTCAACAAGTCAATACAGCGAAAGTCTTATCTGGAACTGTTCCGGTGGAACACTTGTCAGTCAGAACGGAACACAATCGACATTTCAATACAACGCCACGGGTTCATTTCCTGCTCAGCTGATTGCTGTCAATTACAACGGCAGGGACACCCTGACTTTCAACTCATATATTACTGTTCTTCCCAATGCTGTTGCCGGTTTTACAGTTTCAGACGACACCGTTGACATGTCTTCGCCAACAGTGAACTTTACCAACACATCATCGGGAGCCGCTTCATATGTCTGGAGTTTTGGTGACGCCACAAGCAGCACCTCATACAGTCCCTCTCACACATACGGTGCTTCAGGAACATATTCTGTCACTCTTGAAGCATATTCCCCGGCTTGTGCAGACGATACAATCAGCATGTTTATCGTTGTTACCGAATCAGCTGCCGTTGCTCAGTTCAGTTCAAATTCAACCTCAGTCTGTGAGGGAGATACGGTGACATTCATTTCATCAAGTCAAAATGAAACCGCACTGATCTGGAATATTCCGGGGGCATCAATTATTGATCAAAGCGGCGATACATGCACAGCTGTCTACAACACTCCCGGAACCTATGATGCAGGATTGATTGCCATCAGCGCATTTGGCAACGACACCATTGAATTGAGCAATTATATTGTTGTATTGCCGAATGCGACAGCACAGTTTATTGCATCAAATGACACCATTCCTGTCTCAAATCCTCTTGTGGTTTTTACAAACCAGTCGCAGAATGCCGGCACTTATCTGTGGCATTTCGGTGACGGTGCGACCAGCACCGATCTCAATCCATATCATACCTATGCAGCAACGCCTGCAATGTACGAAGTTATGCTTGAAGCAATTTCTGCAACCTGTTTGAGCGATTCTGCATCAATGATCATTCTGGTTGTTGATCCCTCCTCAATCGGCGAACTAAACGAAAACACCATTTTACTTTTTCCGAATCCGGTTAACGATCAACTGACTGTTCAATCAAACATGGCTCCGGGAGCTGTTTTCAATATTTTTGACTCAAACGGAAAACTTGTAAAAACCGGGGAAATAGATCAAGAAATTGTTTCAGTAAATGTATCAGACTTTACCGAAGGCCTTTATTCGCTGGTAATTTCCGATGCCAATCAAAAAATTTGCTGTTTCTTTGTGAAGAAATGAAATTGATAGACACACATACGCATTTATATCTTCCGGAATTTGATGCAGATCTTAATGAGGTTGCAGCGCGGGCAATTACTACCGGAGTAAGTAAATTGCTCATTCCCGATATTGACAAGGATCACACTGAAAAAGTAAAAAAGCTGGTGAATGAATATCCCGGTCTGATGTATGGCATGACCGGCATTCATCCGACCAGTGTGAATGCAGATTATAAGGTGCTGCTTGATCATTTTGACAAGGAAACCGAATGCGGATTTCCATGGATTGCCGTTGGTGAAATAGGTACAGATCTTTACTGGGATAAAACATATTTTGAAGAGCAGAAAATTGTTTTTCGTCATATGATGCAGACCGCTGAAAGACTTGGCTTACCGGTTTCCGTTCATCAACGCAATTCGATGAAAGAAACACTGGAAATTTTGTCTGAATTTAAAGGCAAAGTGACAGGTGCACTGCATTGTTTCAGCGGTGACAAGGATGATGCAAAATCGGCCATTGATCTTGGATACAAGCTTGGTATCAGTGGTGTATTTACATTTAAAAACACAAATCTCAGGGAAATTGTCTCTTATTGCGGGCTTGAACATATTGTTCTTGAAACTGATGCACCGTATCTGGCACCCATGCCTTTCAGAGGAAAAAGAAATGAGCCGGCATATCTGAAATATGTTGTTACTTTGTTGTCGCAAACGCTGAAAGTGGCTGACGCTGTTGTTGCCGAAACCACAACAAACAATGCTTTGCAGATTTTCAAAAAGATACAGGATTCATGAACAGCAGAAAATCAGTTCTTCTCATTTATACGGGCGGAACCATCGGAATGATCAGGAGGGAGAATGACGGTTCCCTTATTCCTCTTGAGCTCAACAACATGTATCACTATTTACCGGTGCTTGAAAGCCTTCCGGTAAAAATTGATCTGATGAGCATGGAAAACATTATCGACTCCTCCGACATGAATCCGGACTTCTGGAAAGGGCTGGTGGAGATGATTGAGAGTAATTACTCGAAGTATGATGGTTTTGTTATCCTGCATGGATCGGACACCATGGCATATACAGCTTCGGTGCTTAGCTTCATGCTCGAAAACCTGAACAAGCCTGTAATTCTGACCGGATCGCAACTACCGCTCGGTATGGTTCGCAGCGACGGTCGCGAAAATCTGATCAATGCCATTGAAGTTGCATCTGCCTTTGAAGAAGACAGAGCGATGATTCCGGAGGTAGCTATTTGCTTCGAAAATCAGATTTTCCGCGGAAACCGCACTTCGAAAATAAATGCAGAAAACTTCAATGCTTTTATTTCCGGCAATTATCCTTTGCTTGCCGAAATCGGCGTGAAAATAAAATTCAACAAAGCGTATATTGCAAAAGCAGAAAATACAGATCTGCATTTTCACAAGGAATTATCAACCCGGGTCGGCATTCTCAAACTCTTTCCAGGAATGCCTGTTTCATACACACGTCCGGTGCTGCTGCAGGAAAATCTGGATGTGATCATTCTTGAAACTTTCGGATCCGGCAATGCTCCTACTGAGAGCAATTTTATAAAAACAATTCACGAAGCAGTGACTTCCGGAAAAGTGTTATTCAATGTAACACAATGCAAAGGAGGTATGGTCGAGATGGGGAAATATGCGGCCAGTCTGCCATTGATGAATCTCGGAGTGGTGTCGGGAAACGACATAACAACAGAAGCAGCCATTGCAAAATCCATGTTTCTGATGGGACAGGGATATGCCGGCAAAGAACTGGCAGAAATGCTCAGGAAGCCACTCAGAGGCGAGATGAACCAATGATTTTAAGTAGTCAGTTGTGAGTGGTCAGTTGCCAGTTATAAGTAAAAATCAAAATCACTACTGGCTACTGAAAACTGACCACTGATACTGATTTGCTAAAATCATTTCAGAGCTTTATCAATCAGACTCTGATAATGCTGTTTCGGTTTCACACCAACAATGCGGTTTATTTCCTTGCCGTTTTTGAACAGAATAACTGTCGGAATGCTGCTTACGCCATATTTTGAAGCAGTGCGCTGAGATTCCTCAACGTCTAATTTGGCAATCTTTGCATTTCCCGCGTTATCATCGGCAAGCTGGCTGATAGTGGGGCCCAACAACTTGCAAGGCATGCACCAGCCGGCCCAGAAGTCAACAAGAGTGACTCCGGTCGAAATTTTTTTCTGAAAATCGGTATCGGTCAGATGCAATAAATGTTCACTTCCGCCATCATTGGAAGCATTTTTCAGTTTCATGTAACTGCGCACCATCAGCAGAATTAACAAGCCGACAACGCTGATCAGGATAATAAGCCAGACTGGCATAATTTCATTTTTTTAATGATTACTTTTCAATTCCCATGTTCGGGCAGCGGCTGCCAGTGCGGCCACTGTAGCATCGCCCACTGCTGTCGTCACCTGACGATATTTTTTTGCAATGCTGTCACCGGCAGCAAATATGCCGCTTACAGCAGTTTCCATATCAGCATTCACTACAATTTCTCCGCGTTCATTCAAAGGCAGCAAGTCTTTCACAAACGCTGTGTTCGGCTGGTAGCCAATAAAAACAAATGCTCCTTCCGTATTGAACCAAGCATCTTTGCCATCTTTCATATTGTACAGCAATACCCGTTCAAGCTTTCCGTCACCGGCAAATTCGCGGATTTCGGTCTCCATGATGAATTTGATTTTCGGATTGTTTTTCGCTTCTTCCACATAAGCCGGAAAGGCCTGAAAATGATCGAACTGATGTACAACAGTTACTGTTTCGGCATAGCGTGAAAGCGAAACTGCTTCTTCGAGGGCTGAATTTCCTCCTCCAACCACCACAATGTTTTTGCCGGTAAAAAATTCTCCATCACAGGTGGCACAATAACTAACACCAAGTCCTTTGAATTCAAGTTCACCTTTTGCCCCCAACATGCGCGGAGCACCACCGGGAGCCAGAATTACGGAATAAGCCGAATATATTGTGTCGCCGGCTTTGACTGATTTCAGATCGCCCTCATCTTCAATTTCGGGAGAGGCTGAAATGGTTTTTATCGTTGCACCAAACGACTGCGCCTGCTTTTTCATAGTTGAAGCAAGTTTGTAGCCGCTGGTAATTTCCACACCAGGATAATTGGCAATTTCGTGAGTCAGAATCATTTGACCGCCGGCCACACCCACATTAAGTATGAGCGTGTTCAGCTTCGCTCGCGACAGGTAGATGCCGGCCGTTAATCCGGCCGGTCCTCCACCAATCACAATAACATCATATTTTGTTGAATCGCTCATTACAGATTATTTTGCCGGTTCGCCAAAGCATTCATTCAATGCAGCACGTACCTGATCTTCGCTCTGAATGCTGCTTACAGCTTTTGCGACTTTCCCGTTTTTGTAATACATCACGAAAGGCAATCCCATGAAACCACTGGTTTCAGGCGCGTTGCGGATTACATGCGACTCTGGCGAATCGAAAAGCATGTCGGCAAATTTCACATGGCTGTATTCATTTTCCAGATCTTCCATCACCGCATAAACAGGAATGCACATCGGGCCCATGCGTCCGCAGGTGATCATTACATTTTCGTTTTCACTGATGATTTTCTGCCAGTCGGCAGCAGTTTCAACATGTGTAAGGTTTGTGTCAAGTAACATATCGTTTTTATTTTGGTTATTCATTCACTCTGATCTCGTGTGTAACAGGCATTGCCTTCCGGTAAACAACAGACACTCCGCAGTATTTATCCTGCGAGAGCATAACAGCCTTTTCCAGTTTATCCATCGGTAAATCCTTTCCACGAAAACTATATATAATGTGCATTGCAGAATAATGCTTCGGATTTTCTTCCGTCAGCTCCGATTCAATCCTGATATCCAACGAGTCGTATTCAACCCGCATTTTATCAAGAATGCTCACCACATCCATTCCTGTGCATCCCAGCAAGGCTGCCATCATCAGTTCTTTCGGTCTTGGACCCTGATCCTCGCCTCCGGCTGCATCCGGCGCATCCATAATAAGCTTGTGTCCGCTGACTTCAGCTTCAAAAGCCATTTTACCAATCCACTTTCCGTTAACCGATGTTTTCATATATAGTTTTTTAGATACGTCGCAATGGCAAATAGCATTCCTTTTGAAAATTAAGACAAAAATGCGACTTTGTGACAGCCCGGATGATAATTATCATGACACCAAAATCGAATGCTGACATAAAAAAAGGTGAGAAACTCCATCATTTCCCACCCAATCTTATTTAACTTCAAATGCATCGTTCAGTTTTGAGAAAATCTCAAATTGCTTTCAGCATTGATCAGATTTGCACAGTCTTCTCAGTAAGATCCAACAGCATTAAGGTCTTCAAAAGCAACCATAAGCCTCTTCACCATTGACTTTTCACCTTCACGCAGCCAGACCCGGGGATCGTAATATTTCTTATTTGGTTTGTCTTCACCTTCAGGATTGCCGATCTGGCCCTGCAGGTAACCTTCGTTCTTTTTATAAAAATTCATCACTCCTTCCCACATGGCCCATTGCGTATCGGTGTCGATGTTCATTTTAATAACGCCGTAGGAAATGGCTTCACGGATTTCTTCGCGTGCTGAACCGCTGCCGCCGTGGAACACGAAGTTTACAGGTTTTTCCTTCGTGCCATATTTCTGCTGAATAAAATCCTGACTGTTTTTCAGAATCACAGGCATCAGCTTGACATTGCCGGGTTTATAGACCCCATGCACATTTCCGAAAGAAGCTGCAATAGTGAAATTGGGAGATATCTTCAGCAATTCCTCGTATGCGAAGGCAACATGTTCGGGTTGTGTATAAAGCCTTGCATTATCAACATGCGTGTTGTCAACACCATCTTCTTCGCCACCGGTGACACCGAGTTCAATTTCGAGTGTCATTCCGATTTTCGACATGCGGGTCAGATACTTTTTGCAAATCTCAATGTTTTCTTCCAGCGATTCCTCACTCAGATCAAGCATGTGGCTACTGAAAAGAGGTTTGTTGTGTTGTGCATAGAATTTTTCACCTGCATCAAGCAGTCCGTCAATCCACGGCAACAGTTTTTTGGCAGCATGATCGGTGTGAATGACCACCGGCACTCCGTACATTTCTGCGATGCGGTGAATATGTTCGGCACCTGAAATGGCACCTGCGATGCTGGCCTGATAGGCATCGTTGGGCAACGCTTTGCCGGCATAGAATTGTCCCCCACCATTCGAGAACTGGATCATAACAGGTGCTTTGGCCTGCATGGCTGCTTCCATTACTGCATTTACAGAATCGGTACCGACAACATTAACAGCCGGTATTGCAAAATTGTTTGCTTTGGCATGATTGAATAAAACATGCATATTTTCGCCGAAAACAAAGCCGGGTTTCAATAAAGATGACAGTTTTTCCATGGTGTAATTTTTTTCAAAGTTACGAAAAAGAAAATATTTCCCATGTCCTGTAACAAATCATAAGCACCTCCGTCCTATGCATGGTTGGTTTATTTTGCAAAAAGGTATCGGAGGGCGAGGATTTCCTCCGGTATCTTTTTAAATTGCCGCCAGATCACAGTAGTTTGTAATCCCGATATTTATCGGGATCATAAAGTTTTTAAAGTGGAATGTGGATAGATGCAGCTCGATGCCAATAGTGAGAAGACAGAGTTAACTCATGTCTTATCATTCATAACCTGATGTAGATAGCTTTGAGTGATTGGCGTTGCGCATCGAGCGTTGTACGGTTTTTAAAACGCTCTTGTATATACGCATTCAAAGCTTGTCGATTGAAAGGAATTAACGAAAATAAATTTCTTACTTTTACAAAACCAAAAACCAAAAAAAATATGAAAGAATTTTTTAAAATGATGCTGGCCTCCATGACCGGTTGTTTGATAACTGTTCTGGTGGCTTTCTTTGTCATGTTTGGGATCATTTCCGGACTTGTTTCAAGCGGGGATAAAGAAATTAATGTTGAAGACAAATCCGTTCTGGTGATAGATCTGAGCAAAGCCATTTCTGAAAGGTCATCTGACAATCCTTTCGACAATATGGATTTCGGCTCTATGTCAACCGAAACAGCACTCGGACTTAACAACATTCTGCGCACCATTAAATATGCTGCAACTGATGAGCGTATCAACGGAATCCTGCTTGATCTGAGCGATGT